>Ga0184629_10000071_pt1 | contig 37854 bp, 31 predicted proteins | sample PLM4_32_b1_FD_133158 | JGI IMG/M metagenome (GOLD analysis project Ga0184629, IMG submission 133158) | Groundwater sediment microbial communities from an aquifer in East River, Colorado, USA - PLM4_32_b1 | ecosystem: Environmental > Terrestrial > Soil > Riparian zone | place: USA: East River...
AAACACCAGCACGCCGCCGTCCTTGACCATGACCCGATCGCCGCGCAGCCCGAAGGACTTCCAGCGACCGTCCGCGCTCATCGCAAACGCGACCCGTCCCGGCGCGACGCGCAGGAGGGGGGAATCCGCGGCGGCCTGCGCCTCGCCCGCGGACGCGCCCAAGGCGGCCGACACCCACGAGGCCGTCACACCGATCGTCATTAGAATCGTCGTTGCTCTCAAACGTGCTCCCCCTACTTCGCGAGGATCTTTTCTGCGGCCTTCTCGCCGCTGATGAACGACTCGTCGGTCCATATGTAGGCCCAGTCGCCGTAGCGGCCGCAGTAGGCGATCCCGATATCATCGAGGTAGCCGTGCACCGTTTCCAGCGCCGCCGCGCGCTCGAGATCGAAAATCACGTTGGCGTATTCGATATGCATGGCGTCCTGGAACAGGATCTGGTCCTCCGCGCGCAACAGGCCGATCCGCCTGAGGTCGCGGATGGTCGGCTCGATGCAGTCCCGCGGCTCCCGGTCGAGCGGCCGGTACTTTCCTGAATAATAACACTCCGCCTGCAGGCTGCCGCACCCCGGCGGCACATTATTTGGAGATTGCCGGTGCGGTGTGCTCAAGCGGGTAAAGAAGATATCGTCGTCGTACATGTAGGTCCAGTGGGCGTCGACGAGGTCGGGCCGGTTCACGACCAGATTTACGACCACCAGCTCGGTACAGGCGAGCCGCGCGGCCGCCGCGAGGACGTCCTTCGGCGTGCCGGCGATGCTCGGGATCAGGTCGGGCAGCGGCACCGACGAAACGATTCCCCGGTAGGAAACCGCCACGCCGTTGGCAAAGCGAATCTCCTTCTGCCTGGGATCGATGCGGGCGAGGGCGTGGCCCAAGCGCAAGTCCGCGCTCTCCATGAACGGCTTCAGGTAGGACACGAACCCGCCGCGCGACGGGTAGCGGAAGTGGTCGACGTAGTGGACGTCCGGCGTCGCGGGCGTGAGCGCGCCGCGCAGCACTTCCTCCAGCCTGGCCTGATAGAGCCGCGGCCCGATCCAGTCCAGGCTCATGTTCTTCGCTTCGGTGGTGTGGTACTTGATCGTGTACGGCATCGGGAAGTTTTCCGCGAAGGTGTTCCCGAAGCTCGCGCGGAGCCACTGCTCGTAGTTGGTGATCTCACCGTGCTGCGCGTGCTGCGCGGCGACGAAATCCTCGATTACGCGAATCACGAGATCGGGCGGTAATCCGTAGAGGTTCACCTGGGCCGGGTGCTTCACCCAGTGTCCCTTCCAGTAGTTGTTCACGCTCGTGTGGAGCGTTTCGTATTGGTTGTCGATGTTCTCGGCGAACAGCTTTTGGATACGCTTGTCCTTGGTGAACGACACGTGCGGTCCTTCGTCGAAGGTGTACTTTCCCTCGTACGTGTGCGACGCCGTGTGACCGCCGTAATAGTCGCGCTTGTCGAATACCAGCGCGCGCACGCCCGCCTCGCGCAATCGATGGGCCGCGCCGTAACCGGCCATGCCGGTGCCCAGGACGCAGATCTCACTCATAGGAACGCATCAGTTCTGTGCCCGCCACCAGTCGATCGTTTGTCGCAGCCCCGCCTCGAGCTCAAGGCTCTGCTTCCACCCGACCTCGGAAACCAGGCGCGTGTTGTCACCCACCACCAGTGCCAGATCGTCGGCGCGAGTCGGGATGGCGCCGAGTTGGATCAACTCCGGCCGCCCCAACAGTCTCCCGATGGTCATGGCGACCTCACCCACCGACGTCTCCCGCCCCGACGAGACGTTGACGGAGCCGGTAACCCCGCTGTCAAGGAGGGCGACCAACCCGTCGGCCACGTCTTGCACGTGCATGTAGTCGCGAACCTGCCGACCGTGGGAACATCGCGCCGGTTCACCCTTGAGCAGCGAGAGAATTACGGAAGCGGCCAGCCGCTGCGGATGCTCGCGGGGCCCGTACAAGAAAAAGATACGTCCCCATGTCGCGCTGACCCCTGCCTGGGCGCAGAACGCAAGCACGAGCAGGTTGAGCGCGAGCTTGCACGACCCGTAGACCGTCTGCGGTACCGTGGGCGTCGAGTACTCCGAGCAGCGGCCTCGGGTGCAGTCGTACTCGTAACCGGTGCCGGATACCGCGAGTCTCTTCCCGCCCTGCTCCGCGAACGCGCTCACCAGCTCCATGCTCGCGCGCACCCAGTCGAAATTCTCCCGGGAAGAAATCACCTTTCCTGGCACCACCGACCACGCCAGGTGGAGCAAATGCGACGGCTTCACGGCGCCGACTATCGCGGCGGCGGCACCGGGCTTGAGCAGGTCCGCCTGGAGCCACCTGACGCCAGGCAGATCTTCCCCGCGCGGCCGGCTGGACACGGCGTGGACGTCGTAGCCGCGAGCCAGCAATGGCTCGAGGCAGTGGTGCCCGATGAAGCCGGAGGCACCCGTGATCAGGACTTTCTTCAACGACACGCTCCGGCAGTGTGCACACGGGCGGCGTCAATCCGGGACCCCGCGGCGCCTCCCGCGGGGTGGATCGGCGGCAGGACGAGACGACGATTTACATCGAAAGGTAGAAGCTCAGGCTTTCCAACGCCACGGCCAGATTGACGTTGCGGAGCCAGGTCCCGTCGGGAACCGAGACCTGCGTCGGCGCAAAGTTGAGGATGCCCCGGATGCCGGTGCGCACCGCAATGTCGATCACGTCCTGCGCCGCATCCGGCGGTATCGCCACCACCGCGATGCTTACGGGATCGCGACGGAGCACGTCCTCCGCGTCGCGCTGGTGGAAAATGCCCACGTCGAGCCACTTCGTCCCGACCTTGCCCGGGTCGACGTCGAACACGTGCTTGAAATAGAAGCCGTCCTCGCGGAAGCCCTGGTGGAAGAAAAGCGCATGGCCGAGCGATCCGGCGCCGAAGAGCGCCATGGTCCATTTCGCGTTGAGGCCGAGGATCTGCATGATCGCGGTCTTGAGTTCGCTGACGCTGTAGCCGAGACCGCGCGTGCCGAAGTTGCCGAAGTACGACAGATCCTTTCGCACCTGCGCGCTGGTGATGCCGCCGAGGTCGGCCAGGCGCTGCGACGACACCGTCGCGGTGCCCCGTTTCTCGAGGTCGAGCAGGATCCGGTAGTAGTTCGAAAGGCGCCGAACCGTAAACTCGGAGATCTTCTCCATCTTGAGTCGCACCTAGGTTTCATCCTCTTCTTCCACGGCCAGGTGTGCAACGTCGACCACGCGGTCGTCGTCTTCGAGGTTGATCAGCCGCACGCCCTGCGTGTTGCGACCAATCACCGAAATCCCGGAAATCGGGCACCGGATCACGATGCCGTTCTTGGTGATGATCATCATCTGGTCGTTGTCCTTCACTTCCTGGATGGTAACGACCTTGCCGTTGCGCTCGGTGGTCTTGATGTTGATGACCCCGATGCCGCCCCGGTGCTTCACCGGATAGTCTTCGAGCGGCGACCGCTTCCCGAAGCCGTTCTCCGTCACGGTCAAGAGCGACGCCCCGGCCGCCACCACCACCATGCCCACCACCTGGTCGTCGCCCACCAGGGTGGTGCCCTTGACGCCGGTCGCGGCGCGGCCCATGGCACGCACGTCTTTCTCGTGGAACCGGATCGAGCGCCCGTTCCGCTTGGCGAGCACGATGTCCTGGTCGCCATTGGTGATCGCCGCCGCGATCAGGTGGTCCTCATCCCGGAGGTTGACCGCGATGATGCCGCCGCGGCGCGGACGCCCGTACTCGCTCAGGTTGGTCTTCTTGATGACGCCGTTTCGCGTTGCGAGCACGAGAAAACGATCCTCGCGGAATTCGCTCACCGGCACGCGACCCGAAATGCGCTCGCCCTCCTGGAGACCCAGCAGATTTACGATCGCCTTGCCGCGCGCCGCGCGCCCGGCCTCCGGGATTTCGTGCACCTTCACCCAGTGGCAACGCCCCAGGTCGGTGAAGAACAGGATGTAGCTGTGTGTCGACGCCACGAAGATGTGTTCGACGAAATCTTCGTCGCGCATCTTGATGCCGGTGACACCGCGCCCACCCCGTTTCTGCTGGCGGTACGCATCGAGCGCGATGCGCTTAATGTACCCGGCGTGGCTGATCGTGATCACCATGTCCTCTTCGGCGATCAGGTCTTCCACGTTGAAGTCCACCGGGCCCGAGTCGACGATCTCGGTCTTGCGCGCGTCGCCGTACTTCTCCTTGATCTCTTCGATTTCCTGCTTGATGACGGCGAGTATCTTGGCCCGGTCGGCGAGGATACTCTTGAGCTCCGCGATCAGTTTCAGGAGCTCCTGATACTCGTCCTCAACCTTCTGGCGCTCGAGGCCGGTGAGGCGCTGGAGGCGCATGTCGAGGATGGCGTTGGCCTGGATCTCGCTGAGCCCGAAGCGCGTCATCAAGCCGGAGCGCGCGGTCTCGACATCCTTCGACGCGCGAATCAGCGCCACGACCTCGTCGATGTGATCCAGCGCGATGCGCAGCCCTTCCAGGATGTGGGCGCGTTCCTCGGCCTTCTTCAGGTCGAACTTGGTCCGCCGCACCACCACTGCCTCGCGGTGGTTCAGCCAGTGCTGGATCATGTCGCGCAGCGAAAGCACTTCCGGCCGGTTGTTGACCAGCGAAAGCATGATGATCCCAAACGTCACCTGCATCTGTGTGTGCTTGAAGAGCTGGTTCTCCACCACGCGGGCGTCGGCGTCGCGCTTGAGGATGATGACGGCGCGCATCCCTTCGCGGCTGGATTCGTCGCGGATGTCGGCGATGTCGGTGATCACGTCGTCCTTGACGAGCTCCGCGATCCGCTCGATGAGTTGCGCCTTGTTCACCTGGTACGGGAGCTCGTCGATGATGATGGCTTCGCGGTCGCCTTTCATCTCCTCGACGTGGGTCCGGGCGCGCACCACGATGCGGCCGCGGCCGGTTCGGTATGCCTCGCGGATGCCGAGCCGTCCCAGCACGATGCCGGCGGTGGGAAAATCGGGTCCCTTGACGATCGTCAACAGGTGCTCGTCGGTCGTATCCGGATCCTCCAGCACGGCGATGCTGGCCTCGCAGATCTCCGCGATGTTGTGGGGCGGGATGTTGGTAGCCATGCCGACGGCAATGCCGGCGGCGCCGTTCACGAGGAGGTTGGGGACCTTCGCCGGGAGCACGAGCGGCATCGTGCGCGACTCGTCGTAGTTGGGCCCGAAGTCGACGGTGTCCCTGTCGAGATCGGCGAGCATTTCCTCCGCAAACGGAGTCATCCGAACTTCGGTGTAGCGCTCCGCCGCCGCGGGATCGCCGTCGATCGAACCGAAGTTCCCCTGGCCGTCGACCAGCGGGTAGCGAAGCGCGAACTCCTGCGCCATGCGCACGATGGTGTCGTAGACGGCGGTCGTGCCGTGCGGGTGGTAATTGCCGGTCACGTCGCCGGTGACCTTCGCGGACTTGCGGTAGGAGCGGGTGTGGATGAGCGAGAGGTCGTTCATGGCCGTGAGGACACGGCGATGCACCGGCTTCAAGCCATCGCGCACGTCGGGCAGCGCGCGGGAGATAATGACGCTCATCGAGTAGTCGAGATACGAATTCCGCATCTCGTCTTCGATGGGTACGGGAACGATCCTCTCATTCAGGGCCATAACGTGCTCCTGCCGGTCACGGGTTTGCGGCGCATGGACGCCTTGTACCTGACTTTTGGAACCCTGCTCTCACGACGGCGGCGACGCGGGGCGGCGCCCGGTTGTGAAAGAAGTTTCATGTGATCCCTATAATAGAGCGTTTGGGGCGGAATGGGAACCACTTTTTCGACCGGGTTAACACCATAACTAGTTTACATATATCGACTTACGGTTGATTGTCCTCCCGGTCCAGCCCCGGCCACCGGGGAGGTTTTGCCCGTACGTCGCCGGACCTGGATCGAACGCGATTTTCACTCGAGCGCGCGCCGCATTACCACCGCGCTCCACGGACACTGGGTGGTGAACTGTAGCGATTCCCGCATTGCTTGCGGAGTGTCTTCTCGCGCGCAGCGCGCAAAGCCCAGACGCGCGAAGTACTCTGCGGCCGTGGTGGTGAGCAGGAATATCTCGCGCGCACCGCGAGTGCGCGCGAGTCGTCGCGCCTTTTCCTCCAGATCTGCGCCGAGCCCTCGCCCCTGCCAGCCGACATCCACCGCAACCGATCGCAAGAGCGCCGCCGCGCCATAGATCTCCAGCGCCGCGCACCCGATGATTTGTCCGCGCGAGCGCGAAACCAGCAGCGTGTCGACGAACGGTTCGAGGCCCTCGGTCGGCAGGCCGTGGCTTCGCAGCAGCGCGTGAACCTCGGGGAGATCCTCCGGCGATGCGGGACCGATCCGGTGCGACAGGGGAAGACTCATGACTTGATTATATCCGAGGATGGCGCCCGGGTCCTGTCACCGATCCACCCCGCGGGCTTCGCGCCGCGGGGGCCCCGGATCGGTGCCACCCGCGCGCCTGATGCGGATGGCACAGTGACAGCAACCCTCACTTTCGATTACAATTACCAGGCCGCCGCCCCTCACCCATGGAACCCACTCGACTGTCGCATTACGAAATTACCGGCAAGCTCGGCGCCGGGGGGATGGGCGAAGTCTATCGCGCCCGCGACTCCCGGCTCGGCCGTGACGTGGCGCTCAAGCTCCTCCCCGACGCGTTCGCGCGCGATCCCGAACGCCTGGCGCGCTTCGAGCGCGAAGCGCGGTTGCTCGCGTCGCTCAATCACCCGCGCATCGGCGCCATCTACGGTCTCGACGAATCGGACGGCAGGCGCTTCCTCGTGCTCGAGCTGGCCGATGGGGAAGACCTCGCGCGACGCATCGCGCGCGGACCCATTACGGTCGAGGATGCGCTCGCCATTGCGCTCCAGGTCGCCGAGGCGCTGGAGGCCGCGCACGAGGCCGGCGTCATCCATCGCGACCTCAAACCCAGCAATATCGTCGTGTCGTCGACCGGCGCCGTCAAGGTGCTGGATTTCGGTCTGGCCAAGGCGCTCGACCCCGCCACCAGCGCATCGAACCTCACCCAGTCCCCAACCATCCTCGGCAGCAGCCCGACGATGCAGGGCGTGATTCTGGGGACTGCCGCCTACATGAGCCCCGAGCAGGCTCGCGGTCGCACCGTCGACAAGCGCGCGGATATCTTCGCGTTTGGTTCCGTCCTCTACGAGATGATCACCGGCCGGCAGGCGTTCGCGGGCGAGACGGTCAGCGACACGCTGGCCGGCGTGCTGCGCGCCGACGTCGATTTTTCCGCGCTTCCGCCCGACTGTCCCCACGCGATCCGTCGCCTGCTCAAGCGCTGTCTCGAGAAGGATCCCAAGCGCCGTCTCCGGGACATCGGTGAAGCCGTGCTTATAATCGACGATGTGCGAACCGGGCGCGTGCTCGACGAGCCGGCCGCGGTGGGGGCGCCGTCGCTGCCGAAGCAACGCTTCGCCGGTCCGCGCGCAGTGGCGGTGGTCGTGGTGCTCCTCGCCGCCGTCGCCGCCGGAGCCAGCGCACTCACGCGCATGCTCACCCCGGGCACGCCCCAAGCGCCCGTCAGGAAGCTCCTCCTCGACGTCACCGGAAACGACTCGCTGGGCGCGGCCGAGGCCCCGCGCCTCTCCCCCGATGGCAGGCGCCTCGCCTTCCATTGCGGGGGGAGACTCTGGATACGCGACCTCGACAAGCTCGAGTCCCACCCGGTGGCGGACGCGGCCTCCGAGGTCGCTCCGTTCTGGTCCCCGGATGGGGAGCTTCTCGGCTACGCCACCTCGCGGCGCCTCTGGAAAGTCCGCGCCGACGGCGGCGATCCCGCACCCATCTGCGATTCTCCCGCTGCGTTTGGCGGCGGAGCCGGCGCGTCCTGGGGGACCGACGGCCGCATCATCTTTTCATTCGGAAACGGCGGAATCTACGAAGTCGCTGCCAGCGGCGGCGACGCGAAGGAGATCATTCCCGTCGATACGAAGATCGAGCAGGATTTCCATCAGCCGGTCGCGCTCCCGGGCGGCAGGGGAGTCATCTTTGTCCAGCACCGCCAGCGGCACGGACCGGACACGATCCAGCTGTTCGCCGACGGAAAGCGCCGGAACCTGATCACGCTCCCGTCGCAAAACGTCTGGTCGGTCGACTATTCCAGCAGCGGCCATATTCTGTTCGTGCGCATTCCGGACAACGCCGGTTTGTGGGCGGTTCCGTTTTCGCTGGAGCGTCTGGAGCTCACCGGGGAGCCGTTCCTCCTGGCCCCACGGTCCAGCGACGGCAGCACGTCGGGCAAGGAACTACTCGCCTATCGCCCCACGCTGACCGGAGACCGGGTGCGCCTGGCCTGGTTCGACGACTCGGGCGCGTTCCAGGCCTTCGCCACGGAGCCGCTCCAGAACGTCAATTCCTTCGCGCTCTCGCCGGACGGCTCCCGGGTCGCCGTGTCGATGCGGGATGCGGCCACTCGCGACCTCTGGGTCATCGACCTCGCGCGAAATACTCGCAGCCGGCTGACCTTCTCGGGCAACTACAACGCGCAGCCCGCGTGGTCTCCCGATGGGACGACGCTCGCGTACCGCAATGTCGACGATCAGAACGTGTACCTCGTGCCCGCCGACGGGACCGGCGAACCCCGGCTGCTGGCGAGGAGCGCCAACCTGCCGACCTTCACGCCCGACGGGCGTTGGGTCGTGTTCGCCTCCCGCCCGAGCGGCAGCCCGGACGTCCGGGATGCAGACCTGTTCCGGGTCGACGCGACCGGGGCCGACACCACGCGGGTTTCGGTCTTCTCGGGAACCGGGAACCAACGCTACCCGGTTGTGTCGCCGGACGGGAAGTACATCGCCTACCTGTCCGACGAGACCGGCACGAACGGCGTCTATTTGACAACGTTTCCCGATGCGACCGGCAAGTGGCAGGTTTCGGTCACCGGGGATGCCACCTGGCCCCGGTGGTCGCCCGCCGGCGACCGTATCTTTTTCATCGCCGACGACCGTCTGGAGATGGTGTCCTTCGAAGGCGGCACGTCGCCCCGCCTGGGAACGCCGAAGCAGGTGCTCAACACCGGCAAGGACCGGCTGGAGCTCTGGGGGTTCAGCAAGATCGACGTGGCCCGCGACGGCCGCATCCTCTGCACCCAGTCGCTGACGACGTCCGAGAGCATCGATGGCGTCGTCCTGGTCGAAAACTGGCTCCGGGAATTCTCACGCCCCTGAAAGTCCAGCGATGAGGTGAGGCGCAATGCGATCGCGCGCGCTATCGGTTCTTCTATTCCTGGTTCTTTCCCTTGCGGCGTGCAGCGAGGAGCCGCCGACTTCGAGCGGCGGCAATGTCGCCGGCTCGTGGCGCAAAATCGAGGGCGGACTCGGTGAGAACCGCTTCGACGCGGTCTGGGCCAACGCGCCTGACACGGTGATCGCGCTCGGCGCGGAATACCCCGTCTATCGCTTCGACGGCGAGTCCTGGTCACGAGCCCCGATGCCGGCCGGCACCTATACCTTCAATTCCATGTGGGCATCATCGCCGCGTAACGTCTATGCGGTGGGTGCCAAGGGCCTCGCCCTGCATTTCGACGGCGAGTCCTGGTCGCCACTCGCGATCGGGTCTCCGGATCAGCTCACCGACGTGTGGGCTGTCAGCACGGGCGAAGTGTTCGTCTCCGTGGTCGAACGGGACCGGGGCCGCGTGTTTCGCTACGCCGGCGGCACGTGGACGGCGCTGCGCGACACACTCGTGGCCCCTCCGCTTGCCGTCTGGGCGGCCGGGGGCCGGGACGTGTTTGCGGCGGGCGACGGCGGATTCGTGGCGCGCCACACCGGCGGCTTCTGGGCGGTGATCAACGGCGCCGACGCCGGAGAACCGTGGTTCGATGCGTGGGGAACCTCGGCCGCGTCGGTGTTCTTCGTGGGCGCCGGGGGCGCCGTCGGACGCTACGAGTCGTCGGTCTTCACCGCGATTCAGGGCCCCACCACGAACACGCTCCGCGGCGTTTTCGGATTCTCCGACAGCGATGTGTGGGCCGTCGGCGACGCGGGCGCCATCGTTCATTTCGACGGGACGTCCTGGTCGCTGGTGGAGAGCGGCACCACCCAAGGTCTGCGCGATATCTGGGGGTACGACGGTGGCGCGATCGCGGTCGGGGTCAACGGGACCGTGGTCGTCTACGACGGCTCCCGGTGGGAGGCGAGCTTCGACAGCCATTCGCATGCGTACCAGGACATGTTCGGATTCTCGGAGCGGGACGTGTTCGCGGTGGGGCGCGTCGGCCAGAACACCGGCTACGTGCGCCACATCGACGGTCGCGAATGGGTCCTCCCGGCGGAGGAGCTGCTTTCGGTGTGGGGCTTCGATCCCGCAGACGTCTACGCCGTCGGGCGTCTGGGCGCGGTATTCCACTTCGACGGGTCGGCGTGGACTCCCATGGCGAGCGGCACCACCGCTGTGCTCAACGGGGTCTGCGGGGCGCGCACGGTCGCTGGGAGCCGCGTCTATGCGGTGGGCGGGCACGGCACGATCCGCGCATGGGACGGCGTGGCCTGGACACCGATGGTTCCGCCATCCCAGTATCTGCTGGACCTGCGCGATGTGTGGGCGCTGGAGCCCACCGACGCGTTTGCCGTCGGCCCCAGCGGCACCGTGCTGCACTTCAAGGGACCGCTGGGATCGCTCATATGGGAAGCAGAGGAGACGGGCCTCTACGGAGCGGGCTTCCAGGCGATCGCCGGCCGAAGCGGAGGCGGCGTGCTCGCGGTGTCGGGAAATGGCCACGTGTTTCAGAACGCCGGCGGTTCATGGGTCGAGATTCCTGTTCCCGATGGGAACGACGCCCCGCTGATGGACGTGTCACTCGATCGACGATTCGGCGCCATCGTCGCCGACCCGCACAGCCTGTTCCTGCTCGAGGGCCGGACGGTGCACCCTCCCATCGAGATCCCGTTTCTGGGGACGATCACGACCACGTGGAGGAAAGGCCCGGTGACATTCGTCGCGGGACGCCAGGGAGCCCTGTTCGAGTATCGAGAATAGCGGCGGCGGACCGACTCACGCCAGCGACCGCGCCATGCGCTCGAGCGCGGCGCGGAAGTCGTCGGGTGCCACCCCGAGAGCGACGCGGATATGCCCCGCCGCGTCGAAGAAACGTCCCGGCACGACCGCGACTTCGTATTCGCGGTGCAGTCGCTCCACCCAGTCGTCGACGTCCGCGCCCTCGACGCGCACCAGCCCCACGGTTCCAGCCCGCGGCCGTGACCACGATAGCCTCGGCTGAGCGCGCACGAACGCATCCATCGTCTCCAGGTTTAGCGCGAGGTCGGCATTGGTGCGGGCGAGGATCCCGTCGGCCTGGTCCAACGCGCGCGCCGCGAGCCGCTCGCTCGGGTGGGCGATGGTCACCGAGAAGAGGTCATTCAGACGGCGGATCCGTTCGGCGAGAGCCGGCTCCGCGATCACCCACCCGATGCGCAGCGTGTCGAGGCCGAACGCCTTGGTGACGCTGCGCGTGGTCAGCACGTTGGGGGCAACCCCGGCGAACGTCTTGACGCCCGCCGCGTGCAGAAACTCGAGGTAGACTTCGTCGACCAGCACGCGCGCGCCGACCTCCTCCGCAGCGCGCGCGATCTCCGCGACGCCAGCGCCATCGTCGAACGCGCCCGTCGGATTGTGGAGGTTGGAAAAAACGACGAGTTTCGTGCGCGGCGTGAGCGCTCGCTTCACGTCGGCTGGATCCAGGTGCCAGTCGGCTGCGGCCCGGCGCGCGACCCACGTCGGGCGTGCGCCCAGATAGCGCGTGAGCGTCACCAGCGGCTCGTAGACGGGCGTTTCGAGCAGGACCTCGTCGCCCGCTTCCAGCAACGCGGCGTACGCGAGGTGATTCGCCATCGAGCAGCCGTGCGTGGTCACCACCTCCGGCGCGGACACGCCGTAGCGCGCGGCGATGCGGTCGACCAGCGGCGGCCAGCCGTCCTCGTGGGGGTCGGTGGTGACGAGATCGTCGAGAGCCGGCGAGAGGTCGGCGAGGGGGAATCGGGGCGCACCGCTGCGCGCCAGATTGTAGCGGGCTTCGCTGCGGTGCTTCGACCAGGTCAGGTAGTCGGAGCGTTTCGGCCGCACGAGCGGTTATACGTCGAGGTTCTTCACCGAGAGCGCGTTCTCCTGGATGAACTCGCGGCGCGGCTCGACCTCGTCGCCCATCAGGATGGAGAAGATCCGGTCCGCCTCGACCACGTCCTGCACGTCGACCTTGAGAATCGTCCGCGCCTCCGGATCCATGGTGGTCTCCCAGAGCTGCTCGGCATTCATCTCGCCCAGGCCCTTGTAGCGCTGCAGGTAGACCCCGTCGGACCCGCCCCAGTCCTTCAGGATGCGATCGCGGTCCTCGTCGTTGAACGCGTAGACCTCCTTCTTGCCCTTCTTGAGCTTGAAGAGGGGAGGCTGCGCGATGTAGACGTAGCCCGCCTCGATCAGCGGTTTCATATGCCGATAGAACAGCGTCAGCAGCAGCGTGCGGATGTGCGCGCCGTCGACGTCGGCATCGGTCATGATGATGATCTTGTGATAGCGCGCCTTGGTGATGTCGAACTCGCCCGCTCCGGTTCCAACCGCCGTGATGATGTTGCGAATCTCCTCGTTGGAGAAGACCTTGTCCGGCCGCGCCTTCTCGACGTTGAGCACCTTGCCGCGCAGCGGCAGAATCGCCTGGTACTCGCGGTTACGCGCCATCTTCGCCGACCCGCCGGCGGAGTCACCCTCGACCAGGTAGAGCTCGCTCAGCGCCGGGTCGCGCGACGCGCAATCGGCGAGTTTGCCGGGTAGCGAGGCAGACTCCAGCGCGGTCTTCCGGCGTGCCAGGTCGCGCGCCTTGCGGGCGGCTTCGCGCGCGCCATAGGCCGCGAGGCACTTCTCGACCATCGCCTTCGCGAACGACGGGTTTTCTTCGAGGTATTCCTTCAAGCCGTCGCCGACGACCGCCTCGACGATCCCCTTCACTTCGCTGTTGCCGAGCTTGGTCTTAGTCTGGCCCTCGAACTGGGGCTCGGGAATCTTGACGCTCACCACCGCCGTCAGCCCTTCGCGCACGTCGTCGCCGCCCAGCGTCACGCGCTCCTTCTTGAACAGGTTCGCGCTGGCCGCGTAGTTGTTGATGGTTCGCGTGAGCGCCGCCTTGAATCCCACCAGGTGGGTGCCGCCTTCCATGGTGTTGATGTTGTTCGCGAACGAAAATACGTTTTCCGCGTACGCGTCCGTGTACTGGAGCGCCACTTCGACCTGGATGCCGTCTTTTTCCGCCTGGATGAAAATCGGCTGGGGCGTGATCACCGTTTTCGCGGTGTCGATGTACTTCACGAACGAAACGATGCCGCCCTCGTACTGGAAGACCTGCCGGCGCGGCTTCTGCAAGCGCTGGTCGTCGAAGGTGATCTTCAAGCCCTTGGTGAGGAACGCGAGTTCGCGCAGACGCTGCGCGAGGGTTTCGTACTGATAGTCGATCTTCTCGAAAATCTGCGAATCGGGGAAAAACGACACCGTGGTGCCGCGGCGGTCGGTGGCGCCCAGTTCCTTGAGGTCGTAGGCCGGCATCCCGCGCTCGTACTTCTGCAGGTAGCGGCGGCCGTCGCGGTGGATCTCCACCTCGAGCCACTCGGACAGGCCGTTCACCACCGAGACCCCGACGCCGTGGAGACCACCCGACACCTTGTACGAGTCGCGGTCGAACTTGCCGCCGGCGTGCAAGGTGGTCATGACGACTTCGACCGCGGGGCGGTGCTGGGTCGGATGCATGTCGACGGGGATACCGCGGCCGTCGTCTTCGACGCTCACGACGTTGTTCTCGTGGATGACGACGCTGATCTCCCGGCAGTGCCCGGCGAGCGCTTCGTCCACCGAGTTGTCCACCACTTCATAAACCAGGTGGTGGATGCCGTGAATATCGGTGCTCCCGATGTACATCGCGGGGCGCTTGCGCACCGCTTCGAGCCCCTTGAGCACCTGAATCTGTTTGGCTGTGTATTCCTGCGTCATCTCGACCTTTCCAGTCATGGGCCGCTCCGGCTCGCCGGATACCGGGGGAGGCGTGTCTGGCACGCGACCCGGTCCGCGCGATTCTTCTCCGCTTCTCATGCGTCGGCTCTCATTCTACGCGGGGCGCCGGCTTCGGCGCCGCCGCGTCATTCCATTTCGCGGGCGCTAAACTTGATGCGCACCAGGTCGACGTCCGGGCACGCGGCTCGGAGCTTTCGCACCAGGTCCTTTTCGATGAAGTGCAGCTCCTGCATCCACGCGCCGTGGTCGACGCGCACAAAGAGCGTTCCCTTCTCGTAGCGCGTCGCGCGGGCGCGCTCGGCCAGCTCCGGGCCGACGACGCCGGCCCATTTCTCGACCATGTGACGTTCGCTGAATCGCTTCTCAAGCCCGAGGTCTCGAAGCACGGACGGGAGGACATCCCCAATTCGGGCGAAGGAACGCCGCGTCATACCGTCTAAACCTAGCGGTTTCGAGGTGGAATGGAAACTCTTTTCTTCCCGGGACCCAACTAATAAGCCGTTGATGGGACTCTGCTTAGAAAGCTTAGTGGCCGGTTAACATGTCCCCGCTCCCGGCGCGTCCCCGCCCACGCTCGGGCCCGAGCATTTCACTTCGCCGCCACACGAACGCAGGTGCCGTTGTGCATGTGGAAAACGCGCGCGCGCGGCGTCCGCCCCGCCTTGATTTCGACCGGGCTGGTTACGAACACCTGGCGCGAGCCCTCCAGCAGCCCCTGCAGCCGGCTCGTGATCACATGGTCGAATTCCGAGAATACGTCGTCCAGCAGGAGCACGCACGGCTCGCGCAACTCGACTTCGACGTGCGCCAGCTCGGCCAGCTTCAGCAACACGGCGAAAAGGCGACGCTGTCCCTGCGATCCGAAGCGACGGAGGTCGTGTCCGAACATTCGAAACTCGACGTCGTCCCGGTGCGGACCGACCAGCGTCACGCCGCGCCGGGATTCCTCGAAGGCGACTCTGCCCAGACGTTCGTGGAAGACGCGCGCGAGCACGGCTTCCGGTTCCCCGGCGCCGGCCTCGGCGGCCGCATCGAGCAGCGGGGATTCGTAGCGCATCGAGAAATCGAATGGGCTCTCCAGGTCCCGGGCGTGGGCGACCATTTCGAGCTCGATCAGCGCGACCAGGTTCCGGCGCTTCGCGATGAGCTCGACGCCGCTGGCGACCAGACGCTCGTTCCACGCCGCCATCTCGTCCCCGGTCGCGCGGGCCTTGAGCGCGGCGTTGCGCTGCTCGAGCGTTCTCCGATAGTCGTGGGCAGCTCGCAGGTAGGCGGGGTCCGTCATCGTTCCCACCATGTCGAAAAAGCGCCGCCGGTGTTCCGGCTCGCCAGCGACGATGCGCAGGTCGCCGGGCCCGAACAGGACCGCAGGGAAGCGCCCCGCCAGATCCGTGCGCCGCACCAGCGTCTGGCCGTTGATCTTCACCGTCCGCACGCCTTGCGCCCCGCGACGCTCGATCGCCATGGCAAAGGTCTCGCCGTGACCGTCCGCGAACGCACACGTCACCTCCGCGCGGCAGAACGGCTCGTCGAAACGGATGAGCTCCACTTCGGCCTGGGCCCGGAAGGATCGCCCGAATCGAAAGTAGTAGATCGCCTCGAGCAGGTTGGTCTTGCCCTGGCCGTTCTCCCCGATGAGCAGGTTGAGCCCGGGGCCGAACTCGATCGCCTCGGGACCGAGGTTGCGGAAATTCAGCGAGACGAAACGATCGACGCGCACGGAAGGAAAACCGGCGCGGCGCGCGAAACGCGGTCCGCGCGCCGCCCTGGAAGGTAGTTCATTCGCCCAGTCGAAGCGGCATGAGCAGGCATTCGTGCTTCATTCCGTCCCCGTTCGTCTCGGGGACCACGACGCCGGCGTTGTCGCTGCGATCCAGGAGAAACGTGACGTCTCCCCCGGGGATGGTGCGAAGAATGTCGAGCAGATAGCGCGCGTTGTAGCCGATCTCCATCTTCGCGGAGTCGTAGGCGCAGGTGACTTCTTCCATCGCCTCGCCGACGTCCGGCGTCTTGACGGAAAGCGTCAGGCGGTCGTCTTCCAGAACCAGTTTCACCTGGTGTGTGATCGCGCTCGAGAGGATGGCCACACGGCGGCACGCGTCGGTCAATTCGTCGCGACTCACCGTAAGCTTGCGCGTGTTCTTCTTCGGCATGACCTGGTTGTAATCCGGGAAGGGACCCTCGAGCAGCCGCGAATAGATGATGCTGTCGCCCATATCGATGGTGATGTGATTCTCGGCCAACGACACGTGCGCGGTGTCGAGACCGGCGGAAAGCGAACGGTAGATGTTGAGGGCCTTCGGCGACACGATCACGTCCTTGTCGTCGCCGGAGGCTCCGGTGCCCGGCTGCTCGACACGGGCGAGGCGATGCCCGTCGGTGGCGACCATGCTCAAGACGCCCTGCTTGATCTCCCACAACACGCCGCACAGCGACGGTCGCGTGAGGTCGGTCGAGACCGCATAGCTGGTCTTGTTGATCATGTCGTCCAGGATCGACGCGGCCAGTGAGAACGACACGATCGCCTTCTGCGACGGCAGTTTGGGAAACTCATCCGCGCTCTTTCCCAACATCTTGAAGCGGCTTCGGCGGCACTTGATTGAGATCTTCTCGCCTTCGGTTTCGATAACAACGCTGTCCTCGGGGAGCGAGCGCGCGATCTCGAAGAACTTCTTCCCCGGCACCGCCACACTTCCATGGCCCGAGGTTTCGCACGCGAGCGTATTGGTGAGCGAAACATCGAGGTCGTTCGCGGTCAGCGTGACCTTGCCGTCGCCCTTCGTCTCCATGAGAAACGTCGAGAGGATGGGCAGCGACGTCTTAGTGGGAACAACGGCGGCAATACCCTGCAAGCTCTTCGACAAATCCTTCTGATCAACGGTGATTTTCACGCCCGTTCCTCCTTCTCCGTCCCATCGACAATGGCGCCGTGCGTTATGTGATGTAGTGGTGGGCTACGAGGTCACGACTATAGCGCAGGCGCCCCGCAGTCGCAAGAAACGAGTGCCGGTGTGGAAAAGTTTCGGTGTCCGCCGTCGCGTGTTTACCAGGTTGTCGCCTCCTGGTGGTCGGGACCTTGGGGGGGCGACCCTGCTTTCCTACTGACTTACTTTAGATATTAAAAAAGCAGTAGCAGTAGGGCGTGTTGAAATGTGGAACAAGCGTGGTTACTCGTCTGACCATAGACGCTTAGTGCCGGAGGTGCGTCGGGACCGGGTGGGGATGAGGTGTGGATGTCGAGAGGGGTAATACACAGGGGATAACTTCCCCCAGGTCATGCACACCTGCTTTCCACAAAACGGGGATAAGACGGAACGCTCGGGTGATGGTGTGACTCCGGGTGACGGCTTCACAAGAAAACAGGCCAGGGGGTCACGGTGCGGTTGCCGCTGCAACGTTGCACCATGGCTCCCTGGCCATTGCGGGAAGGCGACGGGCGCGGAACGAGACTATGAAGCCAGCTCTTTTCGAAGCTGGTTGATGGTCGAACGAAGCGAGACGTCCCGTTCGACCATGTCGGTGATCTTCTGGCACGCGTGAATGACGGTGGTGTGGTCGCGGCCGCCGAAACGCTGGCCGATCTGGGCCAGCGACGCCGACGTCATTTCGCGCGCAAGGAAGATCGCAACCTGCCTTGGAAACGCCAGTCGGGCCGTGCGTACCTTGGAGCGCATCGATTCCACCGGCACCCGGTAGTGCTGGGAAACCACCTTCTGGATCAAAGAGATACTGGTTTTCTTCGGCGTAGACTTCACGAAATCCTTGAGCACCTCGTGCGCCATCTCGCTCGTGATGTCCTTCTTGTAGACACTCGCGTGCACCAGGAGTTTCACCAGGCTTCCCTCGAGCTCGCGGATATTGCTCTTTACGCTGTCGGCGATGAGCGCCAGCACGTCGTCGGGAATCTGGATGTTCTCGCGCTCCACCTTCTTGCGCAGAATCGCAAGACGAGTCTCGTAGTCGGGTGGCTGGATGTCGGTGATGAGCCCCCACTCGAAGCGGGACACCAGCCGGTCTTCCAGGGTCGGGATCTCCTTGGGCGGACGATCGCTCGTCACCACGATCTGTCGGCTCGCGCCGTGGAGTGCGTTGAACGTGTGGAAGAATTCCTCCTGCGTGCTTTCCTTGCCAGCGAGGAACTGAACGTCGTCGATGAGCAGGAGGTCGACGTTGCGGTACTTCGTGCGGAACTCGTGCCCGTTCCCCTGGCGGATCGCCATGATCATCTCGTTCATGAAGGCTTCTGCCGAGCAGTAGTGAACGCGGGCGTCGGGGTGGCTCTTCAGCACGCCGTGGCCGATTGCCTGCATGAGGTGGGTCTTGCCGAGCCCCACGCCGCCGTAGATGAACAACGGGTTGTAGACCTGGGCGGGTCGTTCCGACACGGCGAGACACGCCGCGTACGTCATGCGACTGTTGTTGCCGACCACGAACTCGTCGAAGGTGTACTTCGGATTGAGTCGCTCGCTCTCGGGAGCGGGCTTGCGCGCGCGCGCCGGCGCCGTGACCAACGACTCGCTGCGCCGGGTGGGAATCTCCGGCGGTGCATCGTTCGCATTCTGGAGCAAAAACTGCGCGCTGGCTCCGAGCAACGGCCGGAGCGCGAAAACAATCTTGTCAGAGTGGTGCTCGCTCACCCAGTCCACGAAAAACTTGCTGGGACAGTCGATCACCACTTTCGAACCCTCCACGGAGGAGAGTCGCATCGGCTTGAACCATGTTTCGAACGTCTGTTTGTTGACCAGTGTGGCCACCGACGCAAGGAACTCCGACCACATTTGGTCTTGGTCGTGTTGGCGGGAGGAAACCGACATGGACCGTACCCTTTCTCCCATGGGACACACTCCGGTCAGGACATGACCGAGAGGGCAGCCGCTTCTTCTTCATCAACCGCAAAATCACCATGATAACACCACCATCGCCGCGAGGCGGCGTGGCGAAAACTCATTGTGTGGCAGCCGGTTTGGCGACCGGAAGCCGCGAGACACGCCGGTTATCCACAAATGTGGATAATCAGCTACTATAATGTGGACAAACAAGTTGCGAGACGATCAGAGGACGTCGCGGCGAAGTTGTCCACAGCACCCACTCGAAAAGAGACACCAAGTTTTCTGGAATGCCCTGCCCCGGTAAGCAGATCCGAACGGGGCCGAAGGTACCAGAGCGGCGATGAAGGCGGCAACCCCGAAATTGAGTTGCTCACAGGAACAGGTGAAGTCGAGTTGTGCAAATCGGTTGAGGTCGTACGGGTTGTGGATAAGCCGCGAATTTCCCGGCAGGGAATGGGGATGCGCCCCCCACAATTCTTCGTCCCGTGTTCTCTGGCGCACAGACCTTGACGGATTTCCGCCATTCGGGTATCGTCGCATCTTTATCATAACTCACTTTGCGAACAGCTCGCCGGTGTCGGCGTTGCTCCGGAACGAACGGCAGCGGTTTCGTATCATCACGCTTACACAGGATCATCTAACATGAAGCGCACTTTCCAGCCTCGCAACATCAAGCGCAAACGGGAACACGGCTTCCGCAAGCGCATGAGCACCCTCGGGGGTCGGCTCGTGCTCAAGCGACGTCGGGCAAAGGGCCGCAAGCGGCTTTCGGCGTAGGTCGAGGATTCGACCGGAAGGCGTCGCCATGGACTCGCGTGAGTCGGCGCGCCCGCCGCGACGTCGCTTGCGAACTCTGGCCCGCCCGGCGCAGTTCCGCTATTGCTACGACGGCGGACGCAAGCTTGTCACCCGGCATTCCGTCTTGTTCGTTCGGTCCCCCGCCGACCCCGACGGCGTGCGGGTGGGCGTGGTCGCCAGTCGCAAGGTGGGCGGCGCCGTGCAGCGAAACCGCGCCAAGCGGCTGCTGCGCGAGGCGGCGAGGCAGTTCGTCCATCGATTGATGGATCGCCATGTATGGATCGTCCTGGTCGCGAAGGCATCGATCGTGGATCGCAACGCGCGCGACGTTCGGGACGATATCGAGCAGGCGCTCGTTTCCAAGGGCCTCCTCGATGCGGAAGACATCGAATGATCGTCACAGGAAGTGATCGTCACATGCCGCGTCTGCTGTCCGCGGCGCTCGTCGCGCCGCTCGCGTTGTTGCTCGCCGGGTACCGCCGGTGGGTCTCCCCGGTTCTTCCTCCAGCGTGTCGATTTCATCCCACCTGCTCCGAGTACGCGTCCGACGCGATAGCGGCGCACGGCCCGTTCCGCGGGCTGGCGCTGGCGGCACGCCGGCTCGCTCGCTGCCACCCGTGGTGTGAAGGCGGCGTGGACCCGGTTCCGCCGTCCGACCGCGGCGTGGCGGGGCGCGCCCACCCGGCCGTCAAGGAGCCGGCATGAAGAGAATGTCGACGGAGCGCCGCGCGCTGATTGCGTTCGTCGCATCCATGGTGCTGTTCCTGGCCTACGACGCGCTCTACCTCGGCCCGAAGATGAAAGCGCAGCGCGCCCGCCGGGAAGCGGCCGTGCTCGCGCAGGCAGGTCAGGATTCCAACCACGCGCGCGTGGACACGCTTGGCGCCACGCGCACACCGCCCGCGTTCACGACGCCCGCGCGCCACGACACGCTCGGATCGGCGGCGGCGGCGCGGTTTGCGAGCGTCGATTCGTCGACGGCGGCGACGATCGTCGTCGCATCTCCGCTGTACGAAATCACACTCAGCGCCCGGGGAGCGGAGATCGTGTCCGCGACGCTCCTGCGCTACCTCACCGACGGCCGACCAGTCAGTCTCCTTCCCCCCGGCGACAGCTGGTCGGGTGACCGCCTGCTGGGCGCCGGGCTGCGAGGCGAGCACGACGCGCTGTCGCTGCGCGATGTGGCCTTCGAGGCGAGCACGGCCGCGGGCGCGCTTCCCGACGGGGCGCGGGTGGTTGTGTCCGGCGACCAGCCGACCGAGGTGGTGTTTCGCGCGGCGGGGCCAAACGGGACGATCGAGCGCAGCTATCGTTTCTTCGGCGACCGCTACGATTTCGAAACCACCCTGCGCGCGTCGGAATCGGTGCTCCCGGGAGCGACCAGTGTTACGTGGAGCCTGGGTCCCGGGCTGACGTCCACCGAGAAGAACACGAAGACCGACCAGGCGGCGTTTCGCGCGTCCGTGCTGCTCGGAGAGGAGCTCCACCAGAAGCGCCCCGCGGCGTTCGGACGCGACCACGTCGAGACCGTGAACGGCACGCTCAACTGGGGAAGCCTGCAGACCAAGTACTTTCTGGCCGCGCTGTTTCCCCGCACGCCGACGCGCGCCGAAGTCGAAATCACCGGCATCAAGGCCAGCCACCACATCTCCGAGGACGTGACGCTGCCGGTGACGACTGCAGGCGGCGACGTGACCCAGTCGGTGCGCGTGTACCTGGGGCCGTTGGATTACGACCTGCTCAAGGGCCTCGGCGTCGGGCTGGAAAGAAACGTCACCTTCGGCTGGCAGTTCATCCGTCCCGTGTGTACCGCCGTGCTGTGGGCCATGACGACCACCTACAAGGCGATTCCGAATTACGGCCTCGTGATCATTCTCATTTCGGTGCTCGCGAAGGTCCTCTTCTACCGGCTCACGCACAAGAGCTTCAAGTCGATGAAGGAGATGCAGGATCTCCAGCCTCGCCTGCAGGCGTTGAAAGTGAAGTACGGGAGCGACAAACGCCGCCTGAGCGAGGAGACGATGAAGCTGTACAAGGAAGCCGGTGTGAACCCGCTGGGCGGGTGCCTCCCGATGCTCCTGCAGATGCCCGTGTTCATCGCCCTCTACAACGTGCTCAGCTTCAACATCGCGCTGCGCGGGGCTCCCTTCGTCGGGTGGATCAACGACCTCTCCCAGCAGGACGTGCTGTTCAAGCTGCCGATCACACTTCCGCTGATCGGCGGCGACTTCAGCCTGCTTCCGCTGCTGATGGGAGGGGCGATGTTCGCCCAGTCGAAACTGGGAGGGTCGCCGACCGGGTCGACGTCACCGATGCCGCCGGGCTACACAACGATGCTTCCGATCGTGTTCACGGTGCTTTTCTACAAGATGCCTTCCGGCCTGGTGATCTACTGGATCATCAATACCGCATTGTCAGTGGTTCAGCAGTACTACATCGTCAGGGACACTCGAGGGGAGAAGTTGACGGTCGTCGAAGACGCGCCCAAGAAGCGCGGTCGTGCTCGAAACGCGAAGAAGGCGTAGCGGAGCGGCGGAGCGGCACGGAGGAACGGACGGCATGACGACATCGGTCGAAACCACGGGGAAGACCATCGAGCAGGCCCTCGAGAAGGCACTCCGCGAGCTCGGCGCCAGCAAGGACGACGTCGACATCAAGCTGCTCGCGGAATCGCAGAGTGGCCTGCGCGGCATCTTCGGGGGCAAGATGGTGCGGATCCGCGTCACCCGGCGCGAGGGCGCGGCGGCCGGAGAGCCCGGCGAGACTCCGGAAGTCGTGCGCGCGATCATCGGCGAAGTACTCGGCTTCATGGGGATCGAGCACTCGATCGAGATCGAGGAGTCCGACGACACCACCTTCGTCAACATCAGCTCCACCGGACTCGACGGACTCCTGATCGGTCGCCGCGGCGAGACGCTCACGTCGATCCAGCACGTGGTCAATCGCGTCTTCACGAGCCGAACCGGGCGGCATAGCAAGATCACGGTCGACGTCGGCGGCTATGTGCGGCGCAAGCACCGGCTGCTGGTCGAAAAGGCACAGAAGATCGCCGAACGGGTTCGCAGGACGCAGAAGGAATACGACTTCGAACCCCTCAAGGCGTCGGAGCGGCGGATCATCCATCTCGCGGTCTCGGAGTTCGACGACGTCACGACGTACACGATCGGCGACGGGCTGTTGCGCAAGGTGGTCATCTCTCCGCGCACGTCGGCTACCGACGATCTGCCCCGCGATTGAGTCCGTAGCGCCCACGGCAGGCGATAGGTCGGCCGAGGCGCTGGCACGACGCCCTCATCCCCCCCGCGTGCTAGACTCCCAGCTTCATGGCCATTCAAACCGATACGATCGCCGCACTGGCCACGCCGCCGGGAGAATCGGGCATCGCGGTCATCCGGTTGTCCGGCTCGCGAGCGCTGGACGTGCTCGCGACCATCCTGCGGACCCCCGCGGGAGGCTCCTTCGAGGCTCCCTGGGAACACCGTCGCCTCTACCATGGCGGGTTCTTCGACGCCGACGGGACCCGGGTCGACGACGTGATGGCCGCCGTCATGCGGGGGCCGGAGTCGTACACCGGCGAAGACGTGGTCGAGATCAGCTGTCACGGTGGAAGCGCCGTGGTCGCGCGGGTCCTGCACGTGCTCTTTTCCGCTGAGGCACGGCCGGCCGAGCCGGGCGAGTTCACCAAGCGGGCATTCCTGAACGGGAAAATGGACCTGATCCAGGCGGAAGCGGTCGCGGACCTGATCCACGCGCGCTCGGAGCTCCAGCGCGCGGTCGCCGAACGCCAGCTCGCCGGAGGGCTCTCGCGCCGAGTCGGTGCGCTCGCGGACGACATGCTGGGCCTGCTCGGGGTGGTGGAGGCGAACATAGATTTCATCGAAGAGGGCATCGACGCGCTAAACGTGACCGAGGCGCTGGGGACTATCTCGAGGCAGCGTAACGAACTCGACGACCTCCTCGGCAGCGCGGCGCTGGCTCGCCCGCTTCGGGAGGGATACCGGGTCGTGATCGCCGGGCCGGTCAACGCCGGCAAGAGCAGTCTCTTCAACCGGCTGGTGGGGGAGGCGCGCGCCATCGTGACGGAGATCCCGGGGACCACTCGGGACGTGCTCCGCGAAACGCTGGTGATCGACGGCGTGCCGTTCGTGCTGCACGACACGGCGGGCCTTCGCGCCGGCGCGGTGGATCGTGTGGAAGCCATCGGCATGGATCGAGCGGTCGACGCCACCCAGGCGGCCGACGCCGTGCTCTTCGTGGTCGACGCGTCTGCCGCGGAACTGGACGAGGATTCTCTGCACTCGCTGCACGATCTCGACGCGACCCGAAGTCTCGTGGTAATAAACAAAGTCGATCTACTGGACGGGTCCAGGAGTGCATCGCGGCACGGCACACCGACCTCGGCGCCCGGCATGGAGACGCTTCGCGTCTCCGCGCTCACCGGGCGCGGAATGGATGAGCTTCGCGCCGCCATGGTCCGCCTGACGGGTGCCGACGCGCTGGCGCGGATGGCGCGCGACCGCGCGGTGCTCAATGCGCGGTTGGTCACGTTGCTCGAGGATGCGAGGGCACAACTCGCGGAACTCGCCGGGATGATCCGAGACCGCGAGCCGCTGGAGCTGATCGCAGTCCGCGCGCGATCCGTGCTCGCGGACTACGAGGAAGCGGTGGGGCGCCAGTATCACGACGGGCTCCTCGATGCGATCTTCTCGCGGTTCTGTATCGGGAAGTGAATCTGTCAACCTGTTGGACCTAGATTGTCAACATTCCATGTCTAAGTCCTATGAAATAATTGTAATTGGAGGTGGACACGCCGGCTGCGAGGCGGCACTGGCGTCGGCCCGGATGGGAATGCAGACGCTGCTGCTGACGCTCCGGCGCGACCGGATTGGACACATGCCGTGCAACCCCGCCGTCGGCGGACTGGCCAAAGGCCATCTTGTCAAGGAAATCGACGCCCTCGGCGGCGAGATGGGCCGGGCGACGGACCGCGCAGGAATCCAGTTTCGGATGCTGAATCGGGCAAAAGGCCCCGCGGTATGGTCACCGCGCGCCCAGGTTGACAAACGGCTCTACAGCCGGATCATGCAGGAAACGACCGACGCGCAGCCGAACTTGGATGTGCTCGAGGCCGAGGTCGACGAGATACTGGTGTCGGAGAAGGGGTTCGCCGGAGTCAGTATTTCCGGGCAGATTGTCAACGCGCGGGCGTGTGTGCTGACGACGGGGACGTTCTTGCGCGGGCTCATGCACACCGGCGAGCGCCGCACCGACGGAGGCCGCGAGGGCGAGCCCGCCGCTTCGTCTCTCTCCCGGAATCTCCAGTCTCTCGGACTCCGAATGGGGCGTCTGAAGACCGGAACCCCGCCGCGCGTGTTTCGCGACAGCGTGGATTTTTCCCGTTTCGAGCCCCAGCCGGGCGACGACCCACCGGTGCCGTTTTCATATCGTACCGGCTGCATCGAGCAACCGCAGGTTCTCTGCCACCTGACCTATACCACCGAACGCACGCACGACGTCATTCGCGAGAACCTGTCCCGTTCCCCGCTCTACGGCGGCGTCATCGAGGGCATCGGACCCCGGTATTGCCCCTCGATCGAAGACAAGGTGGTTCGTTTCGCCGACAAGACCCGGCATCAGGTGTTTGTAGAGCCGGAAGGGATCGACCATCCCGAGCTCTACTTGAACGGCATCTCGACGAGCCTGCCGGTCGACGTGCAGCTCGCCATCCTGGATTCGATCCCGGGCTTCGAGCACGCGCGCATGGCGCGTCCTGGCTACGCGGTCGAATACGATTTCTTCCCGCCCGAGCAGCTTCATCGCACGATGGAGTCGAAGTTCATCCCGCGCCTCTATTTCGCGGGACAGGTGAACGGAACCTCCGGCTACGAGGAGGCCGCGGCACAGGGCTTCATGGCGGGGGTCAATGCCGTGCTGGCGCTGCGCGGCGAAGCGCCGCTCGTGCTCGCCCGCGATCTTGCCTACATCGGCGTGATGATGGATGACCTCACGACGAAAGAGATCGACGAGCCCTATCGAATGTTCACCAGCCGCGCGGAATTCCGGCTCTTGCTCCGGCAGGACAATGCCGACGAACGTCTGATGGATATCGGATATCGCTTCGGACTCGTGCCCCGTGCAGCGCTCGATGCCGTGCTGGAGCGACAGACCGCCGTGGAAGAGATCGTCTCGCGACTGGGGACGAGGACATTCCCGGCCGAAATCGGCAACGCCGTCTTCGATCAACACGGACTCGAGCCGGTCAGGCATCCCACGTCGTTGCGGGACGTGTTGCGCCGGCCGATGGTCCGCTGCCACCACCTGCGGGAGATGGGTGCGATCCACGAGGATTCGTGCTTCGATGACGCGGTGGAGTGTTCCGTGAAGTACGAGGGCTATGTGGCCCGGCAGGCCCGGGACGTTCAGGCGCTGCGGGATCTCGAATCCCGATTGATCCCGACGAACTTTGCGTTCGACAGTGTCTCCGGATTGAGCACCGAAGCCCGCGAGAAACTCGGGCGCAAGCGTCCCGAGACAATCGGTCAGGCCTCGCGAATCGCCGGAGTTCGAGCGGCGGATCTGTCCATCCTGGCCGTTCATGTCGAGCGGCATCGGCGATCGCGGTCCTAGATGGAGCCAAATCCCGCTGAATCAGCACAACTTATTGTAACTAAATATGTTACATCGTCGCCTCCGGCCGTCGTCGACGGGTTGACCCGGTATCTGACGGAGGTCCTGACCTGGACGCGCGAGATTGCGCTCATCTCGCGTCGCGATCCGGTGGGTACCTGCGAGCGACTTCTCCTCGAGAGCCTGGAGATCGGGCGTATCGCTGCGATAGCGACAGACGAGACCATCGTTGATATCGGATCGGGTGCTGGCTTCCCCGGAGCCGTCTGGGCCATCGTGCATCCGAACGCCCGCGTGCTCCTGATCGAACGACGCGAGCGCAAGGTCGCGTTCCTTGAGCGTCTCATTCGGTCCATTCCACTGGCAAATGTTGAGGTTTTCGGCGGCGAAGCACGAGTTGCTGCCCGCACCGAGAAGCATCGGCGTCGGTACTCCCTGGCGGCCACGATGGCGGTGGGTGCGCCGCTGGAGTTGGCGGGCGAAATCGAGAGACTCCTCATCCCGGGGGCTCGGTTCGTATCGACAATTCCACGTGACAGCACTCCCGAAGGCGCGCGAGGATCCTTCACATTGATATCGGCGATGTCAGGCGAATACGGGAGATACGCGTTGTACCGTTTCGGGGTAACATGACTCGCGTCGGATGGAATCCCTGGAGGTTCGAATGATCCAGTTGCGCTGGAGAGCGATTCTCATAACCGCCCTCGTGGCGATGGTGTTGTCGACCTGCTCGAAGAAAGGCAAGGACGCCAAACACCATTATGTCGAGCTGGCGGAAGTGATTAGCCCCGAGGATTCATTTCCACGCTTGCGCTACTACGACTCCAATCTGGTGACCATCAACGATCGCTGTGCGGTCAGGAAAGTGCGTCTGAACCCGAAGATGCCGGCGGTCTATGTGAACGGGCAACCGGTTGGCTTCTGCTGAAGCCCCTGCGCAGCGACCTTCGTGCAAGGTCCGGAACCGTATCTGCTGGACATGGGAGCCCACCTGAAGTGTGCCGTGGATCCAACCCGCGACGCGACGATAAATTCGTCCCACCGGGCGTTCCTCAATCATGAAGTCTATTTCGTTTCGGACGACGAAGCCTTGAGGACATTTGTATCGGCGCCGTATCGCTATTGCGGCAAGGTGACCGACCCGGTGAGCCTGGTCCGCTTCCAGCCAACCAGCGCCTCTCCGGTTCGGTCATTCGGCGGCCGGCTGTTCTATTTCGCGTCGAGTGAGACGGTCGCCAAATTCGATGGCGATCCGCGCCTCTTCGGGATCCCAAAGCCGACCATGCATGAGAAGGGGTGAACCATCCAGAGCTTCGAGATTTCACGTGAAATCATGATGGAGTGAAACGCCTCCATCAGGGAATCCACTCCCTTCCGCACTCGTGACCGGCGGACGCGCCAGTTTACCTTCGACATTTCACGTGAAACCGGTGCCGCGTTCACGCTGAGCCGCCCTTCGAAGCAATTCACGCTTGATTCCCGGAGGGAACGACGCGTATTCTTCGTAGAGAGACGAGTGACCATTAACTATGTAACTTATTGTATAACAAGGAATTAAATGCGATTCCGCGGCTTGCCGCCTCTCCTTCTGGTTCTGGTCGCTCTCGGCTGCGCGAGTGGTGGCGACAGCGTGACGCCTGTCAACCGGCGCCCGACGATCGATCTCCTGTTTACGAAGATCGGGGTCGTCCGGGGGATACCGGTCAACCTCTCCGTGGCGGTCGATGACATGGATGAGGATCCCCTGACGGTCACCTGGTCGATCACCCGCGATCCCAGCAAGACCGCCCTGACGCCGCAGAATGCCGACAAGACCGTGGTGCGTTGGGCAACCCCGGTTGCCGCGGGCACCGACACGCTCACGGTCCGGGTGTCGGACGGCCAGCTGAATAGTAGTGTAACTGCTATAATAAAAGTAGGTTACGCGGCAAGCGGCCAGACAGCCCTCTCCCTTTACGAGAAGGCGAAGTCGCCCTATATCGTGGCACCTCCGTCGGGGAACCCGCTCTTCACGATTCCCGAGGGTCAGACGACGATCATCGAAGCCGGCACCGAGTTGTTGATCGATGTCCCCGGCACGGTGATCGACGTGGCAGGGGGAACACTGATCGTCAACGGAACCAGCGTGGACCCGGTGACGATCCAGCCCAACGATCGGTCGTTCCAATGCGGCGACGAGCGAGGATGGTGGGAAGGGGTTCGCGGCTCGACATTCAGCGACGGAGTCAACACGTTCGACGGCTTCATCGACCTCGACCACACGGAAATCCGCTACGGCCAGAACGGGATTCGCCTTCGCGACAACGCGAACGCGGTCGTGACCGATTGCATGATTCGGTGCAGTGGCGATGCGGGCATGTTGATCGAGGGACATGGGTCGCTCATGGCGATTGACACCGAAGTCAGCAACGGCCGCGCCGACGGAATCGCCATCGCCGCCATCGCCTCGATTCCCGACTCCGTGATCGTGCGGGGTTGCGACCTTCGCATCAACGGGAGCAGCGGAATTCGGATGGCGATCGCAGATCCGAGTGGATCGGTGCCGATCGTCGTCGAGTACAACAAGATCGAGTTCAACTTCACGCGCGGGATTACGCTCTCACACGCGGAGTTCCCGCAGATTCACTTCAATCAATTCAGTGGAAACGGAGTTGGAACGGGGGTCACGAATATCTATCTCGAGAACGGATTTCCGGAGGGCGCTTCGGTGCCGCAGCTCGATGCGAGCTGCAACTACTGGGGGGCGCCGGTCGCGAATCAGTCGACCATCGACGGGACCATCCACGACTCGCTCGATTCCGGCGCGGTGGGGACCCGCATCGTCGTGAGCCCGTGGCTCAACGCGAGTCCATTCACGACGCCTCCCACGTGCACGCCCCCGACGCCGTAGGCGGCATAATACCATGGGACGCATCATCGCGATTGCCAATCAGAAAGGTGGAGTGGGGAAGACCACGACCGCCGTCAATCTATGTGCGAGCCTGGCCGCCGCGGAACGCAAGACCCTGCTCGTGGATATGGATCCGCAGGCGAACGCGGGCTCGGGCATCGGTCTCGATCGCAAGGCGTTGCTTACCACCATCTACGAAGTCCTGTTCGACGACAACCTGGTCCGGCAGGCTATCATTCCGACCATGATGCCGTTTCTCGACGCCCTGCCGTCGAGCCCGTCGCTCGCGGGCGCCGAAATCGAGCTGGTCGCCGAACCCCGGCGCGAGTTTCGTCTGAAGCGGGCGCTCGCGCGCGTTCGTGACGACTACGACTACCTCGTCGTCGATTGCCCGCCCAGTCTTGGCCTGTTGACGTTGAATACGCTGACGGCGGCCGACTCGCTCCTGATCCCACTGCAGTGCGAGTATTACGCGCTGGAAGGGCTGAGCCAGCTGCTGGCCACTGTGAAGATGGTGCAGGTGTCGCTCAATCCCGGACTTGCAATCGAGGGTGTGCTGCTGACCATGTTCGACAAACGCCTCAACCTGGCGAGTCAGGTCGCGCAGGAGGCGGTCAGTTTTTTCGGCGAAAAAGTCTACAAGACGGTGATTCCACGCAACGTCAAGTTGAGCGAGTCCCCGAGTTTCGGGAAACCCATTCTGCTCTATGACGTCCAATGCCTGGGTGCGAGGAGCTACCTCGACCTGGCGCGAGAGGTGATCGGAGATGTCCACTAGAAAAGTGTTGGGCCGCGGGCTCGAAGCATTGATACCGGGTCCGGTAGTGGCCGAACCCCAGCCGGGCGAGAATGTGACCGAGGTTTCCCTCGACGTGATCGAGGCGAATCCATTCCAGCCGCGCCGGAATTTCGACGATGTCCGCCTCAAGGAGCTCGCCGACAGCATCCGCAACGATGGCGTCCTGCAACCGGTGGTCGTGCGCCGCAAGGGGACGCACTTCGAATTGATCATGGGAGAACGACGGCTGCAGGCGGCACGCCTGGCGGGAATGCCGTCGATTCCGGTGGTGGTGCGCGATGTGAAGGACGCCGACGCGCTTCGGCTCGCGATCGTGGAAAACATCCAGCGGGAGAACCTCAACGCGATCGAGGAGGCGCAGGCCTACCGGCGTTTGATTTCGGAATTCGGGATTTCACAGGGCGACGTGGCGACGATGGTGGGTAAAGACCGCAGTTCCGTCGCCAACACGCTGCGGCTCCTGAACCTGCCGGAGGAAGTCCAGAAAATGGTGGAGGAGCAGACGATAACGGGCGGGCACGCGAGAGCCCTCCTGACGCTTCCTACTCAGAAGGAGCAAATCGCCCTCGCCCATCGGATCGTCCAGCACAACCTGAGCGTTCGTCAGGTGGAGGCCGAAGTCGGGTTGGTCCGCCGGCGCAAGGAGTCCAGCGGCAGGCCGGCGAAAGAGAAACCGGCCTATCTGGCGGATCTGGAGCGCGCGTTCTCCCAGCATCTGGGGACCCGCGTGTCGATCGACGAGAAGCGGGGCGGTAAGGGCCGCATCGCGATCGAGTTCTACACCTACGACGACTTCGAACGACTCGCTTCCCTGATGCGAGTGCCGCTTCCGCGCTAACGGAACCGGGATGTCCAAGCAGTTCTCCGTCATCGTCGTTCCCCATGACAACCGGACGACGTGGAATTTCCGCGTGTCGTACCGCTGGGCGATTGCGTTCGTCATCCTGGCCACGGTCGGGATGATCGCCGGCTTCGCGTTCGTCGTCACCTACGGCCGTGTCGCCACGGCGGCGCACCGGTCGATGACCCTGACCCACGAGAACGACGAATTGCGCACGCGTCTGGCGGAGGTCGATTCCCTCAAGGTGGAGATGCTGCACCTGCACGCCCTCGGGCTTCAGCTCAAGTCGATGCTCGGTATCGCGCTCTCACCCGAGGACAGCACGCTGGTGGCAAGCCTTTCGCCGGCCGACCAAAGTCCTTCCATCTCTACCGAGGAAGAAGCCGGTGCGGTCGGTGCCGGTGAGCAGCGGCTGATGCTCGACTCGATGCCCTCGATGTGGCCGCTAAAGGGTTTTGTTACAAAGGAATTTCACATTACCGGCGGCGAAAAGGACCCGAATTACCACCCGGGCATGGACATTGCTGCCCCGCGTGAGACGCCGGTGTTCGCAGTGGCGGACGGTGTCGTCGAAATGAGCGGTTTCGACGAGACCTACGGATGGATGGTCGAGATTGACCACGGGTACGGACTCCGCTCCGTGTATGGACATAACTCCCGGAATCTGGTAAACGTCGGAGACCGGGTAACCCGTGGTAAGACTATCGCCTTCGTCGGGAGCACCGGCAAGAGTACGGCCCCACATCTACACTTCGAGGTTCGAGAGAACGGCGTGCCCGTCGATCCACGGAAGTACCTGCTGAACTAGACAGCGGTTCAGCTGGAGGGGGTCCGGAACATCATGTTGAAATCTGGCTTCAAGACGACTCAGTCGAACGAGGAGGCGAAAGCAATGTTTGGTAAGGACGGAGAAGTCACCACAACCCCGGGGACGCTGAACTCGATGCTCGGCGCGGGATGCAAGATCAAGGGCGACATCGAGCTGCAGGGTACGATTCGTATCGACGGCCAGTTCGAGGGGTCGATCTCATGCCCGGACACGCTGATCATCGGCAAGTCGGGTGTAGTGAAGGCCGAAGTCAAAGTGAAGAACGCGGTCATCGGCGGGAAGCTGGTCGGCAATATCGCGGCGGCGAACAAGATCGAGCTCCAGAGCGGTTCGCACGTCGAGGGCGATATTCAGACGGCTCGCCTCGTCATCGACGAGGGCGTGTTCTTCGAGGGTAATTGCAAGATGGGCTCGCAGGCGGGTGCGGCCGCGAGTGCGCAAAAGGAGCCCGAGTCCACGTGGGCGCGCAAGGAAGAGAAACGCCCCGAACCCATCACCGTACGATAGCCTCCGCGTTCCCGCTGGAATGCTGGACTGCACGCCTCCGGGCCCCGGGCCCGGGGGCGTGCTTGTTTTCGGGGCACCGGGCCGGGACAAGGGCGGAAGTTTTCCACATCCCGACCCCTGGATGTGCATAACTTATGGATTGTGGACTCCGCCGCCTTCGCACTGCGAACAATGGAGTTACGGGTTCTCGCGCAGGCGCGCGCGCATGTTTTTCCACAAGCGGGTCGGGGGCAAATGTCTAACTGGTTTGATGACACGGAAGTGCTTCGACGGCGTCGTGAAGATCGGTTAAACCTGCCCACTATCTGGTTGCGACAGAATCAATTGATATGGGCGCCGGCGGCGGCGTGAGTTGACGCGATCCTGTGGCTCTCCTACCCTCGGCATGGACGGGCTTGATGTCGCCGCGTCACGGGAGGTTTCGCATGCGCGTGTCGATCGAATACTGCATTCCTTGAGACTACACTCCCCAGGCCCTCAGTTTGAAGGCCGCACTCGAACAGTCATTCCCGGCCGTCGAGATCGAACTGATCAAGTCGAAGGGCGGAGCGTTTGAGATTCGCCGCGACGGCGTCATGGTGTTTTCCAAGAAGAAGACGGGACGATTTCCGTCCAACGACGAAATCGTTGACGCGTTGAAGCGCTAACCCGGTCCCTCGGCGCCATCGAGCGCAGCGCGAAGCGTGGCGGTCAGGGTCAGGACGTCGAACGGCTTGGCTGCCACGCCGGCGATGTCGCGCTCGACCGCCTCCACCGTGAGTTTCCCCCGGTATCCGGTGGTAAGAATCACGGGCGTACGCGCGCTGACGGCGTGGATCGCGCGCGCGAGCTCGACGCCGGTCATGCGCGGCATGGTCTGGTCGGTGATGACGGCCGCGAAATCGTCTGGCGATTGCCGAAAGGCCGTCAGCGCGGCTTCGCTCGAGGTCATCGGCGTTACCCGATAGCCCTGGGACTCGAGAATCCGGGTGAGCACCCGCGTGACGTCCGGCTCGTCGTCGACGACGAGGATGTGCTCGCCCCGCGCCTTCGTATCCGGCACGCGCGCATGCTCCGTGTCGGCGGCCGCGGGCGGCGCGCTCGGTAGATACACTCGAAACGTAGACCCCTGGCCGCGTTGACTGGTCACATCAATGGCGCCGCCGTGGCTCATCACGATGCCGTGCACCACGGAGAGCCCGAGGCCAGTGCCCTCACCGGGCTTCTTGGTCGTGAAGAACGGCTCGAAGATGCGCGCCTGGGTGGTGGCCTCCATCCCTTCCCCCTGGTCGCGGACGGTGAGCACGACGTAGTCGCCGGGCTTGAGGCCCTGGACCCGGGTCGCGGTTTGGGGGTCCACCGTCTCGCGGGCCATTTCGATGCGGAGCACGCCATTAATTTCGCGCATCGCGTGGGCGGCGTTCGTGCACAGGTTGATGAATACCTGGTGCATCTGGGCCGGGTCGGCGAACACGGTGTCGTCCCGAGTCTCCACCCGCTGCTCGACTTCCACCGTCGAGGGCAGCGATGACCGGATCAGCTTGAGCGCTTCGAGGACAATCAGGTGGAGCTGCAGCGGTCGCCTCATTTCGTCCCCGCGCCGGGAAAAGATCAGGATCTGCTCGACCAGTTCCTTGGCGCGGTGTGCGGCCCGAATCACCTGCTCCAGGTCTTCGCGCACCGGGTCGTTCGCGTTCAGCAGGCTCAACGCGAGGTCGGTGTAGCCGAGGATGGGTGAGAGAATGTTGTTGAAGTCGTGCGCGATGCCACCGGCCAGCGTACCGATGGTCTCCATCTTCTGGGCCTGAAAGAGCTGGGCCTCGAGCGCTTTCGCCGCTTCTTCCGCCCGCACACGCTGCGTTACCTCCCAGGCGACGCCCGAGACTCCGATGACGACGCCGCTGGCGTTGCGTCGCGGGGTGTAGATCGACTCGAAGACGAGGTCGCCGACGCGGACCACGTCATTGATCGACGACCCGGCCAGGCACGCGCGCAGGTTCTCACGAATCTGGGGGACGTCCTTGTACAGGTCGAGCGCGGACATCCCGACCACCTGGCCGGGTTTGAGCCCGAGAGACTCCAGCCCCCGGCCCTCCGACAGGGTGAATACCCCGTCGCGATCGACCGCAAACACCACGATCGGGGCGTGCTCCACCACGGCGCGCAGGCGCTGCGCCGTGTCACGAACGGACTCCTGCGCGCGGCGGTACTCGTAGAGTTCGGCGCGCAGCTGCTCGATCTCGAGGCTGAGCTCCTCGATCCGGCGGCGGTCCTCCGCAGATTTCGACGGGCGTTCACTCACGGATTCAACTATAGGACATCGCCACTGACCCCGTCCACGCGGTCAGACGGCTCGTGGCCGGCGGCAAGCGCGTCGCGCCAGCGCACGAACACCTGGTAGATCTCCTCGGGGCTGTGCATGGTGGTGGACGGGAGCGGCCAGTCGCGCGGCGACATGAGGAAGGGCTCGGTCTGGGCGCCGCCGAGACCGCCATGGGCACCCACCATTTCCTCGAAGCTCTCGACAAACCCGCCGGCGGGATGGTAGCGACCGTTGACCACCACGTCGCCGCTGTGCGGGAAGCCGTCGAGCCGCTCGAGCTGGGCGGCCGCGCGGGGACCGTATTCCGCCAGCGGGTCGGTTCCCTCGATGATGTGTTCCCGCAGGTAATGGACACCGTCGCGCCCCATGGCCACCGGGCCGTGCGCGGCCGAGCGGGCCATCACGAAACCGATCCCGTCGTGCGCGACCAGACCCTCGATCAACGCGGGAAGGTGGACGGCGATTTCCTCCAGCGTCACGCGATCGCTCACATGCGTGAGATAGATCAACCCGAGGTTGCCAGACGCACACACGATCACGTCGCCCTGCGCGGGCTGGCGGCGCGTTCCGAGCTCCACGACCCCTTCGCGGGTCCGTCGTCGCAGGAGGCCGCGCGCCGCGCGTCCCGCCAGACGCTGGTGACGAATTGCTTCGGAGAGCAACGCGTTCAAGTGCCCCCAGCCTTCCATGTGCTCGGGCGCCGCGTGGACGGTGCGGGACTCGCTCACGAGGCGCCGAACCACCTCATCGAGCGAGTGGCCGTGGCGCTGGCGGAACGGCACACTCGGCGTCTGGCCGTGGTCGGACAGCACGACGAACCGGTACGGTCGCGGAGCGTCCTGCCCCGCGCGCTCGAGCATAGCGACGCGCCGGTCGAGGTGCCGGAGAACGCGCAGCGCGTCCCGGCGCTCGGGGCCGGCGTGATGCGCGACGACGTCGTAGCCGACGAACGTCATGTAGGCGATGGGAACCCCGGCGAACATCTCGCTCATCAACGTGTGTGTCCCAAAGTCGCGCTGAAAAATCGTCGATGCCGCGCGCAGAAACGGGAATCCGCCTCCGCGCGACACCCTCGGGCGGACGCCGCGGAGGGACTGCCGAATCGCCTCCCACCGCTCGACCGCCAGTTCCCAGGCCATGAACACGAGCGCGCGGGTGAAATTGTAAGGATTGACGAAAAACGCGAAGTAGATCGAGCTGGTTTCACGAACCTCGTGCACCGAGGTCGCGAGTGTGCTGATGGTCGCAACGCTCCTGCGGGCGTCCCCCGTGAACATGTTGAACACGCTGATCCCGTTCTCGCGCAGGAGGCCGGCGCCCCGGGAGACGCGTTGTTCGATGCGCCTGGCGTCGGCGGGGTCGTTCGAGACCACCATTTCGCCCGTCGATTTCTCGTACCAGCGAAACCCTGGTATGTCGAAATTGTTGCCAAACAGGATTCCCGCCTGGACGGACGAGGTCTGCGACGGCACCCCGCAGTCCCAGCGTACGATCCGATGGCTTCCGCTCGCCACCCAGCGCGCGAGCGTGGGAAGGTAGCCGGCGCCGATCGCACGCTCCAGCACGCCAACCGAAAGACCGTCGAACTCCACGAACACGAGCCCCGGGGACGGATTCTCCGCCAGCGGATGGCTCCGGCGCGCCATGCGCTTGACGATGTTTCGATAGACCGAGTCCTCTTCGTCGAATGCCAGCAGTGATGTGGCGACGGTGTTGACCGCGGACAGGCCGAGCGCGGCGGCGAAGCCTCCCCAGAAACTGCTCACGTGCAGGCCGGGGACGGCGAGCGCTGCTAACCACAGGATGAGCGCGTTCAGCCCGAGGGTGAGGAACCCGAACGACAGAACGGTGAACGGAAGCGTGAGGAAAAGCAAGATCGGGCGGACGAGGGCGTTGGCGAGTCCGATGACCGCCACGCCGAGCACGGCGGCGCCCCACCCTTCGAGGCTCAAGCCGGGCAGCACCCGGGCGAGGACCCACAGGGCTGCCACCTCGATGGCCCACAGCGCCGCGATTCTTCTCGCCAGCGAGTAGGGAGATGCTCGATGACCCATCGGGTCAATTATGAGGGGACATCAATGGCGGAGGCGAAACAAATTGCCGGGGTGCACGACGTGCACCTCGACGTCGGGCGCGAGATCGCTCGCGTGATCGGCGAAGTCGTACGGCGGCAACGTCAGAAAACGAGGCCGCAACCAGCCGAATCCCAGCGGTGCGAACGTCCCCCAGTGGATCGGGATGGCCGTGCGCGGTCGAAGCATGGTCAGCGACTCGGCAGCCCGGCGAGGCGTCAGGTGCCCGGCCCCCAGCGTCGGGCCCCAGCCCCAGACCGGCAGAAGTGCGACGTCCAGCGCACCGTGAATGTCGGACATCTCGGGAAAGAGGTCGGTGTCGCCGGCAAAGTAAACCGCCCGCTCGCCGTGGAGAACAAACCCCACGGTCTCGGATTCGGGCCCGAACGGGTAACGCGTGCCGTCGTGCGACGCATTCGTGGCCTGGACGGCCACCTCTCCCACCTGCGTCCAGTCACCCGGCCGGACTTCTTCGACGTCCCGGAAGCCGTCGCGAAAGAGAATATGTCCGCTCCCTTCGGGAACGATCATCCGGGTTTCGCGCCCGAGCCGGCGAAGCGAAGGCAGATCCATGTGATCCAGGTGCGCGTGAGAGATGAGCACCGCGTCGACACTGCCAACGCGCGCCGGATCGACCGTGGCAGACTGACGCCGAATGTACCCCACGCGATCGCGAAGCAGCGGGTCCGTGAGGATCCGGACGTCGTTCATCTCGATCAGGCACGTGGCGTGTCCGACGTAGGTAATGTGGAGCGGTGAGCGCATTCTCTGGGTTTCGAGCAAGTATTCCGCCAGTCGGTGGAAGAGTAGGAATCGGTAACCGTGCGGCATTCCGACCCCTCTTGCAGGTACTAACGGAAATATCACGAGTCAGGTTCCCGATTGCAAGCCGGGAGTGTCCCTTTGCCAGGCCGCGGGACGCCGATCGAGAAACCCCTTTAAAACAGGGGTAATTTCCGGGTATGCTTTGGGGCGGGGCGAGGACTGGACCCTCCCTGGACTCCAGGCGAGGCGATCGGCGTGTCAATCTCGGGTGCCGGCCGTCAGGGCATTTAGTCGGGAGCGAAGCATGCAACGCCGAATTCTGGTCGTGGACGACGAACCGCAGATACGAAGTATGCTGCGGACGTGGCTCACGCGCAGCGGTTACGACGTGAGCGAAGCCGGTGACGGCAAGCAAGCGATCGAGATGCTGCGCAAGGAGTCCTTCGACGTCGTGATTGCGGACATCCTCATGCCGGAGAAAGATGGCCTGGAGGTCATCATGTATCTCCAGCGGGAGAGTCCGATGACCCGCTGCGTGGCCATGAGCGCCCCGAGCAATCGCGTGTTTCTCCAGAGCGCCCAGCTCCTCGGGGCCACG
>Ga0184629_10000072_pt1 | contig 37729 bp, 29 predicted proteins | sample PLM4_32_b1_FD_133158 | JGI IMG/M metagenome (GOLD analysis project Ga0184629, IMG submission 133158) | Groundwater sediment microbial communities from an aquifer in East River, Colorado, USA - PLM4_32_b1 | ecosystem: Environmental > Terrestrial > Soil > Riparian zone | place: USA: East River...
GGCTCGGTGGCGGGGCGCACCCAGTTAGACACCATACCTCCCCGCCGGGTTCGCGGGTGAATCGTTTACCACCCTCGGAGGCCCGGAAGCCTAGCCCAACTCGCTCAGAATTTCCAGGAAAAACTGGAGATAGCGGGTTCGACCCGGCTGCAGCCGGAGGTTCCTGGACCGGATCCGGGCGCTGGACCGGGTCGACGGAGTCCGACCGATCCACTTTACAGCGGCCCGAAGCTCGGCGTAGACTCGTCCCGCAGTCACGGTTGGCCTGCCCTCCCGGAGTGCTTGGGGGTGCCAATGCAGCGGCGATCGACTGGATCCTCCTCCATCTCCCGCGTCAGTGCGGTCTCGCTCGCCGCCGGGGAGCGGCGCGCCAGGCCAAGCGCCGCTCCGTCCCGCCCCCCCTCGTTACTTCTCACACGGTCGCGATCCGCCGCCCTGGCGCGGCGGCAGTTGGGTTCGTCGGTAGGAGGTTCTCGATTTCCGGGCGCGACGCGTGGTCGGGTCTCCGGCTCACCCGGGTGAGCCCACAGGGGGGGAGCGGATGTCGGAATATCTGTCGCTCAAGGAGGCGGAGCAGCTCGGCGAGGAGATGGCACCCTTTCCCCGACCCGGCGTGGTCACCGTCGTGCTGGGGATGGTCCGGGAGCCGGATGAGACTCTGAAGCAGGCGTTCGCCCATCCGGTCATGGAGTACGCCCACACGCTGGCGGCGGTGGGCGGCATCTACTGGACGCTGAACTTCCTGGTGGCTCAGGCGAGTGGCGGGGCGACGACGCTGGGGGGCACTCTGGCGTTCGGCCTGCTCGGCGGCGCCGCGCTCGGGATCGGATACCTCTACGCTCTCACGGTGCTGCTGACCTGGTCGGTCGATATCCTCGGAGGGGAGCCGCACCGCAGGCAGATCCGGATGGCGCTCGCGTACGCCGGCGTGCCGGGGTGTCTGGCGTTGGTCCTGTTCACGCTCCCGAGGATCGCGCTCTTCGGCCCGGCCCTGTTGCAGCCGGGGTGGGGGTGGGTGGCGGAGAACCCGTTGGCGGCCGGGGTGCTGGTGGCGGGTGATGCGGCGTTCCTGCTCTGGTCGGTCATGCTGCTGCTGAGAGCGCTGCGGCTGATGAACGACTTCCACCTCGGACGCGCGCTAGCGGCGCTGGTGGTGCCGCTCCTACCGTTGGTCCTCATCGGGATGCTGTTCTGGGTGCTGATGGCGGTTGGAGGGTTCTTTCAGGCGGAACACTAGCCTCAGAGGCTGAGAGTTCCCACTACGTCGCGCACGGCGCGCACGTCGTGGGCGGCGCACCAGGTGGCGAGGTCGGCGGCCAGCGTGACCCCGATGGCGGGGGCGACGTAGTTCGCGGTCCCGACCTGGACGGCGCTGGCGCCGACCATCAGGAACTGCAGCGCATGGTCGGCGGCGGCGATCCCTCCCATCCCGATCAGCGGGACGTCTACGCTGCGGCGCACCTCGTGCAGCAGGTGCAGGGCGAGGGGGCGGATCGCGGGGCCGGACAGGCCGCCGCGGACATTGGCCAGCGTCGGGCGCCGCCGCTCGATATCGACCGTCATCCCGGTGAAGGTGTTCACCAGCGACAGGGCGTCGGCCCCTGCCGCGACCGCGATCCGGGCGAGTGCCCCGATGTCGGTCACGTTTGGCGTCAGCTTCACCCAGAGCGGCAGCCGGGTCGCGGCCCGGGCGGCGGCGGTGACTTCGTGCAACGCCGCGGGGTCGGTGCCGAAGGTCATCCCGCCGTGCGCGGTGTTCGGGCACGACACGTTCAGCTCGATCGCGTGCACCCCCTCGGCCGCGTCGAGCCGGCGGCAGACCGCCGTGTACTCCTCCACCGTCTCTCCGAACACATTCGCGATCACCACCGTGTCGAACTGGCGCAGCCGGGGGAGTTTCTCGCTGATGAACCGGTCCACGCCCACGTTCTGGAGCCCGATCGCGTTCAGCATCCCCGAGGGAGTCTCGACGATGCGCGGGGGCGGATTCCCCTCCCGCGGCGCCAGCGACAACCCCTTCGTGACGAATCCGCCGAGCCGGGAGAGGTCGAGGAACTGGGAGAACTCCTCGCCGTACCCGAACGTCCCGGAGGCGGCGATCACGGGGCTCCGGAAGCGCAGCGTACCTACCTGGACCTCGAGATCGACCTCCGCGGGGGTCACCATCGGAGTGCCTCCGCCCGGAACACGGGCCCCTCGACGCAGGCGCGCACGTAACGACCGAACCCTTCCCCCTTGGCGGTCTCGACCACGCATCCGAGGCAGACGCCGAACCCGCAGGCCATCGGACTCTCGACCGCAACCTGACAGCCGGCGCGCCCCGCGGCCTGCCTGGCCACGGCGCGCAGCATCGGCTGCGGGCCGCACGCATAGACCTCCGCGGCCGAGCCGTCGAGATGCTCCTCGAGCAGCGCCGTGACCAGTCCCCGCCGCCCGGCGCTGCCGTCCTCGGTTGCGATCTCGACGGGGAGGCCTAGCGCCTCGAACCCTTCCGCGAGCGGCAGGTCCTCCGCCGACCGGCAGCCGAAGAGGAGGCGGGCGTGCAACCCCAGGGAGGTGAGGTGCACCGCCTGCTGCAGCAACCCGGCGATGCCGATCCCCCCCGCCACCAACAGCGGCACGGCCCCAGGCGCGGGGGGCAGGAACCCGGTCCCCAGCGGACCGAGGCAGGAGATCTGCTCTCCGGCGCGCAGTGAGGCCAGGCGCGCCGTTCCCTGACCTACCACCTTGTACTGCACCTCGCAGGTGTCGCGGGGGGATCCGGGGCGGCCGACCCGGTAGACGCTGTACGGGCGGCGCAGGAGCGGCTCGCTGCCGGTGGGAAAGCCGATCATCACGAACTGCCCCGGCCGCGTATCGCGGGCAAGCGGCTCGGAGCGAAAGGTGGCGACGAACGCCGCCGGGCCCAGGCGGCGGTTCTCCAGGAGCGTGACCGTGGAGTCGAGCGGCATCGGCGCCGTAGAGTAGCACAGGGGTCGGCGGGATCGGCGCGGGACGGTTGGCCACCTCGCTACCGGTGGACCCCGGCTTCCGCCGGGGTGACGGAGGAGGGTGGGCCGCCCGCCGCTGCTCGCGCCGGGGTGACGGAGGTGGGTGGGGCGTCTTCCGCCATGGTGCGGCGGTGGTGGGCCGCCCGCCGCTGCTCGCGCCGGGGTGACGGCGGTGGGTGGAGCGCTTTCCTCTGCTATAATCGTGCGGCCGCATCGCCGAGGGAGGATCGAAGCGCCGCATGGATGACCGCGAGACCATCCAGATCCTCGACGCGGTCGCCATGGATCGGACCCTATCCCGGATGGCGCACGAGATCCTCGAGAACAACAAGGGGAGCGCGGGCCTGGCGCTCGTGGGGATCCGCAGCCGCGGCGTGCCGCTCGCCCGGCGTCTGGCCGCGAAGATGAACGCCATCGAGGCGGCCGACATCCCGGTCGGCACCCTCGATATCAACCTCTACCGCGACGACCTCTCCACCATCGCCGATCATCCGGTGCTGCACGCCAGCGAATTGCCGTTCGCGCTGGACGGCCGGCGCCTGATCCTCGTCGACGACGTCCTGTTCACCGGCCGCACCATCCGCGCGGCGCTCGACGCGCTGATCGATCACGGCCGCCCCGCGTCGATCCGCCTGGCGGTGCTGATCGACCGCGGCCACCGCGACCTGCCGATTCGCGCCGACATCGTGGGGCGCGACGTCCGCACCTCGCTCAAGCAGCGGGTGCGCGTCGAGCTGCAGGAGATCGACGGCGCGGATCGGGTGACGATCCTGCCGCTGGCGGAAGGGGGGCGTCCCTGATGGACCTCAAGGTCCGCCACCTGCTCGGGATCGAGCCGCTCGACGCCCAGGACATCGGCCTGATCCTCGACACAGCGGCGGCATTTGAGGAAATTGGGCGGCGCGCCATCAAGAAAGTGCCGACGCTGCGCGGCCGGACGGTCGTCAACCTGTTCATGGAGCCCTCGACCCGCACCCGCTCCAGCTTCGAGATCGCCGAGAAACGCCTGTCGGCCGACTCGCTGAACTTCTCCGCCTCCACCTCGAGCTTGGTGAAGGGGGAGACGCTCATCGACACCGCCCTGAACCTCGAGGCGATGTCCCCCGACTTCATCGTTATCCGACACTCGCAGCCGGGCTCCCCGAACCTGCTCGCCCACTACTGCCAATCGAGCATCGTCAATGCCGGGGATGGCGCGCACGAGCACCCGACGCAGGCGCTGCTCGACGCCTTCACCATCCGCCGCAACAAGGGGCGCCTGGCGGGACTGCGGGTCGCCATCGTCGGCGACATCGCCCACTCGCGCGTGGTGCGCTCCAACATCCACCTGCTGCGGAAGATGGGGGCGGAGGTGGTGATCTCCGGTCCGCCGACGCTGCTGCCGCTCGAGGTGGAGCGCCTGGGAGTGAAGGTGGCGCTCCGCATCGAGCAGGCGGTCGAGGGGTGCGACGTCATCATGATGCTGCGCCTGCAGCGCGAGCGGATGACGAGCGGCCACATCCCGTCGGCGCGCGAGTACTTCAAGCTGTTCGGCCTGACGACGGCGCGGGTGGCTCTCGCCCATCCCGAGGTGATCATCATGCACCCGGGGCCGATCAACCGCGGGGTCGAGATCGAGAGCGCGGTCGCGGATGGCGCGACCTCGGTCATCCTGGAGCAGGTCACGAACGGGATCGCGGTGCGCATGGCGGTGCTCTACCTGCTGGCCGGCGGCCGGGCAGCGGAGGCGAAAGATGCGGCTGCTTAGGGGCGCCCGCGCGCTGGACCCGGCGCAGGCGCTCGACGGCCCGCGCGACCTGCTCCTGGACGGTGGCGTGATCGTCGCGGTCGAGCGGAGCATCCCCGCGGCCGACCACGAGGTGATCGATCTTGGCGGCAAGGTCGTCACCCCGGGGTTCTTCGACATGCACGTGCACCTGCGGGAGCCCGGCTTCGAGGAGGACGAGACGATCGCCTCCGGTACCGCGGCGGCCGCCGCGGGGGGGTTCACCGGCGTCGCCTGCATGCCGAATACGCAGCCGGTGAACGACGATCAGAGCGTCACCGAGTACATCGTGGCCCAGGCGGCGCGCGGCGGGTCGTGCCGCGTGCATCCCGTGGGCGCGGTGACCCGCGGGCTGCGCGGCGAGGAGCTGACCGAGTTCAGCGACCTGCTCGACAGCGGCGCGGTGGCATTCTCCGACGACGGCCGGCCGGTCGCCTCCGGAGTGATGATGCGCCGGGCGCTCGAGTACTCGCGCCTGTTCGACGTGCCGATCATCGACCATTGCGAGGACTTGGTGCTGGGCGACGGCGGGGTGATGAACGAGGGGTACCTGTCGACCCTGCTGGGGCTCAAGGGGCACAGCCGCGTGGCGGAGGAGGTCGTGGTGATGCGCGACCTGCTGCTGGCCGAGCTGACCGGGGCCCGCGTCCACCTGGCGCATATTTCGACCGCCCGCGCGGTCGCCTTGGTGCGGGAGGCCAAGGCGCGCGGGGTGCGCTGCACCGCGGAGGCGACGCCGCACCACCTGCTGCTGACCGACGAGGCCGTACGGGAGTACGACACGCGCACCAAGATGAAGCCGCCGCTGCGCACCGAGGCGGATCGGCAGGCGCTCCTCGAGGGGCTCAAGGACGGCACGATCGACGTGCTGGCAACCGATCATGCCCCGCACCATCCCGACAAGAAGAAGGTCGAGTTCTCGCTCGCCCCGTTCGGGATCGTGGGGCTGGAGACGGCGCTGCCGCTGCTGCTCGACCGCCTCGTACGGCCGGGTCATCTTACCCTCGCGCGCCTGGTGGAGAGTTTCGCGCAGGCGCCGCGCCGCATCCTGAAGCTGCCGGCCGCGGGGCTGCTGCCGGGCGCCCCGGCAGACCTCACCGTCCTCGATCTCGAGCGTGAGGTCACTATCGAGGCGAGCCGGTTCCGCTCGCTGTCGCGCAACACCCCCTTCGGTGGCTGGACCCTCAAGGGGGCGCCGGTGCTCACGCTGGTCGGCGGCGAGGTGAAGTTCTCCGCGCTCGTGTAATCTGAGGTCGCTCCCGGAGGGACTGTCGGGGCGCGTGTTTCCGGAGCGCGCCTGGACCCCGTTCGCCGGCGGCGCGAGGAGATCGTCCATGAAGCGAAGGCGACTCGGCTGGCTTCTCCTGTTCGCGGCCTTTCCCGCCCTCGCGGAGGACGCCGCGCCGAAGCGGCCGAAGCTCGACGTCACACCCAAACGGGTCGATGAGAGCCCGGCCGCGCTTTCCAAGAACCTTGACGAGGCGGTGGCCGCGGGGAGCTTCGAGAACGCCCTCTATGGCTACCGCTCCCTGGTCTATGCCACGGGGGCGGAGGATGCCGGGCGCCTCGGGAAGGTCGCGCGCCTGGCGCTGGTGGACGACATGCGCCATGGGAAGAACTGGATTCGACTCGAGGCCGCCGAGGCGCTTGCCCGCCGAGGGGACGCGGAGGCCGTTGCCCTGCTGCGCAGCGAGGTTAGTAAGACGGAGGCCAAGCCGGTATTCCGCCTGCGGGCGATTGAGGTGCTCGGGGAGATCCGAGACGCCGCGGCGCTGCCGGTGCTGGCGCCACTGCCGTTCGACCCGGTGCGCTCCGCCCCGGAGCGACTGGCGGCCGCCGACTCCCTACTGGCCTTGGGCGACGTCGGCAGTGCATCGTACCTCGTCGGCTTGCTGGCGGGTCCGCGCGGACCGGATCGCTTGCGCGCTGCGGAGATCCTCGCGGAACGCCAGGTCGCGGTCGTGGACGCCCTACGGCGCGCCGCGCAGGTCGAGGGAGATTCCGACCTGCACATCGCGGCGTTGCGAGGCCTCGCCCTGCAGGGGGACGCTGTGGCGCTCTCGATGCTGCGCCGAGACTTCGGGGAGAATCCGGAGCTGGTGCTGCCTATTATCGAGTCGCGGGGGGCGGCGCCGACCCCTGGCGGGGAGGGTAGGCCGCCGGAAGAGGTCCCGCAGCCGACGCGAAAGGTGGACGTTCGCGAAATCGTCCTGCGACTGAAGCTCGCTGATGCGCTCTTCGACCTCGGTGACCCACGACCGGTGCCGTATGTAGCCAAGGTGATCCGGGAGGGAAGCCTCCCGGGCAACCAGGGACTGCTGGCGGCGCGAATTGCGAAGTTCGATCCGGCGCTTGGGTTGGAGTTGCTGCGCCTCGTTCTGGCCGACAGCGACCCGGATTCAGTGGCCTCCGCGGCGGAGGAGCTGGTTCGTCTCAAACACCCGGAGGGGGTGGTCGAGGCGCTGTCGGCCACCTACCGATGGTCGAAATCCACTGACACGAGCGCGTCCGGTCCCCGTCAGCGTCCGGTCGAGGTGCTATCCCGGAGCCAGCTTCCCGCCGCCATCCCGCTGCTGCGCGAGGCCCTCGCGGATCCCGAAGCGACCATCCGCATCGCCGCGGCGAGCGGTCTCGCCCGCCTCGGGGAGGCTGAAGGGCTGACCGAGCTGCGGCGCATCCTCGATGGCGGGCAGCCGGTCGACGCGCTGAAAGCGGCCGAGGCACTCGTGGACATCGGATCGACGGCACCCACCCCGACCGCTCCCTCGCTCTAGGGAGCGCCGCGGGGGCCGGCGGCCGGCGCGCCAATCAAGCTGCTCCCCGAGACGACGACTAGGTAGGTACGAGCACTACGGAGTCCCATTGCGCAGCTGCTCGAGCGCGCTCCGCACCCTCGGCTGGTTGGGGGCAAGTGCCAGCGATTGCTCATAGTACTTCCCGGCCTCTGTGCGCTTTCCGAGCGCCTGGCTGAGCCTCCCGAGATGCTCGTAGATCGCGGCCGAGGCCATGCCGCGCCGCTCGGCTTCGGCGTACGCCGCCAGCGCGCCCGCCGCATCCTGGCGTTGTTCGAGTACCACCCCAAGGTTGAAGGGGGCGCGCGGTTCCTGCGGGAACTCGTCCACAGTCGTCCGGAAGATCCCCTCGGCCTCCTCGAGGCGTCCGGCCCGCGCGGTGACCCGCCCCAGATCCGACAGCGGCTCGAACTGGTCGGGCGCCGCCTCGGTGGCGCGCGCGTAGCTGAGCGCGGCGGCGTTCCAGTCTCGCCGTGCCTCCGCCAGCCGTCCCATCCATTGGTGGTGGGGAGCGGAGCGGGGATTGCGCTCGAGCGCCCGCGCCAGCAACGGCTGCGCCTCAGCGGCCCGCCCCTGCGGCTCCAGGATCGCCCAGAGCGCCGTCATCGCGTCGATCGACACCGGGTCGCGTTCCAGCGCGGCGCTCAGCGTCCTGACGGCGCGGTCCTTTCCTCCTGACGCCGACTCGAGCATCGCGAGACCGACGGACAGCAGCGTCACGCCTGGGTGCTCGCGCTCGAGCCCACTGAGGATCTCGGTCCCCTCGGCCGCCTTGCCTGCCGCGATGAACGCCGCGGCCGCCCCCTGGTAGGCGCGCGGGTCGTTCTCCCAGGCATCCGCGAGGATGGCACGGTAGAGACGCAGAGCCCCCTCGGCATCGCCGCCGCGGCGGTAGAGGTCGGCGAGCGCCAGCACCGCGGGCAGGTAGGAGGGGTCGAGATCCAGCACCTGCCGCAGCAGCTTCCTCGCCTCGGCCGCGTCGCCGGCTCGCTGCCGCAGGTAGGCCTCGGTGGTCAGGCTGCGGAGGGTTCCGAGCTTCCCCGGTCCGGCCCCGTTCGCTTCGGAGTCGGCGAGGTAGCCGAGCGCCGCGAGCTTCGCCATCTCCTGGCGGTCGGTATTGCGATCGACGGGAATCGTTCTCGCCGCCTCCGCGACGGTCCAAGGGGGATAGTCGGGAACCGTCCGGGGAGGATGCTCTGCGCGGAACTCCGCCCGCACCGCGCCCAGCAGCGCGGAGCCATCGAGCGTGTCGGCGAGCGGCAGTCCCGCCAGGTACAGCAGCGTGGGTGTGACGTCGCGGATGCTGGCGGGCGGCAAGGGACCGGTGCGAATCGGTTCCCCGGCCAGGAGGAGCACACCCGACATCCGGTGCCAGAGCCGTGCCCGCCCGCGCTTCATGCCGGGCGTCGTCCCCTCGAGGCGCCCCGCTCCGGTCTGGAACCCGTGATCCGAGACGACGGCAACCACGGTCTCCGGGCCGGCCGCGGCGAGCAACTCACCCAGCATCCGGTCCTGCATCTCGTAGAAGGCGTCCACCGTGCCGCCGAACTGTGTGACCCGTTCCGGCGGACAGGTCGATAGCGCCGGGGCGCGGCAGTGCGCGAACAGATGACAGACCCCGTCGATACCCTCGTAGTACACCATGGTCAGCGCGGGAGGGGACTGACGCAGGAGGCCGAGCGCCATCGCGTGATAGCTGCGCGTCGCGGCCAGAATCACCCGCAGGTTGTTGACCGGGTTGTGCGATGTTCCGACGCGCTCCTGCCACCCGGGTTCGGCGTCCGCCTGCGCCAGCTGGGCCGCGCTGACCCTGGCAAGCGGGGCGAGGTCCGCGATCCCGAGCGACCGCGGATCGATCTGCTGTGCTCCGAGTGCTGCGGTCATCTCGGCCGGGAAGACGAGGCCGAGCGGCACCGGTTTCGCGCCACCGCCGCGCAGGTCGCTGCTGCTCACGCGATCCGTGATCACCGTGCCGTGCAGGGGATAGGCAGGCCAGGTCGCCCACCACCCGACGGTCGCGACCGTCAGTCCGGCGTCGGAGAATAGATCCCAGACGGCAGGGACCTTGCGGTTGCGCCCCGAGACCCGCATCGGTTCGCCGCTGGCTGGATCGTCCTCGAGGAAGTCGTAGATCCCGTGGTCGAGCGGCTCGCGCCCCGTGGCGATGGTGGTCCAGAGAATGGGGGAGAGAATCGGGTCCTCGCTGCGCAGCACCGCGGTCGCTCCGGTCTGCATCAAGCGCTGCAGATGAGGGAGGCGGCCGGCGGCCGCAAGTGGCCGGATCATCTCCCAGTCCGCACCGTCCAGACCGACGACGAGGAGTTTGATTCCGGTTGCAGTCACCGCGGCGGCAGATATCGAGCCGGCTGCCGTTCCCAAGGAGGCTGGAGCCGCGGCCGAGTCGGGGGGCGCTTCAGAACCCGGTCCTGCATCCCCTCGGGGGGAGGAAACCGAGTCGAATCCGCGCGGCTGGAGGACCCCGAGCCAAACCGCGAGACCGACTGCGAGCGCCGCGACTCCGATGCCTGTGACCCAGGCAAGCGTGCCTCTGATCCTGTTCATGCGGTGAAATTTACCATACGGCGTTGGTCGCTCCGGTTGGAACTTCCCGGCCTCCGTATTATATTGGACACTCATGACCCACCCCGGAACGCAGCAAGCGCGCTCTCGTCGTGAACGCAGGGGCGCCGCCGGCCTCGCGGTCGTCGTTGCAGTGGCGGTCGGGATCGCCGCGGCCGGTCCCAACGCGCCCGCGCCCCCTTCCCCGAACGAGTCCGTCCCGAAGGTGCCAGCCCCGAGCGAGGAGATCGACCGCCACCTGGCCAGGCTCGACATCACCGGAGCGCTTGCATCCTACGACGCGATTGCTCTACAGACCGGTCCGTCGCTCGATCTGCTGGTCCGGATCGCCCGCGCCGATCTGCTGTTCTGTATGCGCGAGGGGAAAGGTTGGGATCGCTTCGAGGCGGTCCAGGTCCTTGCCGAGCACGGTGACCCGGTCGGCCAGGCGGCGCTGACCGAATACCTCGAATCCGACAGCGCCACGTTCCGGACCGGCGCGATGGACCTCCTCGAGCCGCCCGGCGCGGCCGCGATCCTGGCGCGCCTCAGGGCGCGCAGCGCGGATCCGCACACCCAGCCCCGCGAACGGGTCAGAGCCGCGCGCGCGTTGTACCGGCTGGGGGAGAAGCGCGCCGCCGTGCAGGCGCTGCAGGCGGTCGCCGAGTCGAAGGAGGTCACCGATCGCGGCGACGTGGCGCGGGCGTTGGCGGCGCTCGAGGATCCCGCCGCCCTCGGACCGCTCAGGGCGCTCCGTGACGATCCGGCCCCCGTCACGGCCCTCGTCGCCGCGCTCGGCCTCATGCGTCTCGGCGACGCGTCAGGGCGCGAGCGTCTGGTCGCAGCGCTCGCCGCCCCGGAGCCGCAGGAACGCATTCTCGCGGCATCGCACTTGGCGCAGGCGCACGACCGCGCCGGCTTTGCCACGGTGCAGCAGCTCGTCGAGGAGGGGTTCGCGGTCTTCCCGGATCTCCAGAAGCTCCACTACGACCTGGCCTGGGCCATCTACGTCCTGTCGTGGATCGATCCGGCTGCGGCACGCCCAAGCCTCGACCGGATGGCCGCCACTGCGGGCTGGTTGGTCGGGGGGGCGACCGCCGGGCGTCGCCTGGCAGAGCTCGGTGATCAGGCGGGGCTGGCGGTGCTGGAGAGGGTCAACGCGGAGGCCAAGGGGAATATCTCGTTGGTCGCGTACCGGATTGATCTGCTGCGCAGCGCCGGGTGGCTGGGAGACCTTCCCCGGGTCCGGGCGCTGGCGAAGGAAGCCGTCGACGACCCGAGTCCCCACATGCGCGCTACCGCGCTCGAGATCCTCGCCCGTTTGGGGGATCCGACCGCCCTGCCGGCGGCCCGCGAGATGCTGGGAGCGATCGGGCTCATCTACCGTAGCCGGGCGGCGGGGGCGATTCTGGCGTTCGGCACGGGTCCGGAGTCCCCGCCGGGGATGGGGGGACTGCCGGAAACCGTCCCCGGGCACAGCGCCGGGCCGTAAGGTGCTGCAGCATGAAAACCGGTCCAGGGTGCGGAAAAAACGGGGTTTTACGGTTGACGCTTGCGTTGCATCGGCGTATATAGACAGCGACCGTGTTCGTTCACTCATTGCGTACGGGGCAGTTGTGCCCGTCGTACCGTTGAGGTGTGTGGTCCCGAGACGTGGAGTGCTTCCAGGGGGAAGTTAGACCGTTTCTTGCCATTTGAGGGGGAGGTAACATGAAGAACAGGAAGGGCTTTCCTGGCGTCGTGGCCCTGGGGATGGTGGTCCTCCTCGTCGCCCTGTCGCCTGTGCTCGCGACCGAGAGCGAATCGACGAGGAATCCGGACGGCTTCCAGGCCATGAAGAAGGCCGCCAATAATTCGGGTCTGGCGTCCCTCGCCGAGACCGAAGGCGGTGCCGCGACCAAGGGACGAATCACGAACATGTTCCTGGTTGACGGGGCGAACGGGGGGACGATCTACGAGTACAACTACGAAATGCGGCAGATCATCCGCACCTGCCCCACGCCGGTACCGGCGAACGGTGTCGATGCGGACGGGCTGGCCTACGCGGGGCCGCGGTCGGGTTCCCCGGCGCGGCTGTTCTACAGCAACGCGAACTACGGGAATAATACCATCTACGAGCTCGACATCGACACCTGTGCGGTCGTGCGGACCATCGACGCGTTCACGGCGACGACCGGGCTCACGAACATCATGGACCTGGCCTGGGGCGAGTCTGGGGGTTCGTTCGGGGCCAACCCCGGCGGCGCGGCCGTGCTCTGGGTCTCCTCACCGCTTGGGTCGACCGCGGGGAACCCAGGCGCCATACTGCCGAACGGCCGGTTCCGGGCCTTTGATGTGGACAATCCGGTCACCTGGGTCGACAGCTGGAACGCTGGGCCAGTACTAAACGCCGGCACCGTCGGCTCCGACTTCGATCTCAACACCACGGACCAGAGCGCGCTGATGTTCTTCCAGGACACCTACCCCGACATCGATGCGATTGACATGGGGTCCGCCGCAACCTTCCTGGACTTCTACGACACGACCGAGAACATCCCGGCGGCCGGCCTCGACTTCGTGTATCGCCGCACCGATACGAACAACCCGTTCCTCAACCAGATTCGCGAGTACCACTCGACGATCGCGCCGGACGACACGATCTACGAGTACAGCGGGGCGCTCATGAACTTCACCGCCGTCGGTCGTGTGCCGCTCAGTTCGGCCGTCGATCCGACGCCTGGGCCCGCAGTCACCGACATCGCGGTCGGCGACTTGGACGTCGACTTCGACGGCATCGCGGACATCGTCGACAACTGCAAGGGCGTGCGCACCACCGACGTGAGCGACACCGACGTGGACGCGGTCGGCGACGCCTGCGACAACTGTCCGAACGCCTCGAACCTGAACCAGGCGGATGGCGACCATGACGGCGTGGGGGATGTCTGCGACCTGATCGTCGATCCCGTGGTCCTGCCGGAACGCACCGTGTTCCTGACCGACGGCTTCGAGGGTGGCACGATCTACGAGTACAACCCCGACACGGGGCAGATCGTGAATTCCTTCGCCACCCCGGAGCTGAACATCGGCACCTGCCAGGGGCTGGCGTACTCGCAGCGGCTGGGCAAGCTCTACTACATCAACGGCAGCGCGGCGACGCCGATTTTCTGGGAGCTGGATGCCAGGAACGGCACGGTGCTCAGCTCCCGCCTGGCCAGCGCGGTGTACGCGGCTACCTCCGTCTGCGGTCTGGGCGTCGGGCAGCTCGGCCTGGATAGCAGTACTCTAATAGACCACGGGGGCATCAGCGTCCTGTACAGCGTCGGCCGCACGAGCCCTACCGCTCAGACCGAGTACATCCACGACATCAGCAACTTCGATGTCATGACCAATGACCGCGCCCTTGGTGGGCAGGTGGCCGGTCAAGGTGCGGTGACGGCGGACGAGGACAACAGCGGCGAGGTCGCATGGGGTGGAGAGATCGTCGACGGCGGCGCGTACTTCACGCGGAACAGCGCTGCCACGCCGACCGGGGCGAACCGCCTCGACTTCTTCGCCAACACCCCGCGGGCCATCTGGTGCCGCCGGTTGCCGACGCTCGCGAACGCGAGCGGGGCCGACATGATCGGCCTCGGTTCCGACGGCCAGCGGCTGTACATGAGCCGCGGCAGCGGCAGCGCGGACGGTCTCTACGTTTACAACCTGTCGGACTACTGCACCGACCCTGGCGCCGAGTTCGGCACGTCGATTGGCTTGAGCTGCGATGCGGCTAGCCCGACTCCGGGTGCCGCTTGCTCCTCGAACACGCCCTGTGCTCCTGGCCTGTGCGTCGACGCCTCGGTGCAGGCGCAGCCGGACGCGACGTTCATCGCCAATCCCACCCCGGGCGGGCCGATCACCGGGATCGCGGCCGGGCTCGGGGACGCCGACTTCGACGGCGACCCGAACACCACCGACAACTGCCCGACGATCGCGAACCCCGGTCAGGAAGATTTCGACAACGACGGTTTCGGCGATGTGTGCGACAACTGCCCGGAGACCGCGAACGCCGATCAGCTCGAGACCGAGCTGCTCGACAAGTTCGACGGCGTGGGCGACGTCTGCGACAACTGCTTCGAGCTGTTCAACCCCATCCAGGAAGACACCGACCTCGATGGGCTCGGCGACGTCTGCGACTTCGCCCCCGGGTACGTCGATGACTCCGATGGCGATGACAACACTTTCGGGCCGGACACGCCGGCCGTCCCGCGGTTCATGGACCTGTCCTTGGCCACGACCCGGATCGACATCTGCGACTTCACCTGCATCGGCGGCGCCGATGTCTGCTGTGGTCTGGCGTTCGGATCCGGCGCGCCGGCTCTGATCGTGGAGCTCAGCATGCTCGGGAACACCGAGTCGCCGAAGGTCACGAGCGGCACGTTCGAGGTTAACCTCGACTTCGGCGAGCCGGAAGCGGTCGCCGGGACCTTCCTCTCGATCAAGAACGCGCCGGTGGAGCCGGGGCTTGCCGGCCACAACACCCAGGACGTCACCGTCACCGCGAAGCTCGGCCAGGGGGCCGGGGGCCGGAACGGTGGACGCTACGGCGCCAGCGCGGAGATCAACGGTCTCGCCGACGTCGAGAAGCTCTCCACGGTCAACCAGCTAGACGGGACGATCTCGTTCGTCATGCCGATCAGCTCCTTGATCCAGACAGCCAACCCGGCCGAGGAAGCGGCTTCTGGTCTGGATCAGAGCCCGCTGGGCACGGTCGAGTTCGCGCTCTGGTTCGTGGCGCGCGGTCTCGGCAACGAGATCGACCGGGCGCCGAACACTAACGACAACGCCAACCCGACGATCACGGACGAGGTCACGATCTTCCAGGCCTACTTCCGGCAGTTCGACGTCGCTCCGACCACGGTGGACTTCCGTGGCGCCAACACGTGCGGTGGTGGTGACGGCGACCTCGTGGTGCTCGGCTCCGGCACCGCGACGTCGTCCATCACGATCTCGAACCCCTCGTTCGAGCCGCTGAACGTCACCGGGATCAGCTTCACCGATCCGCAGTTCACCGCGCCGGTCAGCTTCCCGGTCATTTTGGACGAGCTGGGTGGCGCACAGGCCATCTCGCTCGAGTACACGCCCACTTCAATCGGCGTGCACACGGCGACGGGGACGGTGCTCGGCGACGACCCGACGCCGACCACCTTCACGGTCATCGGCCAGGGACTGCCGAACAACGCGCCGGTAGTGAGCAACTGCAGCGTCGTTCCGACAACGGTTCTCCTTGGGCAGGCTCCGACGGTTTCTGCCGACGTGAGCGACACGGCGTCGCTCGCGAACGTGGATATGTGTCGCGCCAGCGGCAAGCGGATCGCCGGTGGGACGCTGCGCTTCGTCAACCTCAACCTGGTTGACGACGCCAGCACCGTCGGGGACGTGGCGTGTGACGGTCGCTACACCCGCAACCAGGCGACCGGGGGTCTGTTCGGCCGCGGCACCTGGGAGTTCACGCTCGAGTGCACCGACCGCCAGGGTAACGTGTCGAGCCCGCTGGTTTGCGCGGACACGCTCCTGGTCCAGTAACGGCAACCGCCCGGATTTGGGCGGAGTGGTAATCGGCGGCGGCCCGGAGCATCGGGCCGCCGCACTTGTTGTACGGGGTTCGATTTTCGGTTGACAGCCCTCTGGTACGGTCGTATATATCTAATGACACCAACGTTTTATGCTCGATCGACAAGTTGCGGCGACAAACGGCGCGCACCCGGGCGGCGCGCGACGAGGGGGTGGAATGCTGGGCACGACCAACCGCCTGCGGGCGGTGCTCGTCGGGATGGTGCTCGTGGCAGGCGTTCGTCCCGCGGCCGCGGCGCGAACGCTCTACGTTGACGTCACGAACGTCAGCGGGATCGAGGATGGCAGCCCCAACCATCCGTTCAACACCATCCAGGAGGCGCTGAACTTCTCCGTCGACACGGACGAGATCTCCGTCGCCCCCGGAACCTACCTCGAGCGGATCATCATCCCGCTCGGTCGTCGCGTGGTGGGTGCGAACCCGACGACGACGATCATCGACGGACAGGCTCTCGGCCCGGCCGTCACCCTTCCCGGCCCCTCGACGGCCACGACCACGCTCACCTCGCTTGCCAACTTCACGGTCCGCAACGGCCGCGCCCAGCAAGGCGCCGGGATCTTCATCCAGCAGGGGCAGCCGACGATCACCCGCAACATCGTGACCGCGAACCTGGCGAACCTCAACGCCGGCGTCGGCGGGTTCGGCGGCGGCATCGAGGTCTATCGCAGCCGCGCGACGGTCACGAACAACGTCATCTTCGCGAACCGCGCCGAGTTCGTCGGCGGCGGCATCGATGTCTACCGCTCCTCCCTCTCCTCCATCGCGAACAACACCATCGTCGGTAATTTCGCCCAGCGGCTCGCCGGCGGCGGATCGGCATACGGCGGAGGGATAGCCATCACGGCTAGCGGTGCGATCGTCTCCACGAACAACATCATCACCTCGAACCTCGCACAGACCCGCGGGGGGGGTGTCGACGTCGTCTCGAGTTCCGCCTCGTTGCGCAACTTCGACGTGTGGAGCAACACGCCGCAGAACTACGGCGGGATCGCCGACCAGACGGGGATCAACAGCAACATCTCCTCGAATCCTCTCTACGTGAACGCCGCGGCCAACAACTACAGCCTGCAAGCGGGTTCCCCGTGCATCGACACCGGGACCGCCACGAAGGCGCCGCCGGACGATTTCAACGGGGAGGTCCGCCCGCTCGACGGGAACGGCAATGGCACGGCCGATTACGACCGCGGTGCGTTCGAGTATCGTCCCTTCACCGACACCGATGGGGACGGCATCGACAACCTCTTCGACAACTGCCCCACGGTCTCGAACGCCTCGCAGGCGGATGGCGATTCGGATGGCAGCGGGGACGCCTGTGACAACTGCCCGGCGCTCTCCAATCAGCTCCAGGGGGATTCCGATTCCGACTTCGTCGGCGATGCCTGCGACAACTGCATCACCACCTACAACCCCACCCAGCTCGACAACGACGGCGACGGTTACGGGAATTCCTGCGATCCGGCTCCGGACGATGCCAGCATTCCGGGGCTGGAGATCCCGACCGTCAGCGAGGTGGGCGCCGCGCTCCTGACCCTGTCGCTGCTGGCCGCGATGCTGGCAGTGTATCGCCGCCGCCGCACTCCCATTGCCTCGCCGAGGAGTAAGGGCTAGAATCCGGCCCCGCCGCCCGACGCGGTGATCCGGAGGTGCGCGGTGTCCGTCGTCCTAGAAACCCGTCTTCCCGGGATAGATCTGGTCCGGCGCGGCAAGGTCCGCGACGTCTACCGGGTGGCCGATCAGCTCCTGATCGTCGCCACGGATCGCCTCTCCGCGTTCGACTACGTCCTGCCCAGCGGCATTCCGGGGAAGGGGAGTGTGCTTACCCGGATCTCGCGATTCTGGTTCGAGCGCACGCGGCATCTGGTCCCGAACCACCTCGTGGCCTCCGACCCTGCACACTATCCGGACCTGCTCGCGAGGCATGCCGATCTCCTTCGGGGCCGCTCGATGCTCGTCCGCGCGCTGGCGATGTTCCCCGTCGAGTGCGTCGTGCGCGGGTTCCTGGCGGGGTCGGGGTGGAAGGAGTATCAGCAGACGGGCGCCGTCTCGGGCGTGAAGCTCCCCTTGGGACTACGCTCGGGCGATCGTCTGCCGGAGCCGATCTTCACGCCTTCGACCAAGGCCGAGACCGGGCACGACGAGAACATCTCCTTCAACGCCATGGCCGGGATGGTGGGACGCGAGACCGCCGAGCAGCTTTGCGCGCTCAGCCTCGCCGTCTACCAGTTCGGTTGCGCCCTCGCGGAGCGGCAGGGGATCTTGATCGCGGACACGAAGTTCGAGTTCGGACGAGGGCAGGACGGGGAGATCGTGCTGGGTGACGAGGTCCTGACCCCCGACTCCTCGCGCTTCTGGCCGCTCAGCGACCATAGGCCCGGCCGCGAGCAGCCGTCGTTCGACAAGCAGTTCGTGCGCGACTACCTCGAGCGGATCGGCTGGAACAAGCAGCCGCCGATCCCGGAGCTGCCCGCCGACATCGTGGCAGGCACGGCGGCGCGGTATCGCGAGCTCTGTGAGCGCCTGACCGGGTCGAACGGCTTCAAGAGCTAGGCCCCCGCGCCAAACCGGCGCCGCAGCTCCTTGCCGGCGTCTTGCCCGGCCGCGGGATCGTGGTCCCGTTCCGGAAGCGTGGCGCGAAGGGCGCGGACCCTGCTCACTGCCTCCCGGACCCGCGCCTCGGCGAGTGCCCCGCTCGCGAGCCCCGCGACCAGGTGATCGCGGAAGGCGATCATGCGCGCGCGCGACTTGCAGATGAGCACCATGTCGCAGCCGGCCCGGATCGCCTGCTCGCCGGCGGCGAGCCACCCCGCCCCCTGGTCGAGCGCCCCCATCTCCAGATCGTCGGCAATCGCGACGCCAGTGAACCCGATCTCCTGGCGCAGGATCCCTTCGAGCGCCCGCCGCGATCCCGAGGCGGGGATCGGCTCGCGGTCGAGAAACGGGCAGTGCACATGCGCGACCATCACGGCCGGCGCGAGGTCGATGGTGCCGTGGAACGGACGCAGGTCGTTCGCCCGGAACGATGACTCCGCGGAACTGAGCCGCGGCAGCTCGAGGTGAGAGTCGACCCCGGTCGGGCCGAGTCCGGGGAAGTGCTTCGTCACGCCTGCCACCCCGGCGCCTGCCAGCCCCTCGAGATAGGCGCGTCCCAGGCGGGTGACGACCTCCGGGTCGTTTCCGAAGGCGCGGTCGCCAATCCCGTTCGCCGCCCCTGGCTCGGAGAGGTCCAGAACGGGCGCGAAGTTCATGTTGAACCCTAGCCCCCGCAGCGCCATGCCGACCAGGCCGCCGTACTCCTTCACCTCTCGTTCTCCTCGTTGGGCCAGGGTGAGCGCGGGGAGCAGGGGTCCGAGGATCGGGCGCAGGCGATCGACCCGCCCGCCCTCCTGATCGACGCTGACCAGGCGTCGGCCGGCCTGGGTGCGGACGACGCTTGCGATCAAGCGGCCGACCTGCGGTGCCGACTCGAGGTTGCGGGCGAAGAGGATGACACCCCCGGGGCGGAGATCGTCCAGAAACTGGGCCAGCCCGGAGGTCGGCTCCACCTCGTCCAGGCCGAGGAAGAGCAGCTCCCCGACCTGGTCGCGCCAACGTTTGAGCGCCTCATGCGGGATCATCTCGCACCCTCCGGGACGACGATTGTCCTCGATCCCGACACGGTGGACAAGGAGACGACGCTCCGTGCGGCAAACGGCGTTGCCTGCCCGCGGGCTGCGGCATATGTTCTGGCGTGACCGGAGCCGCGAACCTGTCCAGGTTCCGGTCACGGTCGCATCCGGGGGGGTGCGGTGAGGGAGTCAAACCGACCCGGCCTGTAAACCCTCGGAGCGACCGTGCCTTCTACCCCCGTGGTATCCCAAGGGACTTCAGTCGCACGCTCGGCATCCTGCCGCTCCCGGGGCCTCCGGCCGTTTCAAAGCGTCCATTTTTCGTTGACACTTTTTTCGGGGGTGTGCTAGCATCCCCGCGCTCACTCAACGCGATCTGGCCCGCACGGAGAGCGATCGTGGCGCACAAGTTCTACACCATCATGATCATCCCGCACGCGAAGGCGCGCTTCCGGAATATCCGGTTGTCGCGCGACGTGGTGATCGTCGCCGCGGGGGTGCTCCTGTTCCTGGTCCTGTCCGCCGTGCTGCTCCCGCGCTACCTCGTGATGTCGACCCTCCAGGCCAGCTCGCTCGAGCGCCTCGAGGCGGAGAACCGGACGCTCCGAACCACGAATGAGCAGTATGACCAGGATCTGAATGCCCTCCGCACCCGGCTCGCTGATTTCGAGCAGAAGGCGACGAAGCTGGCCTTGATCGCCGGCGTCGAGAACCTCCCGAGCGGTGAACTCCCCGCCGGCTCCCCAGGCGACCTGCCGGAGGGGTACGACCCGAACTCGCTCCGTCCCGATTATCTCGAGGAGGAGATCTCGATCCTGATGGGCCGCGCCGAGGTGCTCGATCGCAGCTTTGACGTCCTGGACCAGGCGTACGCCGAGGTGGCGGTCCGCCTCGCCACCACCCCCTCGATCTCCCCGACGCGCGGGATCGTGGGAAGCGGATTCGCCTACCGCCGCGACCCGTTCACCGGCGAGCGCGAGTTCCACACCGGAGTGGACATCGTGGCGAACGCCGGCACGCCGGTGCTGGCGACGGCGGATGGCGTGGTGGTGGAGGCGGGACGCCTGTCGAGCTACGGCAAGGCGGTCTTCCTGGCGCACGGGAACGGGCTCGCGAGCCGCTATGGCCATCTCTCGGAGGTCCTGGTGCGCCCCGGGCAGCGAGTGCACCGTGGCGATCGGATCGGCAGCGTGGGGGCGACCGGCCGTGCCACCGGCTTCCACCTGCACTACGAGGTGCTGCGGAACGACCGCAAGGTCGATCCCATCCCCTACATCCTCGACCACGATCCGGCGTACTAGGGTCGCCCGTTCGTGGGGCGGCCGTCGTTCGGTTGACGGCCCTCGCGGGCGTACTGTAAACTCTTCCCCTTCATTATTTTCCGGTGTGCGGGCGCGCCCATGCGCCTGCCGAGGGGCTAGGTCAACCCGTGGCGGGAGTCCTCAACACCCTCCTTACCAAGGTCATTGGGTCGAAGAACGACCGCGAACTCCGCCGTCTGATCCCGCGCGTCCCAGAGATCGGCGCGTTCGAGGCGAAGATCTCCGTGCTGTCCGACGAGGATCTCCGCGGCCGCACCGCGCAGCTCCGCACCCGGCTGGAGCAGGGGGAGTCGCTCGACTCGCTGCTCCCCGAGGCGTTCGCGGTCGTCCGCGAGGCGGGCCGGCGCGTCCTGCAGATGCGCCATTTCGACGTCCAGCTCATTGGTGGGATGGTGCTCCACGAAGGGAAGATCGCCGAGATGAAGACCGGCGAGGGGAAGACCCTCGTCGCCACGCTGCCCGTCTACCTCAATGCGCTGGGCGGACGCGGCGTCCACGTGGTCACCGTCAACGACTACCTCGCGCGCCGCGACAGCGAGTGGATGGGCCAGCTCTACCGCTTCCTGGGGATGTCGGTCGGGCTGATCCAGCACGATCTCGGCGAGGCCGAGCGCCAGCGCGCCTACCGCTGCGACGTCACCTACGGGACGAACAACGAGTTCGGGTTCGACTACCTGCGCGACAACATGAAGTACAGCCTGGCCACGATGGTCCAGAGGGACTATCCCTTCGCCATCGTCGACGAGGTCGACTCGATCCTGATCGACGAGGCCCGCACTCCGCTCATCATCTCCGGCCCCGCGGAGGAGTCGACCGATGCCTACGCGCGGGTCAACCAGATCCTCCCGCGCCTGAAGCCCGCGGCGGTCGTCAAGGAGGGGAAGCTCCACGAGATCGAGGAGCAGGCAGGGGGCGACTACATCGTCGACGAGAAGGCGCGCACCGCGACCCTCACCGAGGAGGGGGTGGCGCACTGCGAGAAGCTCCTGGACATCGGCAACCTCTACGAGCCCGCGAACATGCCGATCCTGCATCACGTGAACCAGGCGCTGCGCGCGCACGCCCTGTTCGAGCGGGACGTGGACTACGTGGTCAAGGACGGCCAGGTGGTCATCGTCGACGAGTTCACCGGCCGCCTGATGCCGGGGCGACGCTGGAGCGATGGCCTGCACCAGGCGGTCGAGGCGAAGGAAGGGGTGAAGATCGAGCGCGAGAACCAGACCCTCGCGACAATCACCTTCCAGAATTTCTTCCGGATGTACGACAAGCTGGCCGGCATGACCGGGACCGCCGACACGGAGGCGGTCGAGTTCCACAAGATCTACAACCTCGACGTCGTCGTCATCCCGACGAACCGGGCGCTCATCCGCACCGAGTTCGGGGATGTCGTCTACCGCACCGAGCGCGAGAAGTTCGCCGCCGCCGTCCAGGAGATCGCCGAGCTGTACGAGAGCGGGCGGCCCGTCCTGGTCGGCACGATCTCGATCGAGAAATCCGAGGCGCTCTCGGTCCTGTTGAAGCAGCGCGGCGTGCCGCACGTCGTCCTGAATGCGAAGTACCACGAGCGCGAGGCCGAGATCGTCTCCCAGGCGGGCCGGCTAGGCGCGGTCACCATCGCCACGAACATGGCCGGCCGCGGCACGGACATCCTCCTGGGGGGCAATCCCGAGGGGCTCGTCGCGCAGATCCTCGGGCAGCTGGGGATCGACCCCGCCGAGGCGACGCCCGAGCAGCGCGCCGCGGCGCTGGAGAAGGCCCGCGAGCTGACGCTGACCGAGAAGCAGAAGGTCATCGATCTGGGCGGCCTGCACATTCTCGGCACCGAGCGTCACGAGTCCCGGCGCATCGACCACCAGCTCCGGGGCCGCGCCGGGCGGCAGGGGGATCCCGGATCCTCGCGCTTCTACGTCTCGCTCCAGGACGACCTGATGCGCCTCTTCGGCGGGGATCGTCTGCAGGGGCTGATGCTCCGCCTCGGGATGGAGGAGGGGATCCCGATCGAGCACGGCATGGTGACGCGCTCGATCGAGCGGGCGCAGAAGCAGGTCGAGGCGCGCAACTTCGACACCCGCAAGCACCTGCTCGAGTACGACGACGTGATGAACAAGCAGCGCAAGGAGATCTACGGTCTGCGCCGCGACATCCTGGACGGGCGCGACACGCGCGAATACGTCCTCGAGAAGGCCGCCGACATCGTCGAGACGCTGGTCGCCGCACACGCCGGCCCGACGGTCGATCCGGGAGACTGGCAGATCGAGGAGCTGAAGCTGCAGACGCAGGCGCTGCTTGGCGTGCAGCTCGATGCCGCCGGGATCGACCTGCAGGCGGTTGGGAGCGCCGAGCTCCTGGCGGCGCTGCAGGAACGGGTCGTCGCCCGCTATCGCGCCAAGGAAGAGGCGATCGGCGCCGACCGGATGCGCTTCCACGAGCGCGTCATCCTCCTGAACGTCATCGACCAGCAGTGGAAGGACCATCTCCTGTCGATGGACCACCTGAAGGAGGGAATTGGCCTGCGCGGCTACGGACAGCGCGATCCGCTCACGGAGTACAAACGCGAGTCGTTCGAGCTCTTTCGCGGCATGACCGAGCGCATCGAGGACGAGAGCGTCCGCTACCTGTTCCTGCTCGAGCCGGTCTCGCCGGAACAGGAACAGGAGCAGGAGCGGAAGAAGCAGGAAGTGCGGCAGCGGCAGCTGATCTTCAGCGCGCCGTCGGTGGAACCGGCGCGTAAGGCCGCGGCCGCGCCCCCCGAGAAGGTGGGGCGCAACGAGGCGTGTCCCTGCGGCAGCGGCCGCAAGTACAAGCGTTGCCACGGAGCCTGACCATGAGCCAGTACCAATCCGAGAAGAACTTCCTGGAGCGTCTCGCGGACCGGATCCCGGGGCTGGCGGGGTACCGCGAGCGCGAAGCGAGGCGCGACACCGACAAGCGGCTGCGCGAGCACCTGGCCCGGCGGCTGGACCTGGCGCGCGCGCGGGTCGACGACGCCCGCCGCGAGGCGACCGGCCGCGGCGACCTGGATCGCCTCGGACGCCTCGGGGAGATCGACGCGCGCGTGCGCCGCGCAACGGATACCCTGCGGCATGCGACCTACGGGTACGCCGGCCTGTTCGACCAGGTGAAGATGCGGGAGGCGGAGCTCGAGCGGATCTACCGCTTCGACCTCGAGCTCGTCGACGACGTCGAGGCGGCCGAGAAGGCACTGGGCGATCTGCCGGGAGGCGACCCGGCGGCGGCCCTGGCCGCGGCGGATCGCCTGCTGCGCCGGATCGCCGAGCGTCGCGAGATCTTCGAGACACCCGAGCAGGGCGGGGGGGCCTAGACCATGGCGATCGAGGTGCTGCAGTGGTTCGACCACACCGGGAAGGAGATGGTCCAGCGCTTCACCCCGGGAGGGGAGCTGAAGCTCGGGGCCCAGCTCGTGGTGCAGGAGAGCCAGTCGGCGGTCTTCTTCCGCGACGGCAAGGCGCTCGACCTGTTCGGACCGGGGCGCCACACCCTCACGACCGCGAACCTGCCATTGCTGGGGCGGCTGATCGGCATGCCGTTCGGCGGCACCAGCCCCTTCCGTGCCGACGTCGTGTTCGTGAACCGCAAGGTGTTCACCGATTTGAAATGGGGGACGCGCGAGCCGGTGGTGTTCCGCGACGCGGAGCTGCAGATGGTCCGCCTGCGCGCGCACGGGGCGTACGCCGCCCGGGTGGCCGATCCCACCCTGTTCGTGAACGTGCTGGTCGGCAGCCAGGAGCGGTTCACCACCGAGGCGATCGAGGGGTACCTCCGGGAGATCGTGGTCGCCCGGCTGAACGACGTGCTGGGTGAGACGCTGCGCACGATCCTCGATCTCCCGCGCTCGTACGACGAGCTGGCCGAGGCGCTCAAGGGGCGCGTCGCGGACGATTTCGCCAAGTACGGGCTCGACCTTTCCGACTTCTTCATCAGCGCCATCACCCCTCCGGAGGAGGTGCAGGCCCGCATCGACGAGCGGGCCGGCATGGGCGCGCTGGGAGACATGGGCAAATACGTCCAGTACAAGGCGGCCCGCGCGCTCGGCGACGCCGCCCAGGGGGGTGGGGAAGGGGGCGCGGCCGGCTCCGGGATGGGGTTGGGGCTCGGGGCGGGAATGGGAATGATGATGCCGCAGATGATCCGCGACGCGATGAAGGGGGCGGAGGGAGCCGCCCCGGCCGCCGGGGCCGCCTGCCCGAGCTGCCGGGCGCCGTTGCCGGTGGGGGCGCGTTTCTGCGCCGCCTGCGGGATCGCGGCGGCGGCCGTCGCCGGCGGCTGCCCAACCTGTCAGGCTCCCCTGCTCGCGGGCGCGAGGTTCTGCGGCAATTGCGGAGCGAGCCTCGGCGGCGCGACCCCCTGTCCCGGGTGCAAGGCGCCGGTCCCCGGCGGCAGCAAGTTTTGCCCTGCGTGCGGTCACCAGGTCTAGCAACGGTCCCAGGAGACGCGACGATGATCGAGACCCCCCTTCCCGAGGCGCTCACCTTCGACGATGTCCTCCTGGTTCCGGACTACTCGGAGGTGGTCCCCACCGACGTCGATGTCTCGACGCGGCTCACCCGCAACATCCGGATCAACATCCCGCTGCTGTCCGCGGCGATGGACACGGTCACGGAATCGCGCCTGGCGATCGCCATCGCGCAGGAGGGGGGAGTCGGGGTGATTCACCGCAACCTGCCGATCCCGGAGCAGGCTGCCGAGGTCGATCAGGTGAAGCGCTCCGAGAGCGGGATGATCGTCAACCCGATCACCATCGCGCCGGATCGGCAGATCGCCGAGGCGCTGGCGCTGATGAGCCGTTACCGGATTTCCGGCGTTCCCGTCACCGATCCGCACGGCAAGCTGCTGGGGATCCTCACCAACCGCGACCTCCGGTTCGAGGAGCGCACCGACGTGCGCGTCGAGGACCTGATGACGCGCGACGGGCTGATCACGGTCCCGGAGGGGACGACGCTCGAGCAGGCGAAGGCGATCCTCCACAAGCACCGGGTGGAGAAGCTGCTGGTGGTGGACGACCGCTTCAAGCTGAAGGGGCTGATCACCGTCAAGGACATCCAGAAGATGATCCGCTTCCCGCTCGCCAGCAAGGATCGACTGGGGCGGCTCCGGGTCGCGGCGGCGGTCGGGACGGGGCGCGATGCGATGGAGCGCGCCGGCGTGCTGGTCGAGGCGCATGTCGACGCGCTCGTCATCGACACCGCGCACGGACACTCACGCGCGGTGCTGGAGATGGTGAGCCGGCTGCGCGAGCGCTTCCCCGATCTCGATCTCGTGGCCGGCAATGTCGCGACGCGGGAGGGGGCGGCGGCGCTCATCGAGCGCGGCGTGGACGCGATCAAGGTCGGCATGGGGCCGGGGTCGATCTGCACCACGCGCATCGTCACCGGCGCCGGGATGCCGCAGTTGACCGCCATCAAGGAGAGCGCCCGGGCGTGCGCCGAGAAGGGGATCCCGCTCATCGCCGACGGCGGCATCAAGTTCTCAGGGGACGTCGCCAAGGCGATCGCCGCCGGCGCGGACTCGGTGATGATCGGCAGCTTGTTCGCCGGCACCGAGGAGGCGCCGGGTGAGACGATCCTCTACCAGGGGAGGACGTTCAAGACGTACCGCGGCATGGGCTCCCTCGGCGCGATGAAGCGCGGCAGCCGCGACCGCTACTTCCAGGACGACGTCGCCGAGGAGGCGAAGCTCGTCCCGGAGGGGATCGAGGGACGGGTGCCGTACAAGGGCAGTCTCTCGGCGCTGGTGTCGCAGCTCGTCGGCGGCCTGAAGGCGGGAATGGGCTACTGCGGCTGCAAGGACGTGGAGACGTTCCACCAGCGGGCGCGCTTCGTGAAGATCACGCAGGCGAGCCTCAAGGAGAGCCACGCCCATGACGTGATCATCACGAAGGAAGCGCCGAACTACCAGATGGAGCAGTAGGGGTCTACTGCAGCCGTCGGACGCGGAGGTGTCTGCTCCCTGAAGCGGTCACCTCGAGGACGGCTTCGAGGTCGCCGAGGTGGGCGGCGAAGCGGGTCCCCTCGAGGCGCTCGGCCCACTCGACCGCGGCCGGAGCCGCTCCGCCCAGGATCTCCTCCAGTCCGATCTCGCGCAGCCCGGCCTCCCCGTCGATGCGATACAGATCCACGTGCTGGAGGACCGTCCGTCCGGAGCGGTCGCGGTACGGATGGACCAGAGAGAAGGTGGGGGAGTGGACCGTGGCGGGGTCGACGCCGAGCCCGGCGGCGACCCCCCGGGTGAGCGTGGTCTTGCCGGCGCCCAGATCGCCGTGCAGGTGCAGCACGGTGCCGGGAGGAAGAAGCGCCGCCAGGAGCCGTCCGGCCGCCTCGGTCTCCGCCTCGGCCGCGAGCTCCAGATCCCACGGCAGGGGACCTGGGTCGATCACGCGGCCGGCTCGGCGCTCCCCGGCCGGCGCAGCCGCTCGGTCGCCTCCGGCAGGTGCTCGAGCAGGTCGGAAGCGATCATCCCCATCTCGCCGCGGTGGGTGGCGGCGAGATCGCCCGCCAGGCCGTGCAGGTAGACCGCCGTCAGGATCCCGTCCAGCGGCTCGCGCGCGGTCGCCACCAGCGCGGCGATCATTCCGGAGAGGATGTCCCCGGTACCCGCGGTCGCCATGCCGGGGTTTCCCGTGGGGTTCACGAAGAGCTCGCCGCCGGGCGCTGCGACCAGGGTCCGGTACCCCTTCAGCACCAGGTACACCTGGTGCTTGCGCGCGAACGCGCGGGCGGCACCCAGGCGGTCGCGCTGCACGTCGTCGATCCGCTTCCCGAGGAGCCGCGCCATCTCCCCCGGATGCGGGGTGAGGATTCGCGGGCGCGTGCTGCTGCCGCGGAACTGGTCGGGATGACCGGCGAGCGCGTTCAGTCCGTCGGCGTCGATGACTACCGGGGACTCGATCTTCTCGACCGCGCGCCGTACCACCTCCGTGACATCGGTCGCACCGCCCAGGCCAGGGCCGATGACGACGACGTCCTTCCCCGCGGCCAGCTTCAGGAGGACCGCGAGCCCCTTGCGCGCCAGCGTTCCCCCCTCCGTCTCCGGGAGCGGCTCGACCATCGCCTCGGCGCAGTGCGCGTGGACCAGCGGCTGCGCCCCTCGTCCGGTCGCCACGGTGACCAGTCCTGCCCCCGCGCGCAGCGCCCCCAGCGCGGCCAAGGCGGCGGCCCCGGGCATGCCGCGCGAGCCGGCGACCACCAGCACATGGCCGAAATCCCCCTTGTGGCCGGTGCGGGAGCGCGCCGGCAAGAGCCGGTGGATCTCCTCCGCCTCGATCAGGTCGAGCGCCACGTGCTCGGCGTCGATCGCGGCCTGCGGGAGGCTGATGTCGAGGATTGAAAGCTCGCCGCAGAACAGCTCCGCGGGGGGCAGCAGATGCGGGATCTTCGGGAGCCCCATGGCGAGCGTGTGGTTGGCCTGAATCGCCTCCCCCGGCACGTGGCAGGTGTCCGCGGAAAGCCCCGAGGGGATGTCGAGGGAGACCACCTCCAGGTCGAGGTCGGCAATCTCCGCGATGACCCCGCTCAGGAAGCCGCGCACCGGGCCTTGCAGGCCCGTCCCAAGGATTGCATCGACGAGAAGGTCGCAGCGCGCCACCTCCGCTCGAGCCGCGGCCCAGGCGGCGGCGTCGGGGGCATGGGTGATCTCGACCCCGAGTCGTGTGAGGATCCTCAGATTGACCTGCGCATCCCCCTCGACCTCCTGGTGGTTCGCGAGCAGCACGACGGCGATCTGATGACCGCGATTGAACAGGTGGCGGGCCACCACGAACCCATCGCCGCCGTTGTTTCCCTTGCCGCAGAGGACCACGATGCGCATCCGCTCGAGGTCGTCGTACGCCTGCTCGATCGCGTCGGCGGCGGCACTCCCCGCGTTCTCCATCAGCAGGATCCCGGGGATCCCGAACTCGTGGGTGGCGCGCGCATCGATGTTGCGCATCTGCTTGGAGTCGAGGATCTTCAAGCGGGGCCTCCCGGCGCGTCCATCTTAGGGGGACGCGCGGGGGAGGTCAACGGCGGGCGCTTGACAATGCTCGCTCAAAACGGGAGATTGCGAGGTCAGCCAAGGAGACGATGCGCCATGCTGCGATTTCTCACCGCCGGCGAGAGCCACGGGACCGAGCTGCTGGTGATTCTCGAGGGGCTGCCCGCCGGGATCCCGGTCGACACGATCCGGATCCGCCGCGACCTGGCGCGCCGGCAGCGGGGGTACGGGCGCGGGGGGCGGATGCGGATCGAACACGACGATCCCGTCCTCGTCGCCGGGGTCCGGCACGGCCACACCCTGGGGAGCCCGGTCGCGCTGCGGATCCCGAACCTCGACCATCCACGCTGGGAGGCCGCGATGGCGGTCACGCCGGTTGCCGGGGACGAGGAATTACTGCGGCAGGTGTTCCGTCCTCGTCCCGGGCACGCCGATCTCGCCGGCGGCCTGAAGTACGACCGGCGCGACCTGCGCGACATCCTGGAGCGCGCCAGCGCGCGCGAGACGGCCGCCCGCACGGCGATGGGTGCGGTATGCCGGATCCTGCTGGGCGAGCTCGGGGTGCGCGTCGCGAGCCACGTCGTGCGCGTGGGGAGGGTCGCCCTCGGCGCGCCGCTCGACATCCCGTTCGAGCGGATCGCGTCGATCCCCGAGGACGCGGCGGTCGGTTGCGCCGACCCCGACCTCGAGCGGGAGATGATCGCGGAGATCGATCGCGCCCGCGCCAGCTCGGACTCGGTCAACGGGGCGTTCGAGGTGGCCGCGCAGGGCGTCCCGGCGGGGCTCGGCAGCCACGTCCACTGGGATCGGCGGCTCGACGGCCGGCTGCTGCAGGCGCTCGGCTCCATTCCCGCCGTGAAGGCGGTCTCGATCGGCGACGGCGTGGAGGCCGCGAGCCGCTTCGGCTCGGAGGTTCATGACGAGATCTTCTATGCCGCCGAGGAGCGGCGCTTCTACCGTCCCACGAACCGCGCCGGAGGGATCGAGGGAGGGATGACCAACGGCAGCGAGGTCCGCGTGACGGGGTACATGAAGCCCCTCTCGACGCTGCCGAGACCGCTGCGATCGGTCGACCTGCGCACCCATGCCCCGGCGGACGCCGCCTTCGAGCGCACCGATACGACGGCGATCCGCGCCGCGGGGGTGATCGGGGAGTCGATGGTCGCGTTCGTGCTGGCGGACGCGATGATCGAGAAGTTCGGTGGCGACACCCTGGAGGAGATGCGGCGGAACCTGGCGGGGTACCAGGAGCAGGTGGCGCGCTACTGAGCGGCCGCGGCTGGCGCCGAGGTGGGGGCGGCAAGCAGGCGCTCGATCTCGCGCCGGATCAGGCCCGGTGGGGTGGCGCCCACCCACAGCTTGTGGATCGTCCAGTCGGGGGCGATCAGGATGTAGGTCGGGACGGCGTGCACTCCCTGGATGCGCTCCGCCAGGTGCGGGTTCCAGATCGCCACGGGGTAGTTCATGCCGATCCGCCGCGCGGCCGCCCGCACCTCCTCCGGTGACGCCTTCGGGGGAACGGCGATGCCGATGAACTCAACCCCCTTCGCCTTGAGATCACGGTAGGTCTGGTCGAGCAGCGGCGCCGCCGCCGCGCACGGGCCGCACCAGGTCGCCCACAGGTCGATCAGCACCACCTTCCCGCGGAGCTGCTGACTGTCGAAGGTGTTCCCGGCGAGATCCCTGATGGAGAACTCCGCCATCGGATACGGTGCGGCGGCCGGTGGCTCGGCAGCTGCCGGCGGCTCTCCCGCCCCGGCAGGGGGTGATCCGGGAGGGGCTGGCGAGAGGGGCGCCTCCGTCGCCGCGACCGAGGCGATGGCGAGCACGGCGGCCAGACAGAAAACGCGGTAATCGTTCCCCATGGGCTCATTTTTGGGCCTCGGAGGGGAGAAAAGCAAGCTGCGCCGGCGGGCGGATTCCGTCACCCTCCGGCGGGAGGAGGAGGGCACCGGGGGTGGACATTTTCGCCGTGGGCCGGTACGCTTTTCCCGTCCAGTGAGGTCCCCAATGCCCCCGATCGTCGCGACCGGCCGCCGCCGCGGCCCCCCGCCATGACTGCGCCGTTTCCGGCGCGTCTGCCGATCTTCCCTCTGCCGGAACTGGTGTTCTTCCCGCGCACCGTCCTGCCGCTGCATATCTTCGAGCCGCGCTACCGGCAGATGATCGCCGAGGCGCTGCCGGCCGAGCGGATGCTGGGAATCGTCCTGCTGAAGCCCGGGTGGCGGGAGGACTACTTCGGCTCTCCGGACACCTACACCGTCGGGTGCGCCGGCACGATGGAGGACGTGGTGCGCCTCCCGGACGGACGCTACACGCTGCGCCTGGCCGGGTGCCAGAAGATCGAGATTGGCCGCTACGTGCGTACGGAGCCCTACCGGATCGCGGAGGTGCGGCCGCTGGACGAACGGGAGCCGGACGAGGCCGACCAGGAGGTGCAGACCGAGAAGGTGCGGCTGCTGGCGGCCTACACCTCGCTCCTCACCGCCGAGGCCGGGCGCGCCGCGACGCCGTTCACGCTCGACACGGCGCTCGCCTTTCCGCTCCTGGTCAATCTGGCGTGCATGCACCTCGGGATCGAGATCGACGAGAAGCAGCGGCTGCTCGAGCTCCACGACGTGGCGGAGCGGGGCCGCCGGATCATCGCGCGACTCGAGGACGCGCTCGAGCGCCGGCTACGGCGCCAGTGGATGCGGGGAGGGGGTCGCGACGAGCCGGTGAACTGAGCCGGGACGGTGCGCCGTGAGATTCCGCGGGCGACGTGGGCCGGCTCGTGCCATTGCGCGGCCTGGTGGGCGCTCCATATAATGCCTGCTTTCTCGCTCGATCCGCCCGGCTGCGCGAGCGCAGGGGATGCGGGAGATGAACCCACCAAGCAGCGCACATCCACGGACCGCTCGCGAGCGGTTCGACCTCCTGGCGCGCGACTATCTCGCGGAGGCGCTACGCCTGCAGCCCACCCTCGCCTCCTCGCTCGGGTTCCATCCGCACGACGGAGAGCTCGAGGACCTGAGCCCGGCGGGGCTGACGAGCGCGGTCGCCTCGCTGCAGCGGTTCCAGTCCCGTCTGGAGCGGGAGGTCGATCCGGGGTCGCTCGACCTGAGTCGCCGGATTGACCACCGCCTGCTGCTCGAGGACGTGACGGCGAGCCGCTTCCGGCTCGAGGAGCTGCAATCCCACCGTTGGGACCCCTCGGTCTACAACGAGATCCTCGGCTACTCGACGCTGTTCCTGACGCTGCTTCCCGACGGCGCGCCCGAGTGGCCCGACCGGCTCGCGAGCCTGACCTCGCGCCTGCGGCGTTTCCCCGACCTGCTGAGCGCGGCCCGCGAGAACCTCTCGGAGCCGTCCCGCGTTCACGTCGACTACGTGATCGGCGCGAACCGCGCCAACATCGCGTTCCTGGAGGCGTCGCTCCCCGCCCTGGCCGGGCGCGTCCCCGCGCTGCGCGGGGAACTGCTCGCGGCGGGGAACATCGCACTGCAGGCGACCCGCGACTACCAGACCTGGCTCGAGCAGGACCTCCGCTCGCGCGCCGGCCGGCGCTGGCGGCTCGGGCGGGAGCTGTGGGAGCGCAAGCTGCGCTTCACCCTGCAGTCGGACCTGTCGCCCGACGCGATCTGGCGGCGGGCGGAGCAGGGGTTGCGGGCCGAGCGCGAGGCGATGCTCGAGATCGCCGAGCCCTTGCACGCACGCTATTTCCCGACGCACTCCCACGACGAGACCGGCGAGGCACGCATCGATCGGATCGTCTCCGAGGTGATCGCCAGGATCTCCGACCAGCATTCGCAGCCGGCGACCATCCTCGCGGACGTCGAACGCTGGGTGCGGAAGATCAAGACCTTCCTGCGGGGGGCCGACCTGGTGACGCTTCCCCCGGAGAGCGATGCGTTCGTGCTGGAGCCGACCCCGGGCTTCCTCGACGGGCTGGCGGTCGCGTTCTTCAATCCGCCGCCCGCCTTCGAGCCGCATCTCAAGAAGTCGTTCTGGATCTCGTCCGTCGAAGGGAAGCCGGAGGAGTTCGTCCGCTCCTACCTGCGCGAATACAACGACTGCGCGCTGCAGAACCTGACCATCCACGAAGCGTTCCCGGGCCACTACGTGCAGTTCTGGCACGCGCTGAACTCGCCGGTGGCGTCGATCTACAAGAAGGTCTTCGCTTCCTCGACCTTCGCGGAAGGGTGGGCGGTGTGGGCGGAGAAGCTGGTCTACGCGGCGGGGTATGCCGACGGCGAGCCCGAGAATCTCCTCATCCACAAGAAGATGCAGCTGCGCACCTACATCAACGCCATGCTCGATCAGCGCTTTCACGTCGCCTCGCCGCAGGAGGTGCCGGACGAGGAGCTCGAGGACTGGGCGCTCGACCTGATGTGCCGGCAGGGGTTCCAGGAGGAGGCCGAGGCAACCGGGAAGATGCGGCGCGCGAAGGTCTCCTCCACGCAGCTCTCCACGTATTTCGCCGGCTACCTCGAGATCTCCGATCTGGCGGAGGCCGCCCGTCGTGCCGCGGGGCCGGCCTTCCGTCCGCGGGCCTTCCACGACCGCCTGCTCTCGTTCGGGACCATCCCGCCGCGCGAGGTGAGAAGGCTGCTGCAGGAGCAGGCGGCCATCTAGGCGAGTGGGAGCTCCGCGGCCGCCGGGATCCCGTGCCGGCCGCTGGCCTGGGTGACGCCGCGCACGATCGCCTCGCCGACCAGCCCCGCGGCGAGGGCGGTGACCTGATCGAGCGCCGCGCGCTCGGCGCCGGTGGCGAGCGCGAACACCACGTCGCCGTCGAAGCGCGCCTGTACCGGACGGATGGCGCGGCACATCCCGGTCGAGCCGGCGGCAGCGACGCGACAGGCGGCCTCCCGATCGAGGTGCGCGTTGGTCATGACGACGACGAGCGTCGTGCTCGGCTCCGGCGACCTCCCGCCTCCGAACCCGAGGGGCAGCAACCCGTTCGCCATCGCGGCCTCCGAACCGAGGAACCCGCCGCCGTCGGCGCGGGCCCCGGCGAGCACGGCACCCGTCGCCGGGTCGACGACGTCGCCGAAGGCGTTGACCACCGCGAGCGCCGCCACCACGAGGCCACCCCGCCGCGCCAGGGCGTGACCGACCCCCCCCTTCGTCGAGTGGGCCCGGCCGCGCAACTTGCCGACCGTCGCTCCGGTCCCGGCCCCGACGCTCCCCTCAGCTGGGAGAGCGGAGCTCGCGGCGACGCATGCCGCGTACCCCATCCCCTCGTCGGGGCGCTCGCCGGCCTCGCCGACCCCCAGGTCGTAGAGGATGGCGGAGGGGACGATCGGGACTCGCCCCGCGGCGGTCGGAAACCCCACGCCGCGCTCCTCGAGGAAGCGCATCACCCCGCCCGCGGCGGCAAGCCCGAAGGACGATCCGCCGGCGAGGCAGATCGCGTCCACCCGCTCCACCAGATGCCCGGGGCGGCAGGGGTCGATCCCGCGGGTGCCGGTCGCACCCCCGCGCAGATCGACCCCGGCGACGGCCCCCTCGGAGCAGAGGATCACCGTGACTCCGGTCGAGTCGCCGCTGGCGTGGCCGATCTGGATTCCTGCGATCGTGGCGAGCCCCCCTCAGGGCGAACACGACTCGAGCGTGCGCGGCGCTACTTGAGGACGGTCCTGGCGTTGAGCGGCTGCAGGGGCCGGTTGTTGGCCATGCCGAGCGCCGTCGCAAGCCGGGTGATCTGCTCCTTGGAGGCGGTCAGGCGGTCCTTCATCACGAGCCAGAGCACCCCCTCCGAGCAGGGGGGGGTGGTCAGCGACCCGTTGAAGCGGTAGTAGTCCCGCCTCGCGGGAAGCAGCCCGGAGGCGTCCAGCGGCGTGCCGAGCGGCTGCTTCACCCCCTCCTGATCGGGGAAGCTCCTCCAGAGCTTCTCCAGCATCGCGTTCGGCACTCCCTCCCGGAACAGCACGGCGACCACGGCGAGATTGCCGCCGGCGTCCTGGTGCAGCAGCTGGACCTCGAGCGGGAACTCCTCGCCCTCGATCCGATTCTCGCCCGGCGCGTGGAACTGGAGCTGCACCAGCTCGAACGAGCGGTTCGCCAGCGTGAGCGAGCTTCCTGGGGCGTAGAGCACCTGCACGCTGACGCCGTGGTGCAGGATCTCCTGCGTCCCCGGCCGGTAGGTGAAGGTCGCCCGCTCCAGCTCCGTCTCGAGCATCCCCGTCAGATCGATCGGCGACTGGTTGCGCCCCGCCGCGCACATTCCGAAGGAGGGATCGAGGGCGCCCCAGTTCCCGGGGCCGATCGTTCCGGAGTACCCCCAACGAACTTCCCCGGCCGCGTGCGCCACGGAGAGCAGGGCCACGGCGGCTCCCGCACCCCAGATCCACGCCAAGAGATTCCGCATCGTTGCATTCCCCTCGGCGTCCGGGACTAGCCAGGAGCCGCGCTGCCGCGGGCGGGCCGGCGGCGCATTCTGTCCCAGGAGATCGGGGTTGGCAAGGCGCGCGAGGGGCGCTCGGACTACAATGTCGCAGCGCTCGCTACCGGGTGTCACGACGGAGAGGGACGATGCGATCGGTTTCCACCTTGGCCCGGTTCTGGCGCGAGTTCCTCGCCGCCCCCGGCACGACCGGTGCCGTTGCGCCGAGCTCGGCCGCGCTCGCGCGGCGGATGGTCGAGTGGATCGACTGGCCGCGCGCCGGCACCGTGATCGAATGTGGGCCGGGGAACGGCGCCTTCACCGGTGAGATCCTGAGCCGGCTGCGCCCCGGCGCCGCCTTCCTGGCGGTCGAGCTGAATCCGCGCTTCGTGCAGGATCTCAGGCGGCAGTTCCCCCAGACCGAGATCGCCGAGGGCTCGATCCGCGATCTCCCTACCCTCGCCGCGCGCGCGGGGCTGGGGCCGGCGGACGCCGTGTTGAGCAGCCTGCCGTGGGCGGCCTTTCCCGCGCCGCTCCAGCGTGAGTGCCTGGGCGCGATCGGCGCGTCCCTCGCCCCGGGAGGACAGTTCGTCACGTTTGCCTACAACATCGGCCGTTGGACCGCGAAGGGGAGACGCTTTCGCGATCTGCTGCCCCACTACTTCGCCGCGGTCGAGGAGAGCCCAACCGCCTGGCTGAATCTCCCTCCCGCCTTCGTCTACCGTTGCCGGCGGTGAACCCGCGGCGCGCCGGCGCCTCGCGTACGCGCTCGCCTGGTGCCACCTCGGAGGGGGAGGGGACGGGACTCTTCACCCTGATCCTCGCGGTGATCGCACAGGTGCCGCGGGGGAGGGTGGTGAGCTACGGGCAGGTCGCGCGGATGGCGGGCCGCCCCGGCGCCGCCAGGATGGTGGGGTGGGCGTTGCATGCGGTTCCCCGGGGAGTCAGCGTCCCGTGGCAGCGGGTCATCAATGCCGGCGGCGGGATCTCGCCACGTGGCGGGGGGGCCGAGGTCGCGCTCCAGCGGCGCCTGCTCGAGGCGGAAGGGGTGCGGTTTGACGGGCGCGGGAGGGTCGATCTGGGCCGCTTCGGGTGGGATGGGCGGCCCGCGCAGCAACGGCGCAGACCGCGCCGACGGTGAGCCGCCACTCGACTCAGGCGAGGCGACCCATCCTCCCGCTCGCGTAGTCCATCATTGCCTGGCGAATCTCCTCGTGCGTGTTCATGACGAACGGCCCCTGTCCCACGATCGGCTCGTCGATCGGCTCGCCGCACAGGAGCAGGGCCGAGGTGTCGCTCGCAGCCTCGACGGAGATGCTCCTCCCGGCGCGGTCGAAGAGCCCGACCTCCGCCGCCTCCAGCGCCTCGGAGCCGTTCACGCGCACGCTTCCGCGCAGCACCACGAGCGCGGTCGTGTGACCGTCGGGCACCGGCAACTGCGTCGTCCCGCCGCTCGTCAGCCGCAGGTCCCACACCTCGATCGGCGTGAAGGTGTGCGCCGGTCCCCTGGCTCCCGCGAACTCGCCGGCGATGACCCGTACCGTTCCCTGGGCCTGGGGGAGGGAGACCGCCGGGATCTCGCCATCCAGCAGCGCCTGGTATCCCGGCGGCGACAGCTTCTTCGCGGCCGGCAGGTTGACCCACAGCTGCACCATCTCGAACCTGCCGCCGCGCCGCGCGAACTCGCGGCCGTGGAACTCCTCGTGGACGACCCCTGCGGCGGCGGTCATCCACTGCACGTCGCCGGGTCCGATCCTCCCACCGCCGCCGGAGGAGTCGCGATGCTCGACCTCTCCCTCGTAGACGATGGTGACCGTCTCGAAGCCGCGGTGCGGATGTTCGCCGACGCCGCGGCGCTCCGCGGTCGGCGAGAACTCCGCGGGACCGGCGTAGTCGAGGAGCAGGAAGGGGCTCAAGACCGGCCCCAGGTTGGGGTAGGCAAACAGCGTACGAACGGGAAAGCCGTCTCCCACCCAGTGGCGGTCCACGCTGCGCTGGATGGAGCGGAGCCTCTTCCGCGGCGATGTCCCCTCGGAGACGCCCACAATTCCTGCCCTCCAGATGACAGGACCCGGAGCCGCATGCCGGCGTCTCCGGGCCGTTTTTGCGAGTCGCAGCGAACCCGATCGGCTCGTCCTGACGACACCTTGATCAGCACTGCAAGGGGCTCTTGCCCCACTGGAAGACTTACTTCGCGGTCACGTCGAAGTGGAAGTGCGCCTCGACCGAGTTCCCGTAGTACGACTTCGGGAGCTCGCCGAACGGGGCGGCCGCCTTCGTCGCGGCGAGCGCCGCGGCGTCCCACTTGTCCGACCCGCTCTTGTAGTGCAGCTTCGTCTCCGACACCGTGCCGTCGCGGAGGATGGTCACGATCACGACCGTCTTGCTCCCCTCCTTCGGCATGTCGACGGGGGGACGCCACGCCTTGTAGACCTTGTCCACGGCCGCCTTCTGATACGGCACGTCCTTGAACTGGCTGGCGAAGAAAACGCGCAGCGTGGGCTTCGCCCCCCAGGCGGCGGTCGCCGCCAGGAAGAGCACCAGCGCCGGGGCGATCCAGCGCCGGCGAGCCCCCCTCGGGATCATGAGCACCCGCTCGTGGCGCCGCAGTTGATGCAGGCGTAGCAGGCGCCGTTGCGGACCATGATCGCCCCGCACTCGGAGCAAGGCGGAGCGTCCGTCGCCACCAGTTTCGCCGGCGAGGCCACGATGCCGCCGCGGGTCGGATCGAAATCCCCCTCGGGCTGCAC
>Ga0184629_10000073_pt1 | contig 37638 bp, 34 predicted proteins | sample PLM4_32_b1_FD_133158 | JGI IMG/M metagenome (GOLD analysis project Ga0184629, IMG submission 133158) | Groundwater sediment microbial communities from an aquifer in East River, Colorado, USA - PLM4_32_b1 | ecosystem: Environmental > Terrestrial > Soil > Riparian zone | place: USA: East River...
ACTTCAATGCCTGGCCAATATAAAAGATCAGGTTTCCCTGGCGCTCCGAAATTTCAACATCAGCATAAACCAATTCTATGATTTTTACAATCAAGACAATCTTCTGTTGCATGGTGAGCGCCTGATTTACCTGCTTCACAATCTTCATGATCTTGGCCCAATCGTCAACAAACTGCTGCGTGTCTGCATCAAGGCTGCTAAGCTCTTGTCGCGAATCGATTTCGTGTGACTGAGAAAATTCATCAAAAAGCTTGAGATAGTAACTTGTGGCTTCTCGGTTTAAGTGAAGGCTTAAAAAATCTTTAATATTGTTACGTTCAGCCTCCGTGATTCGCTCCCGGGCAACGATCGCAAAAAGTTGTAAAATAGCTTTGAGTAATTCTTCACTCATGGTTTTATATCTAGCCCTAAAATAGCTTAAAATAGGGAAATTAAAAGAACAGGTCCGATCATCCGGAAACTAAAAAGGCCCCGACCAAGTCGGGGCCTTTCACTGCTATTTCTCATTTTATGCTATCCGATTTTTGAGATCAATAAATCCCCCAGCACAAATAATCCTTCCCGGAGATATACATCATCCATCTCCAGAAGGTCCGAAGGATTCCCAGATTCTTTCCCTACAATCTTAGTATTGAGCTTATCGTTCGCTGCTTTTTTCTTTTCGGCCTCTTCGATTTCCTTTTTCCGCGAAGCTTCATTCAGGGAAATTTTCGTGTCCTGGTAGCTCTTTCGGGTTTCGTACGTTTCAGCTACAAATCGCTGCAATTGTGGATCAGTCTTCAATCGGTCCTGATACAACTTGTTGAGATTCGATATGACCCGATCATTGATCATGGGCGTTTTCTGATACAACGTTCCCTTGATTTCATCCCAGGGCAAAGCGCTAGGACTGGAGCTTTCTCCAAATTGTTCAGGATCCAATGCTGTTGGTAGTTTGATGTCCGGCGTAACACCTTTATGTTGCGTACTGCTGCCGGTTACCCTATAAAATTTCTGAAATGTTATCTTCAACTCTCCCACCTGATCTTTCGGATCGTTTAGGAATCGCTTGAGGTCAACCACCGTTTGCACTGTCCCTTTACCAAAGGTTGACTCTCCAATGATAACTCCACGATGATAATCTTGAATAGCTCCGGCAAAAATTTCAGAAGCCGAAGCACTAAAACGATTTGTCAACACAACGAGTGGACCATTGTACACTACACTAGGATCATCATCTTTGCCAACTTCAATTTTATTGCTGGAGTTTTTAACTTGAACAATGGGTCCTTCCTTGATAAAAAGTCCGGTAAGGTCAATTGCCTCAGCCAGTGATCCACCTCCATTGTTGCGTAAGTCCAGCGCTAACCCGTCAATCTTTTCCAACTGAAGTTCCTTTATAAGTCTTTGGACATCGCGGGTTGTACTGGCGTAGTTTGGGTCACCCTTTTGATAAGCGTCAAAATCCATGTAAAAACTTGGTAATGTGATCACACCAAATTTTAGATTCTTCCCATCCTTCTGATAGTTCATGATGCTCTTCTTGGCCTCCAGATCCTCTAACTTTATCTTATCCCTTACCAAAGTGATACTCTTCGGCGGACCATTTATTCCGGTTTCAGCGGGCAAAATCTGAAGTCTCACGGTAGTACCTTTCGGGCCCTTGATTAGTTTGACCACTTCATCTATCCTCCATCCTATTACATCTACGAATTCACCGTCCGTGCCTTGAGCAACTCCAATAATTCTATCGCTTACATTGATTAGTTTACTTTTTTCAGCCGGCCCGCCGGGAATCACTTCAGCTACTCTGGTATAATCATTTTCGTTTTGCAGTCTCGCGCCGATTCCCTCGAGTGATAAACTCATCTGCTGTTTAAATAAATCCGCGGCCTTCGGAGAAAAATAGTTTGTATGCGGATCATATGCCTCGGTAATAGTGTTCATATACATACTGAACACGTCTTCGCTATTGAACTGCTGAATGGATTTATTAAAACGCTCGTAACGATCCTTCAAAGTCTTTTCGATTTCAACCTGAGGTTTGCCTGCTAATTTCAAGCTTAATGCCTGGCTTTTAATGATTTTTCTCCATACTTCATTTAACTCCGCATCATCTTTACACCAAGGTTCTTTATCGCGGTCAGTTTCATAATACTCATCGATGCTATAGTCAAACTCTTTCTTTAGGAGTTGATCTGCGATGTAGTCCATGCGCTCCTTGAATCGCTTTCGGAAAACACCGTAGATTTCATAGGCGACATCTACATTTTCTGTTCGCGTAAGATCATCTATTGAATACTTGAATTTTTCAAAACCAGCAAGGTCCGCCATGGTAAAATAGGTTTTATTATTATCCAGGCTTTTAATATACTCACCCAGGATAGCGGCGGATAATGAGTCATTAAGGCTGATCTTCCTATAATGATTGTTGTCCAGAATATAGGCAATTACTTTTGCCTCTTTTCCATAAATCGGCTTTGCTTTCAATTGGGTTGTATCGGCAAACTGCCCACCTAGCGCATCTCCACTGATCAATACAGCCACGCTTAAAATCCCCACAAAAAATATTCTTTTCATCGTTACTAGAGTTTTACTGTACAATACTGGCAAAAGTTATGCCTTACATTTAAACGTTAATAAGGTGGTTTAAGATCTCGGTCAAGGTATGAGGAGCCGTTGGTGGTTTAGTTCTATCCTGTTGGGCTTTAAATCCATTAAGCAGACTTCTCCGAATCATATTCTTCCAGGAATTGCTGCGCCTGACCAATATTTGGGAATTCAAAGAACTTTTTGCCTCCCAGGCTGGAATGAATTTCAATCCGGACTACATCTATGTTTTTGTTTTTCTTAAAAGTATGCTTCGTTGCATTCCTATAATCGTCTACTACTTTAGTGGAGATGTTAAATGCAGTTGCCCTGACCGACTTACAATAGTAGCATTGAAAATGTTTAATCAACTCTCCAGGGCCTTCTTTACTGGGTTGACGTGTAATCTCTTCTTTTACCACTTTCATGGTGTAGAAGCCACAGCTATTGCACTTTAAGGCTTGAAGATATCCAGGGTATTTCTCAATTTTAACCTCACCTGATTTCTCATCCACCCATACATCATAATCAATGGAGAATACATTTTCTTCGGCTCTCATCCCTTCTTCAAGGTGGACGTCTTCTTCTTCTTCACCGAGCAGCCGTAATTTGTTCCCGGATTTTCCAACTCTCGGCATGTAACGCCATTTATTCAATTTTTTGTTCAAAATGGTCGGGTAGTAGTATTCCAAAATAAGAAAAGCGACATAACCCACTAACGTTCCACCCGCTATTGAAATGAATAACCGCACAAAAAACCAAACGCCCAGATTAACCAACTTGCCCATGCCGTATAAGTTAATAACCAGCATAGTGGCCAGGCCAAAGAACAAGAATACCCTTTTGTAATTTCCAATTTCCTTTGCGTTGATGTAATCATATTTGCCTTTATAGTCGCCTATGGTAGTAATCCGCAAGTGGTGTACGATGTAGGTCACCATCGCGAGTGATGCCATGATGATGGCGCCTATAATCATCGCGTAGTGCCAATTGTCAAGAAATGAACTCGGAGAAGTAGGTTCCATAGATAAAAGTTAGTGCTTTTAAAGATAAATGATTAAAACGAATTCACATCCTTGATTGGTCTACATCAGCCTTCAAATATTTTAACCTACCGCGTTAAGGGAATGTGTTTTAAATAGAGAGACTCCAAATTCACCTTCCGGAAATTCTTCCTGCTCAATCTCTGAAGCGTCTCAAGAGGTCATTACTAATCACTTTTGCTATATGAATTCATTGATCTATCAATCAGCTAGTTAATATATATTACTTAAAATGAAAATGTAAATAACCTTGTGTAAAAAAGAATTCTCTTATGCTTATCCAGGAAATATTGCTTGTGAATAATTACACAGTATTACTTGCTTTTTTGTACATGATTTGCCTATTATTGTGTATTAATACACAATAATATGACCCAGTTAGAACGTAAGAAAGCCGAAATGGAAATGAAAACATTCACGTCCAGAAATTTTGTAAGGCCAGCAGAGTGTAGGAATTTGGAGCAAATCAGGTTTTATGTTCGTGAGCTTTGCCTTAAGATCGAAGAATTCGAAGGCAGATTCAATTATGTACCCAACAGTGCTTATTCATTATTGGAACAATACAATTCCAGGCAAAATGCGATCATCAATGTGGACTTTAGGAGTACCTATAGCCGGCTATGAGGTATATCCCCTCCCCCATCCCTATTCAGTTTAGTTTTCTTTACAGCGCGACCGCCAATACGTCCGGGAGGATGCAATATCACAAAATAAAGCCTGGGCATAGCAAACTCCGGATCAGCCGTGCAGAATTTATTAAGGCCTATAATGACTCTCATATTCTGGCCATTAACCCATTGCAGCTAAGAGGGCAGGATGCCGTTTTCCAATTTGAGTTTTATCTTTAAGGTCTGGAAATGATTCCTTCCAGATCCGCTGGGCTATAATATATTGACTTAACCGTTTTATTGTCAGACTTACGATAGATCAGCCATTTGCCCGCTTCCTCGCGGTAGTAACAGTCGGTGCCGTCCTTTTGTTTATGATGTTCCACAGTCGCCTGGGCTTCTTCTTCAGATTTGCATGCTTTACTCATATTGGAGCGCTGGACCTCCTCAAAAAGTGCTTTGAACTTTTCTCCAAGACCAAATTCCAGGATGGCTCCGGAGAGAACGTATTGAATATCACATAAAGCATCGGCGACCTCCACAATGTCTCTTTCCAAAATAGCGACCTCTAATTCTTTAAGCTCCTCGGCAATCAATGCTACGCGAAGTTTACAACGATTTTCATCGGGTATGGCAGGGGTATTAAGAATAGGATGTTTGAATGTTTTGTGAAATTCAGCAACAAGGTCTAATGTCTCCGGTTGTTTCATAGTATGGTTATGGAAAATATTTTTGTTTCAATATATCATGTTAAACGCTGTGATCATTAGAATAAATTAGCTGCCCGTCATGCTGATTTAACGCCCGAATAACGTAAAACGTAAACAATTTTAAAAAAATGATGTATTTTTGTAGCGAATGAAAGTGTTCAGGCTAAAATATTTAAGAAACGGATTTGCTCTTTTTACGGGAATTATATTCCTGAATATGAGTTTTTTCCTTACGGAAGTCTCAGCCCTAAAACTTGATCAGAACAAGCCATTGATGGAGAACCTTTCCAAACTTATGGCCGGATGTGCCGCAGAAGAGGAAAAGGATATTTTCGGAGGTTCTTCTGATGAAGATACATTGGTGAAAGAAATCGATTTGATTTTCAATTGTCATACGTGCACTATTGGCAGTTATGTTTTGGTATCAAAAAGTAAAATAAGTCTTTTAGACCAAGGTATACCTTTACTTGGTAATTACGAGATATACAGCCCCCCTCCCGAAGCTTGATAATTTCAACTTATTGAATCTTCTCTTTTCAGATTCATACTTTGACAGGTAAATCCGCCTGTCTCACATTATTCTATTTTCGCATTCTCACCCGAAACCTATGGACGGAAAAAGGTTTTTGAATGATGTCACTGCTGGGCTAACAGTACTTTTTGCAGCCATTTCAAGTGGCGCTGTCTTTGGCGCTAAATCCGGAAGAAGAGCATTTGACGGAATGATGTGGCAGGAAACAAAATTAATTACAGGTTTAAAAAAAAAATATGAAATTATACAATTCATTGCTAGAAGGTAACAAAGAGTGGGTAAGAAAACGACTGGAACAGGACCCGGAATATTTTGAAAGACTTTCCAGGGGACAAAACCCACAATTTCTATGGATTGGTTGTTCTGACAGTCGAGTTCCCGCGAATGAAATTACAAACACTCAGCCCGGCGATATATTTGTCCACCGGAACATTGCCAACATGGTTGTGCACTCCGACATGAATATGCTCAGTGTGCTGGATTATGCCGTAAATATTTTACAGGTCAAGCATGTCATCGTATGCGGGCATTACGGATGTGGCGGCATAAAGGCTGCCATGAACAATGAGCAATATGGTTTGGTGGATAATTGGCTTCGTTTTATTAAAGACGTTTACAGACTCCACAGTCATGAACTTGAGGCCATAAATAATGAGGAAAAGCGTCTTAACAGGTTTGCTGAATTGAACGTGATTGAACAAGTTTTTGACCTTACAAAGACAACTATCATACAAAATGCCTGGCGCGAACGGAATGAACCAAAAGTTCATGGCTGGATTTACGAACTAAAAACCGGATTGATAAAAGATTTAGGGGTAAGTTTCGACAGCTCCGCCAAGTTGGATCCCATTTATAGAATTGATAGCAAGGTAGTCGGAGGAGCACAAGTTGAAGAACAAGTTTTAGAGGACAGGGAAGGCATGTGATGACGAAGGATCACCTTAATCCACTTAAGAATTTTAAATACGACTTACCCGCAAGTGTGGTAGTTTTCCTGGTTGCTTTGCCACTCTGTCTGGGAGTGGCACTAGCCTCCGGGGCTCCTCTTTTTGCTGGCGTTATTGCAGGCGTAGTGGGCGGTATTGTCGTTGGTTTAATCAGCGGATCGGCTTTAAGTGTTAGTGGCCCAGCGGCAGGACTTACCACCATCGTGCTTTCTTCCATAACCACGATGGGAAGCTTTGAAGCTTTTCTAGTGACAGTTTTTTTAGCCGGTGTTATTCAGGTTGTACTCGGTTTTATCAATGCCGGTAGCGTTGGAAATTATTTTCCATCCTCCGTTATTAAGGGAATGCTCGCTGCAATAGGCATTATTTTGATTCTAAAACAAATACCACACGCTGTTGGCTATGACAAAAATTTTGTAGGGGATGAAAGCTTTTTTCAGTCCGATGGGGAAAATACCTTTACAGAACTCATTCAGGCTTTTAACTTTATTAATGTGGGTGCATTGGTTATATGCCTTGTTTCCCTATTTATTCTAATGCTGTGGGAGAAGCCAGGTGTAAAGAATAGCAAGTTTGCAAGCATGCTACCTGCCCCGCTTGTGGTTGTCCTGACCGGCGTTATTCTAAATGAAGTTTTTAGAAGTTTGGTACCAGCCTGGGTCATTGATACAGAACACCTAGTGTCCTTACCAGTTGCCAGCGACTTAGGTTCATTTGTCAAGCAATTTACATTTCCTGATTTTTCATCTATTCTCACGCGTGAGTGTTGGATTGTTGCGTTTACCATCGCCATGGTAGCCAGCCTTGAAAGCCTTTTAAGCATTGATGCCGTAGATAAGCTCGACCCCTATAAGAGAACTACTCCCCTGAATTTAGAGCTCAAGGCACAAGGGGTCGCCAATATGATGAGTGGTCTAATGGGCGGTTTACCCATTACAGCAGTTATCGTTAGGAGCACAGCAAACTTGACTGCGGGTGCCAAGACTAAAATGTCTACCATTACCCATGGGCTATTACTTTTGTTAACGGCCTTGATTATTCCCGGGCTGCTTAATAAAATACCATTGGCATCGCTAGCAGCAATTCTGCTTACGGTCGGATATAAATTAGCGAAGCCCTCCGTTGTAAGGATTATGTACCACAAGGGCAAAGATCAGTTTATACCTTTTGTGATCACTGTTTTGGCAATATTATTAACGGACCTTCTGATTGGAATTAGTATCGGTATTTTTATTGGATTGTTTTTTGTCTTGAAGACTAATTTTCATAGGGCCTTGTTTAGTGTCTATGATGAGAATGGGAATTACCTGATACGGCTAACCAAGGACGTCTCCTTTCTTAATAAAGCGTTATTGCGTCGGACTTTCAGCGATATTCCTGATGGAAGTAATGTTATTATAGATGGCTCGCGATCAGCGTTTATTGATCAGGATATATTGGAAACGATTAATGATTTTCGTGAGTCAGCAGCTAACCGCAGTATTTCCGTAGAATTAAAGCAATCTGTGACCGCTTATAATCCAATCTTCAAAGCATGACCATTAAAGAGAAAATGTTGCTAGAAAGCAAAGCCTGGGTGCTTGAGAAACTCAACCTCGACAAGCGTTATTTTGAGCGCTTATCAAGCATGCACACGCCTAACATTTTATGGATCGGTTCATCCGATAGTTTGATTCCTGTTCGCGAACTTACCAACACAGAGCCTGGCGAAATTCTGGTATACCGCAATATGGCATCACAGGTTAGTGAGGACGACATTAGCCTCATGGCTACCCTGGAGGATGCCCTTGAAGTTTCCCGGGTAGAATACATCATTATTTGCGGATACAGTCATTGCGGGGGCATCAGTGATGTAATCCTTGGTGCTGACGACCGACCCCACATAAAAAAATGGTTGAAGGGACTTCAGGCGTTGTATAAAAACCATCTCGAGGAACTCCAACAGCTGGATTTCGTCCAAAAGGAAAGGCGATTATGTGAACTTAATATTAAAGAACAGATTTCAAACCTGAGTAAGCTCAAGCTGATTCAGAAGTCCTGGAAAAGAGACAATCATCCGATTTTACTGGGCTGGTATTTCGATCTAAACAATGGGTCTATCAAAGAGATCTTTTCCATGGAGGCCAATCACAAACTCAAACAGGTGGCATCAGTCATGTAACTCGACCTTTGTAAATCCGACGCACCGTGGCGCGTGGAATTCTAATTCAACGTGCTGCATTCAAAAGCAACATCGATCATTCATTCAGGCTCTAACGACTGGCTATCAGCGTATCCGGATCAAATTTTATGGTGTCTTGATCCTGACTCCCGAATTTAAAACCGTTTCCAAACTCGATTTTTATACAACCTCAAGCTTGCTTTTTTATATTTGCACGCTAAAACGCAATTGATGATAACAAAGAATTTTGTGGAAGAACTGCGGTGGCGGGGGATGCTTCATGATGTGATGCCCGGCACAGAGGAACAATTATTGAAAGAAAGCACGTCCGGCTATATTGGATTTGACCCCACGGCCGACTCCCTGCATATCGGCCACCTGGCCCAAATCGTGACATTATTAAACTTCCAAAAGGCAGGCCATAAACCTTACGCATTGGTAGGGGGCGCTACTGGTATGGTGGGAGATCCTTCCGGAAAATCGGCTGAAAGAAATCTACTTTCTGAAGAGGTGCTGCTTCACAATGTTGCCCGAGTAAAGAGTCAGCTTGAAAAATTCCTGGATTTCAACGGACGTAATGCTGCTGAAATGGTGAATAATTATGATTGGTTTAAGGAGTTCAAGTTCCTGGATTTTATACGGGATGTAGGTAAACATATTACCGTTAACTACATGATGGCTAAAGACTCTGTAAAGAATCGGCTGGAATCGGGATTGTCTTTTACGGAGTTTACCTATCAGCTTGTACAAGGTTATGACTTTTACTGGCTCTATACAAATAAAAACTGCAAACTCCAGATGGGTGGTTCTGATCAGTGGGGAAACATCGTGACGGGCACAGAACTTATCCGGCGAAAATCCAATGGTGACGCCTTTGCGCTCACCACAAAGCTGATCACAAAAGCAGACGGAACAAAGTTCGGAAAAACGGAAGATGGTAATATCTGGCTTGATCCAAAGAAAACTTCTCCTTATAAATTCTACCAGTATTGGTTGAATACTTCCGATGAGGATGCTGCAAATTTTGTTAAGATATTTACCCAGCTATCCCGTGAGGAAGTTGATGCATTACTTGCGGAACACGTAAGCGCACCTCACCTACGTAAACTTCAACATGTATTAGCCCAGGACATTACTACCCGTGTCCACTCCGAGGATGACTATGTAACAGCAATCAAAGCTTCGAATATTCTATTCGGAAACTCCACTACAGAAGAATTGCAAAGTATTGATGAAGATACCTTATTGTCGGTTTTTGAAGGAGTGCCTCAGACTACGATTAGCAAATCCGATTTGGAGAATTGTGCTAATGTAACAGATTTACTTTCTGTCGTTACCAATAGCCTTGTATTCTCCTCAAAAGGAGAAGCACGGAAAATGATACAAGCAGGGGGTGTAAGCATTAATAAGGTAAAGGTTCAGGATGCTAATGTAATGGCTTCGTTTGTTCTGCTACAGAACAAATATTTACTGGCGCAAAAGGGAAAGAAAAATTATTACTTAATCGTGGTTCAGGAATAAAAAAGCCGCCCACAGGAGCGGCTCTTTATTATTGTTATTGATTTTATTCTTTTTTACCAAATAGTGTATACCGAGCATAGAGCTGAAAGGCGCTGTTCTTTACTTCGGCGAAATTATCTGGATCTTCCGAAATTTGTGAAAATCCAATGACGTAACGTGCCCCAAATCCCAAACCAATTGGTAAATCTACCTCAAGTCCGAAAGCACCGGCAATATCGGTTCCTTTAAAGTCGTCCTTTACATCAGATTTATCACCATCTTCTTCAAATTCAGCTGATAACAAAAATCCAATCTGGGGGCCAGCATGAACACTGATCATCTCATTAATGTTGTATCGAACGAGGATAGGCACGGTTAGATAGTTGAACCTAGACTTATAGTCTGAACCACCGAGGTCAAATTTAGTGCCTTGCATGGAGAAAAGAACCTCCGGCTGAAGGCCTAAATGCTCAGAGAACATGACGGTCACAAACCCTCCGACAATAATTCCCGGTTTAGCTTTTGTGTCGATAGAAAGTCCATCGCCGGAAAATTTTTGATTGGCCAGATTTAAACCCGCTTTAATCCCTCCGCTTATTTCCTGCGCAAAGGAACAAAACGTGAGCAACAAAATAGCGCCAGTTAAAGATAGTTTTTTCATAACATTGGTTTTTGTATGGAAAATAAGTTTAGCATTATTAATAAATATAACGAAAACCAGTGTTATTAACTTCAACCGAGCACTTAACCCGTTTTGGTCACATATTCTTAATCAACTTCGGAAGAAAATTAAAACCATACCATCTGAAACAAAAAAGCCCCCAACATCGGGGCAAGAAGAATTATTATCGTATTGTGATAGGCTAGTAAGAGAGTCACTTTAGGAGTGGCTCTCTGTAGAAAATCAGTTTGAATTTTTTATTCTGAACTTCACATAAATCTGAATTACCCCATTCTTCAGTTCTGCATCTCCAAAGCTTCCATTGGAGTCGAGCGTATTCGATAGCCCAAGAATATATCTTGCACCTACCCCCAATTTTGCAATTAAGTCCGCTTCCAATCCAAACGCTAAACCAATATCAGACCCTTTGAAGTCATCCTTAATATCCTCTTTGTCGCCATCAAATTCCTCCTCGGCAGACAATAAGAAACCAAATTGCGGGCCTGCGTGTACACTAAACATGTCATTGATGTTATACCGAACTAAGATGGGTAGGATAAGGTAGTTAGTAGTTAGACCACCATCATACCCAGTTATATCATATTTACAGCCCTGCATAGAAAAAAGCAGTTCCGGTTGTACACCCAGTTTTTCAGAAAACATCACGGTCACGAATACCCCGCCATGAAATAGCACTTTCATTTTAGTGTCAAATGAACCCGAACCCGATATATTTTGATTAGCGAAATTGGCTCCTGCCTTTATGCCGAAGCCAAGCCCTTGAGCATACAGTCCTGCAGAACAAATCGAGATAAGCAATAAGGTTGCGGATACTTTTTTCATTGTCTTGAGGGTTTAAGGTGAATTTTAAAAACTACCGACAATACTTACTCCTCTAATTTAATTAATTAAACAATAGTAGTCATTCTAAATTCCAAATTTTTCCATTCATTGCCACCGCACTCCATACAAAACCAAAACGCTGATTCATAAAAAAACCGCTTACTAAAAGCGGTTGTTCTATTCTAGTTTATTTACCCAGACTTTATTTGTCTCCAAACTTAAATAACTTATATCCTACTGAAACTTGCCATACTTGGTTTTTCACACTTTCTCCTGTACTATCATTAATATCCGACAACCCCAGATTATACCGGCCATCCACGGTCAACCCGAAAGGCAAGTCCCACCCTACTCCTAGCGCCACACTAAAATCAGAACCCTTCAAATCAGATTTGATATCTTCTTCCGTAATTTTTCCAGAACCATCAACTGTTTCCATTTTTGCCGATGTTAAAAAACCAAACTGAGGTCCGGCTTGTAAGTTGATACCTGCCACAGTATACAGTTTTAGTATGATGGGAACATTCATATAACTAAAATTTGATTCCAAGTCGGGGCTTCCGCTATATTTAAAGGTCGAACCTTGCTGTGAAAAAAGCAGCTCCGGTTGGATACCAATTTTGCCAAACTTGAATAAAACAAATCCACCACCGTGCCACCCGGTTCGGTTATCATAGGTAGTTCCAGGGTCGCTGACATCTAATGTTGCGAAATTTGCTCCTGCCTTTATACCCACCGCCACCTGGGGTTGCGCAAATACTCCGGAGCTTATAGCCAGAAGGGCAACAACCACAAGTATTACTTTTGTCTTTTTCTTTTCCATGGTATTAGTTTTTGAAAATCTCTATCCAAAATCGTTCCACTTTAATAAACGGATATAAATGCAATAAAGTATCCCCTTACCAAAAGGCTTGTGGGGTTGTTATTCCCTTGCTATTTACTAATGTTGTAACGAACCCCAATTGTTGGAATAAACGAACTTACTCCAAAGTTGAAGGAACTGGATTTGTCGTTTGAATCATCCTTATCGGGATCAAAGGAACTAAAGGAGATGCCCTGGAACGCCAGATCTACTGCCCAGTGTTCATTCATGAAGTAAGAAAAGCCAGGAGAAAGGTATATATTAAAAGCAGTTGATTTTGTTTCATTCTGTCCATCCGGCTTGTTCTTGTAAGAACCAAACAATGTACCCGCCTCACCAAAGAAAGCAAATTGCTCATTCGATGTAAATATGTAATAACGGGCAAAAGGTCCGAAAAAAAATGCATTGTACTTGTCATCACCGCCAAAGCCATCATCCTCTTTTCCTGAAATAAGGGAAAGATTTAGCCCAACCATCAAATTGTCGACAACAAAATAACCAACGCTGGGGGAGAATCTGAATTCAGAAGACCTTATATCTTCTCCGTCGGTCTCCTCCTTATCATTGGTCATACCAACAGATCCTCCCAGGGAGATTGTACCTTGAGTCGTTTGTGCATTCCCTTCCACTAGTGTGGCCATTAATACACTAAGAACAAATAATACTCTTTTCATAAATATTAATAGTTATGGTGAGTCACAAATTTCTAGAAAGTTATCGAAGGAGCCATTTCAAATTCTTCTTTACTTAAGTAAAATCAAGTAAACGGTTATTAACATCGTTGGGCAGTGTAATTTTGATGTTGGTATTCCGGTACAATTCCAGCTGAATAGCCGAAATGGCATTTTCATTTCTCGCCCACGCTCTTCGTGCAATTCCGTTGTTTACATCGAAGTAGAGCATACTTTTTAGTTTTCGATCCGCGTCAGCGCTTCCATCCAACAACAACCCAAATCCTCCATTGATAACTTCTCCCCAACCTACGCCCCCACCGTTATGAATGGAAACCCACGTCGCCCCACGAAAGGAATCCCCAATAACGTTGTGGATAGCCATATCGGCCGTAAACCGTGAGCCGTCATAAATATTTGACGTTTCACGATACGGGCTATCGGTTCCGGAAACGTCATGATGATCACGTCCCAACACCACTGGACCTATGGTTCCTTCTCTTACAGCTTTATTAAAGGCTTCCGCTATTCTGATTCTCCCTTCCGCGTTAGCATATAATATTCGTGCCTTTGAGCCTAGCACCAATTCATTTTGCTTCGCCTCTTTTATCCATTTGATGTTGTCGCTAAGCTGCGGGTGGATTTCTGTCGGCGAGTTTTTTACTATCAGTTTCAACATTTCTTCCGCCAGGTGATCCGTGAAATCCAGATCGCTTTCCTTTCCGGAGGTACATACCCAGCGGAATGGACCAAAACCAAAATCAAAACACAATGGGCCCATGATGTCCTGCACATAAGAAGGATAGCGAAAATTAATTCCATCCTTTGCCATAACATCTGCACCGGCCCGCGAAGCTTCTAACAGAAAAGCATTGCCATAATCAAAAAAGTATGTACCACGTAAAGCATGCTTATGGATAGCGTTAGCCTGCCGTCGCAGGGATTCCTGTACCGATGCTTTGAATTTTTCTGGATTACTGACCATCATCTCGTTTGAGTCGTCTACGCTTAGTCCCGCCGGATAATAACCTCCTGCCCAGGGGTTATGCAATGATGTTTGATCAGACCCCAGGTCCACAAAAATATTTTCCGCGTCAAACTTCTCCCACACGTCTACAATATTCCCTTGAAAGGCAATGGAAACAATCTCTTTGCTTGCCTGAGCTTTTCTAACGCGGCTCACCAACATATCAAGGTCTGCTACAACCTCATCTACCCAACCCTGCTCATGCCGTTTATCCGCTGCTTTACTGTTCACTTCCGCCACGACCGAAATACATCCTGCTATATTTCCTGCTTTTGGCTGGGCCCCACTCATGCCTCCGAGCCCTGAGGTAACAAATAATTTACCTCCAAGGCCTTCCCCTGCCCTGCTGATCTTTCTTCCTGCATTTAAGATGGTGATGGTAGTTCCATGAACAATTCCCTGCGGACCGATGTACATGTAGGATCCTGCCGTCATTTGGCCATATTGTGTTACACCCAATGCGTTGTACTTTTCCCAATCATCTTGTTTCGAGTAATTGGGGATCATCATTCCATTTGTGACCACAACACGAGGAGCTTCTTTTGACGAGGGAAATAATCCCATCGGGTGTCCGGAATATATATGAAGCGTTTGCTCGTCAGTCATGGTGGCCAGGTATTGCATGGTAAGTAAATACTGCGCCCAGTTTTGAAACACCGCCCCGTTGCCACCATACGTTATCAATTCATGCGGGTGTTGAGCTACGGCCGGGTCCAGATTGTTTTGAATCATTAGCATGATCGCAGCGGCTTGTAATGATTGATGAGGATACTCTTCAATCGGCCGGGCATACAATTTATACGAAGGCCGAAAACGGTACATATAAATTCTTCCAAATTGCAGTAGCTCCTCGTAAAATTCTCTCGCTAATATGGAATGATGCTTTGACTGGAAATAACGAAGTGCATTACGAACGGCTAGTTTCTTTTCCTGAAGCGTTAGGATATCCTTTCGTTTGGGCGCATGATGAACAGCTGAATCATATTCTTTGGGGGCTGGGAGCTCTTCTGGTATACCTTGCAGGATCTGCTCCTTAAAAAGTGTTGTATCCATATCGTTATGGCCGAAAATCGATTTCTTTGAAGTTCTGTTTTGTAAACTGATAGCCAATATCAAATAATTCCCTTGCCCTACCCAAGTCAAATGTGCTGATTTTTCCTGCCTCAATTGGTTCGATCAATATATCACAGAGTCCTTTACTTACGGCTGTATTGCCATTAATCGCCATCAGCAGGCTACGTTCAATTACTGCTCTGAAATTTTTGACATCAAACTCCGCGCTGATATAATTACAATGTAAACCGATCAGAAAATCGCACTGGCTTCGAATGGGGCTGGCCGGAAGATTATCCATAATGCCGCCATCGACATAAACTCCTCCATTTAACTGAACAGGACTAAATACAGCCGGAACACAACAGGATGCCAGCAGTGCGGGAATCAATTCACCTTCCGAAAAATAGGCCGATTGTCCTTTCTTAATATCGGTTGCAGCAACTGTGAGGGGTAAGTTAAGGGACTCAAAATTATTGTGCGGAATATAATTTAATAACATTTCGCGAAGCCCTTCCAGGCTAAGCAGTCCTTTTAACGTCCAGGCCGGGCGCATGGATCTAAAGATGCGCATAGCTAAAATAATCTCCAGGATTTTATCGGGAGAATACCCGGCGGCATAAAGCGCTCCGATAATGGCTCCGACACTTGTACCGGAGATGCAGTGAATTGGAACTCCCAATTCTTCCAACGCTTTCATCACACCGATATGTGAAATGCCTCGTGCACCACCTCCAGATAATACCAGGCCAATCTTCATAATACATCATTAAAGCACTTCACTTAATTTAAATGTTTGGTCCAATCGGATCCCCTTTTCAGTACGTTTAACTGTACAGCATTCATTTAGGGGGTCATGCTCCAGGAAAAGGATATAGTGATGATCCGCGGCTTCTGTCAAAAACTGTTCTTTCTCTTCCAATGTAATCAGGGGTCGTGTGTCATATCCCATAACATACGGGAGCGGTATATGCCCAACGGATGGCAGAAGGTCAGCCATATAACAAATTACTTTATCCTTGTATTTGATTTTAGGGATCATCATTTTATCTGTGTGACCTGAAGCAAAGAAAATATCAAACTGAGAAAAAGGCGAAGGTTCGTCCAATGCAATAAACTTGAGATGTCCGCTCTCCTGCATCGGCCAGATGTTTTCTTTTAAAAAGCTTGCTTTCTCCCGCGCGTTTGGTTGCGTTGCCCATTGCCAATGATCAGCGTTCGACCAATATTGTGCTTTATTAAAGGTTAGTTCAAACTTTTCATTCTTCACATTTACGCCCCCCCCGCAGTGATCAAAGTGAAGATGCGTGAGGAACATATCGGTAATGTCTGTTTGGGAAAATCCTGATGCCTGCATCGATTTTAGCAGTGTTGTATCTCCGTGCAAATGGTAATGGCTGAAAAACTTTGTATCCTGCTTATTGCCAATTCCATTGTCAATCAAAATGAGCTTGTCACCATCTTCAAGTAATAAACAACGCATGGCCCAATCACATAAGTTGTTTTCATCCGGTACATTTGATTTTTGCCAAATCGATTTCGGAACGACACCAAACATGGCCCCCCCGTCGAGTTTGAAAAAGCCGGTATCAATAACATGAAGATTCATGGGGGTAAAGTTAAGGGTTATTCGTAAACTCAGGAGCTTAATCAGCGACTGTCTATAAAGTATTGATCTTTTAATATTTCACGCAAAATTCGCGAAGCTAATGCGCAAAGGCTGTAAAAAATACTTTCTGCGGTCCTTGCATGTTTATTTTTCTTTGCGGGCATTCAAGTGAACCTACTCCAATAAGCTCCCTTTAAAAACAGAAAACTACGATTGCTCGTAGTTTTTAAAGAAATATAAAGTCGTGGAGAATGCGATTACTCTTTCACAACACCCATGGCGCAAAACTTTTCAATTCGCCGTTCGATACGTTTTTCCGGAGTGAGTTTCAAAAGTTCTTGGGTACTATCCAGGATTGCTTTTTTTACTTCGTTAGCCATCCATTTTACATCAACATGCGCACCACCAAGAGGTTCTTTCACAATACCATCTATGAGCTTATGCGACAACATATCTTTTGCCGTTAGCTTTAAAACTTCGGCGGCTTGTTCTTTATAGTCCCAACTTCTCCATAATATGGAGGAACAGGATTCGGGGGAAATTACCGAGTACCATGTATTCTCCAGCATCAATACCCGATCACCGATAGCAATACCAAGCGCTCCGCCTGAAGCACCTTCACCAATGATAATACAGATCACAGGCACTTTCAGCATAAACATCTCCTTGAGATTACGCGCAATAGCTTCACCCTGACCACGCTCCTCAGCCTCCAGCCCTGGAAATGCACCCGGTGTATCAATAAATGTAATGATGGGTTTGTTGAACTTTTCAGCAATTTTCATAAGCCTAAGCGACTTCCGGTATCCTTCCGGGTTAGCCATGCCGAAATTTCGCATTTGCCGCTGCTTGGTATTGCGTCCTTTTTGCTGCCCTATCAGCATAAATGTCTGACCTTCGATGCTGGCAAAGCCTCCTACCATGGCTTTATCGTCACCTACTGTACGATCGCCATGGATTTCAATAAAGTCAGATGTGATTTCGTAAATATAATCTAAGGTATAGGGTCTGTCGGGGTGGCGCGATAGTTGTACACGCTGCCAGCCGGTAAGGTTCTCAAAAGTTTCCTTTTTGAGGTCAAGAATCTTTCTTTCCAGTGCTTTAACAGCGGCCTGAACTTCCTTGTCGCTGTCGCTGGCCAATTGGTTCATATCAATAAGTTTCGCTTCCAATTCCGCGATGGGCTTTTCAAAATCCAATAGCATACGGTCGATTTTGTCGGCACAAAGTTAGAAGGATTGTGAAATATCGGTAATTAATCGAAAAGTTTCACTGGAAAAGAAATGTTATATGGTTGTTACATACTTAGTCAAGCAAAAGTTAGGCGCCCGGGCTTTACTAGCTTAAAATGCACAACTTTTTAAAATTTGAATGTTTAACCAATAAAATGTTTAAGCATCGTATTGGTACTTATGCATTTCATTTACTTAAGGCTGTAATGGGTGTCAATTCAACTTTTCGGAATTCAACCTCAGAACCTTCGGCTTGTAGGGCAATCTGACCTCTTTTAGCCGTACATTCAAAACCGAGATTCACCAGATCACCATTGACCCAAACCTTAACGGAGTCGCTAACGCATTCAGCTATTATAGTATTCCATTCGCCCACTGATTTTTCAGATCCATCCGTTAAGTTTAGTATCCGGCGGAGTTTACCTTCCGTTATTCCCCACTCACTCCTGGCGCCACGGCGGGTCTCCATGTCGGGAACATTTATGTCTTCAACGATGCACCAGAAATCGCCTGCATTTTCATGCATCATCTGAACTTCAATGGATTTTGGAAACATACCATAAAGTGCCCGTGGCGTAGAGGCATGAATAAGTACTCCGCAGTTTCCCGGAACTCCGGCAAAGCGATATTGCACCTCCAACCTATAATTTTCAAAGGCCGAATCAGTAATGAGATGCCCGCCCGGTGTTCCCATACTCACGAGTAAGCTATCACGAATAATGAATGGATTCTTCAACGTGGAGTCTTTATCCATGTCAGGAACATCAGCGTGCCATCCACTCAGATCCTTTCCATTAAAGAGATTCTTTGACAGGGATGGCGATTCTGCAGGAGTTTCCGGCTGCGAAGGCGTTTTGCAACCCAGCAGGCACGTTGTAATAATCAATACAATGTTAAGTTTTTTCATAGTCCCCCTTTTAAGTACTGCAAGCTAATAATCTTTCAATCTTCAAATTTTAGAATTTTTTATTTTAGGAATGTCCCTAAGGTTGTAAAAAATGGCTTTCCCCTTTTTCATCCCAACCTGTACCATCTCATCGGCTCCTTTTGATTCCCCGCCCACTCTCAGCACGGCATCACAAAAATCAATCAATTGTATTGCAACAGGGTGAAAAATTCTATTAAACACTTCATCTCCCAATAATTTTGACCCCGCGGTCGCTATAAGGGGCAGCGCAAACCATTCGCCCAACACGGGGAGATTACCTGAATTGTAAACTTCCAACGCTACTTCATTCATGAATCTGACGTTCTTTTCAATTAGATCGGCGCGGTCATTGGTTCCCGACCGGTATGGTCCGGCAATTAATATTAACATAAGTTTTCCGTTTTGTTATTTATCAGCTAGTCAAAATATTCTTAATAGAATAGGTTATAACCCTAATGGTGTGAGCGTGGAGCGTATCCCTGAATATGGGTATGCAGTCATTTTTAATCAAAGTAAGACAATCAGCCGATAATGCAATGCTGATTTACTTTCATGACTTTCCTGCTTTTTCCACTCCTGAAGATTATTACAAATCCATTTTTTTAAGTATTATTATTGGTTAAAGTAAACCACATGAGTAATACGGTCTCTGCTGAGAATATTCAATTTATTTTTCTGGATCATATTCGACAAAACTTACCCAGGAACCTATCCTTTGCCGATGAGGTTGCCGAAGTACTGAACGTCAGCCGGGATAGTGTTTACCGAAGGATCAGGGGTGAAACGGTCCTTTCACTGGAGGAAGTAAAAAAGCTTTGCAACCACTATAAGTTCTCCCTCGATGCGCTGCTCTCTCCATCGTCAGAAATTATATCCTTCAATAAACGAAGCATCGATCCTATAAATTTTACGATTGAAAAGTGGCTTACCTCTTTTCTGAGTATCCTTGAAGTGATTGAAGGGTTCGAAGATAAAGAAGTTATTTATTCTGCTAAAGATATTCCTCCCCCCTACTATTTTAAGTTTCCAGGCCTGGCATTGTTCAAGGTGTTTTTTTGGATGAAGTCTTACCAAAGACATCCAGCATATGAAAACGCACTCTACCAGCCTGAACTGGTGTCATCACAATTGCTTGCGACGGGAAAAAAGTTTTGGAATAAATACGCCGGAATACCAAGTTCGGAGATCTGGAGTGACGAGACATTTAATGTGACTATCCGGCAGGTTGAATTTTACCTTGAAAATGGTTTTATCACTCTGAAACAAGCACAGCAGCTACTCGACGAGTACATCGTCATGATCAATGATATTCGCCATAATGCTGCCCAGGGAATCAAAAACGAAAAAAGCGGATTATTTCGCCTGTATAGAAACGAATTTCTTATTTCGGATACTACTGTATTGTTTAAAATGGGTGATAAGCGGATGGCATTAATTACCTATAACACGATGAACATTCTGAATACTTCACAAGACTCTTTTTGTCGGGAGATGGAAGACTATTTAACCAATATTATCAACAAGTCCACGCTGATCAGCACGACCGGAGAACGGGAGCGTAATAAATTCTTTAACCTGATCGAAAAACGTATACAACAGAGTAAAGAATTGCTGCGATAATCCCGTGGCTGCCAAACGCTCCTGCTACTGGTATGCTTACCTGGGATCGTGAAAAATACAACCGCTATGCGATCAAATGAAGAACATTGCCTAATTCCATTTTGAGAAAGCGCCAAACCAGAATGGGATTTATAGGACAATGGCCCAACGTCTGGACTAGCCAAGGACAAAGAATATTTCCGGTTTATCTATAACCACAACCCTCTCTATTCATGCGGCCTATATGGGGGGCGTGTTTTGCAAAAAGCCTACAGGAAGTACCAAAAAAGCAATAAAACTCCCGCATAAGCTGCCATATCCACTATTGTAGAGAAGTATCTACTATAGCGTAGAAGTATCCACATCCTATTTTATTGACCTTGATGAGTATGGGCTTAACGCCAGCGTTTCAGGGGCTTGGCAGCCTGGCACCATTTTGACTAATTGATAGGAAAAATCGATTAATCATTATGAAAAACAATACCCACAAAAATTTTCTCATAGCGTTTGCCTTCGGTGCGGCAATCATTTCGAGCTTCAATGCACAGGCTCAATACCCAACCGTTTCGGCACTTCTTTCTAACAACACGATGGCGTCTTATACCATCAACTCCACGGAGGACTTTCTGTCAATAGAACAAAGCATTAACACCCTGGCAGCAAAGCTTCGTGATGCACATCAAAAGTATCCTAACTTGAAATATTCTCCCGCATATGACAACGGAGAAATTATTGCTTTTGTGATTACAGGTGTACCCCAATCGTCAATAGCAGATGAATTATCTTCTTATTTCATGGAATTAGAGGTTCTTGGAAATGTGGTGCGTACAATGGATGCAACTTATTTACCACCCATCGCGGATAATAAACTTAGCAGGGTTAGCAGAAAAGAGGCAAGCCGATAAGATTTCGGGCTCCATCTATTCGTTCCCTGTTACGTCTTTCAAGTGTCGTGTAGTCTCTCGTCTATGATTTTTCTGACCACATTCTATGCGTTGACTTGTTTGTACAACGCCCTCAATACACTCTTCTTAAATTTCCCTACTGACGTTTTGGGAATTTCTTTCACAAATTCATACGCATCCGGCAGCCAAAATTTGGCAAAATGCGGCGCAAGAAATGCGTTAAGTTCACTGGCGGTCGTAACCGCACCGGGCTTGAGTACCACTGCCGCCATGGGGCGCTCGTCCCACTTAGGGTGCGGGATGGCAAATACCGCAGCTTCCAATACGGCAGGGTGACCCATGATTGCACCTTCCAAAGCCACAGAACTTATCCACTCTCCTCCGGATTTAATGACATCTTTACTTCGATCTTTGATCTCAATACAGCCATTTGTCTCAATGGTCACGATGTCACCCGTACAGAACCAACCGTCTTCCGTGAACTTATCTTTTTCATTTTCTGATTTGTAATACGCCTTCGCAATCCAGGGACCCCGCACTTCCAGTTCCCCCATGGTCTTACCATCCCAGGGGATGTACCCGTTTTCATTTCTGCCCCTGATCTCCACCAACGCCGTTGGCTTTCCTTGCTTTGAGCGATAGGCAAATTGTTCGTCAAAAGGGAGGGACACGTGCTCACTGCCAATGTAGCTCACACTCCCTAAGGGCGAAGTCTCTGTCATTCCCCAGGCTTGAATTACCTTTAAGTTATGCCGCTGCTCAAAACCCTGGATCAACGCTTTCGGCGCATTCGAACCCCCCACCAGTAAAAAACGCATTGCATTCAAATTATATTTACCTGGTTGTGTATCTAATGTTTGGAGTATGCCCGTCCATATGGTAGGCACACCGGCAGTAATGGTTACTCGTTCGCTTTCCAACAGTTCGAGCAAGCTAACAGGATCCAGGTGCGGGCCAGGCAAAACCTGCGTAATCCCTAACATCGTATTAATGAAAGGAGTACCCCATGCGTTGACATGAAACATCGGTACTACCGGAAGAACAACATCTTTTTCCTGAAATGCTTCTCCAATTGAAAAACAAATAGCCAAAGAGTGAAGCACAATTGAACGGTGAGAATATAACACTCCCTTGGGCCGGCCTGTTGTGCCGGATGTGTAGCACAAGGAGGCAGCAGTATTTTCATCGCCTTCAAAAAGCTTAAATTCGTTTTCATCGGCAGCGTCTATTAATTCTTCATAATTCAAAAAACCATCCGGAACAGGGCCTTGTCCGTTGGGAATCACCACGATATGCTTCACTCTTATTTTCGATCGGAATTTCTCCAACAAAGGCAGCAATACCTGGTCTACAAAAATTACCTTGTCCTCAGCATGATTGATTATATATTCAAGATCATCCGGAGAAAGCCGGAGATTGAGCGCATGCAGCACCGACCCTGAACAAGGAACAGCAAAATAGATTTCAAGGTGTTGGTAATGGTTCCAACTTAGGGTTGCTACTCGGTCACCCTCAATTACACCCAACTTTACCAAGGCAGCACCCAACTTCTTCGTACGCGTTATAAAATCTTTGTACTTATACCGGTGGATGGATTTATCCGGTAGCCTGCTGACGATTGACTTGTGTTGAAAAAGAGCTTCCGCCCTTCGGAAGAATGAAGAAATAGTGAGCGGAAAATTCATCATTAAGCCTTGCATATTTTTCCTTTTTAAGATTGATGTACATTGTGCTTGTTGCACAACTGCTATTAAATATAAAAAGAATATCAAGGTTAGAGCAAAGGCAATACGATCGTTAATCATTGAGCTTGAAACCAAAGTCATAATGTCCCCAACACCAGAATTAAAACGCACGCTCACCCTTTCCATGGTCTGGGGCCTGGGTGTAGGTTATGTAATTTCCGGAATGTATTTCGGCTGGAACCTTGGCCTTGAGCAAGGCGGAACACTTGGTTTGGCGATCGCTACTTTTTTCATCATCGTTCTTTACATCATGTTCACCGTGAGCTACGCCGAGTTGGCCTGTGCTATTCCGAAGGCCGGTGGCGCATTTGATTATGCTACCCGGGCGCTGGGAAAGGATATCGGATTTATCACCGGCATGGCACAAAATATTGAATTCATTTTTGCGCCTCCTGCTATTGCTTTTGCCATTGGCGCTTACTTCAATTTGTTCTTCCCACAGCTCCCCATCATCGGCATTGCCGTCTTTGCTTACGCAATTTTTACAGGCCTGAATATTTATGGCGTTAAAGCGGCAGCCACCGTTGAACTAGTCATTACAGTTTTTGCTGTTGGAGAATTATTGTTGTTCGCTGGAATAACATTGCCACATTTTCAGGTCAGCAACTTGCAGCAAAATGCCTTTCCAAACGGCTGGTCGGGTGTGTTTGCCGCTATACCGTTTGCCATTTGGTTTTTTCTGGGGATTGAAGGCATTGCTAACGTTGCTGAAGAAGCTATCAATCCGAAGCGTACAATTTTGATTGGATTTGGTTCTGCCACGCTAACCTTAGTCGTCTTATGCATTCTAACCTTCACGAGTTCAGTTGGAGTAGCCGGTTGGGAAGCCATCGTTTATAAAGCAGACCGAAGCATTTCCGATTCACCCCTCCCCCTGGCATTAGGAAATATTGTTGGCACCAATAATTTCCTTTACCATTTACTCATCACCGTTGGACTCTTTGGATTAGTAGCATCATTTCATGGACTGATGCTGGCCTCGGGCCGGTCAAGCTTTGAATTTGGAAGGGTAAAATTTGCCCCTGCTTTTTTGGGCAAAATTCATCCCCGCTTTCAAACTCCAGCCAATGCACTAATCATAAACATGGTCATTGGAATCATCGCTTTATTCACAGGCAAGACTTCAGAAATAATTACGCTCTCTGTTTTTGGAGCGCTAACCCTTTACATTATTTCAATGGTTGCATTACTTAACCTTAGAAAGAAAGAACCAGAATTGCCACGGCCCTACCGGGTTCCCTGGTATCCTGTTTTTCCGATTGTCGCGCTAATCATCGCCAGTGTTTCATTTATTGCCATGACTATCTACAATTTCAGACTGGCCATTATTTATTTATTGATCCTGGGACTATGCTATGGCGTATTTAAACTTTGGAATCTTAAAGAAGCCACAAAATAAAATTGTAATTTTTGATTTTAATCCCATCCCCATGACGACCAAATCGATTATCGATTATGTAAAAAACCATCCATCCGGAAAAGTGAAGATCGCCTTTACCGATATTGATGGCATTTTACGGGGCAAATATATCTCGGCTGAAAAATATCTTTCAACCATTGACGACCAGACCAGTTTCTGCGATGTGATTTTTGGCTGGGATGCAAATGATGCGGCGTATGACAACGGACAATTTACAGGATGGCACACAGGTTATCCGGATGCCCCCGCAAAATTGGTCATGACCACGTTCAGAAAAATTCCGTGGGAGGACGATGTTCCTTTTTTCCTCGGCGAGTTGCTCGATGAGCATGGGAAGCCATCTTATGTGTGCCCGAGACAATTGGTGAAGAAAGTATTGGGCGATGCAACAAAAGCGGGATATACACCATTCTTCTCGCAGGAATTCGAATGGTTCAATTTTGCAGAAACACCACAAAGCGCCAATGAGAAAAATTTTAAAAACCTCACCCCGCTTACACCTGGAATGTTTGGTTACTCTATTTTACGTAGCACCCTGCAGAATCCCTTTTTTAAAGACCTCTTTGATTTGTTGAAAAAATTTAATGTTCCCCTCGAGGGCCTGCACACCGAAACCGGACCAGGTGTTCTGGAGGCGGCCATTGTATATTCAGATATACTTGAAGCCGCTGACCGGGCCGTCTTATTCAAAACCGGTGTGAAAGAAATCGCCTATAGGCATCGCATCATGGCGACATTCATGGCGAAGATCAGCGAGAACCTACCCGGTTGTGGCGGACATGTGCATCAAAGCTTGTGGGATCGTACGGGCAAGAAGAATCTTTTTTATAATGAGAAAGCTAAACATCACATGAGCGACCTGATGAAGAGTTATGTGGCCGGACAGCTGTATTGCCTCCCACACATTTTGCCTATGTTCGCCCCTACGATCAACAGTTACAAACGATTAGTGGAAGGAGCCTGGGCACCTACCACACTCACCTGGGGAGTGGACAACCGAACCGTTGCCTTAAGAGTGTTGTCCGGGGGAAGTAAATCATGCCGATTGGAAACGCGCGTGATTGGATCAGACGCAAATCCTTATTTGGCAATGGCGGCCGCACTGGCATCAGGATTATACGGCATAAAGAAGAAATTAAAATTAAGACCTCCAACGGTTGGTAATGGCTATCGCGATTTCTCCAATGGAACCTTGCCTGGAAACCTTTATGATGCAACACAACAAATGAAGCAATCGGTCGTGGCTAAAGAAATATTAGGAGAAAAGTTTGTGGACCACTTCACCCAAACGCGCACATGGGAATGGAAACAACACCTCAAAGCGGTAACGGACTGGGAGTTTAAAAGATATTTTGAGATAATTTAACATTCTCAATATTTATGCGACTATAACAAATCAATGTCCTTGCTTGGTGTACGTTCAAGGCTTTTTATATAAACTTATCGACGCATGACTTTCGACAAAATTTACCAATACAATTTCCCTACCACTATCCGATTTGGCGCTGGCTCCAGCAAAGAGTTGGGTGACTACTTAGTTAAGAATAGTTTATCAAAACCTTTAGTTGTTACAGACCCCACTGTAGCACAGCTTGGCTTTTTTAAGAAAATCATCCAAGACCTCAAAAGCAAAAACATTTCCCCGGAAGTCTTTCACGACATCCACAAGAATCCTGTAAAATCGGATGTGTATAAAGGAACGGATGCCTACGATGGTACGCAGCGTGATTCCATTATTGGTATTGGCGGAGGTGTGGCGCTTGATGTGGCCCGCGCGATTGTATTACGTGTGAATCACCGGGAAGACCTTTTTAAGTATGATGATCTGATTGGCGGGGATGTATATGTTGTCAATGCTGTTCCGCATTTTATCACTATTCCAACAACTGCCGGTACAGGAAGCGAAGTGGGTAGGAGCGCTATCATTGCCGACGATAAAACGCATCAAAAGAAAATACTGTTCGCTCCAAAACTCTTGGCAAAAATTGTGTTTGCTGATCCGTTATTAACAATGGATTTGCCCTCTTTCATTACGGCAGCCACCGGAATGGATGCGTTGACCCACAACATGGAAGCCTATCTCGCCAAGATGCCACACCCTTTGTGTGAAGGCATTGCATTGGAAGGAATTTCCTTAATTAATCAATCGTTAGATACGGCCGTCAACAAGCCAGACCTGGAATCGAGAAGCAAGATGCTGATCGCTTCCTTGATGGGTGCCGTTGCTTTTCAAAAAGGACTGGGTGTTGTTCATTCGCTGGCCCATCCCCTGTCGTCATTGCTCGATACGCACCACGGGTTGGCCAATGCCGTTAATATTCCCTACGGGATGGAATTTAACATCAAAGGCTTTGAACACAAATTCAAACGCATCGCCAGCGCATTGGAACTGAAGGAACAGACCGGTGAGGCTGTGGTAAAATATCTCTTCGATCTCAATTCGAAGATTACCATACCGCACCGGCTGAAAGACATTGGGGTAAAGAAAGAGCACATTGAAACATTAGCAGACCTTGCAATAGCTGATTTCGCACACCCGAACAATCCCAAACCCGTAAGCCGCGAAGACTTCAAGCAGTTATACCTGAAAGCGCTTTAGCGAACGAAAGAATTATGAACACAGTTACCGTCTGTGGTAAGTTTGATAAATTGAAGGAAAATCAATTTCCAGTTAGCTCCCTTAGGAAAAGGCAGAATGAGTTTTAAAAAGATCTAATCCAACAATCTCTTGCCATGCAAATCATAAATCCCGCCACGGAAGAAACTATTTGTGATCTGAAAGAAGATACTCCCGAAAGTGTCCAACAGAAATTTCAAATGCTACGTTCTTCCCAGCCGGAATGGAATCACGTGAGACTTGCCGATCGGATCAACATCCTTAAGAAATACGCTGATCTACTGGAACAAAACATCGAGCACCTCGCCTCACTATTAACCTCGGAAGTGGGTAAGCCATTACAGCAATCCAGGAATGAAGTCAGTGGTGCACGGGCAAGGATCAAGTGGCTCACGGAAAATGCCCAGAAATATCTTTCGGATGAAGTGATGACAGCATCACAGGATCTGACTGAAAAAATTTCCTATGAACCCCTGGGAGTTGTGTGCAACATCTCGGCCTGGAATTACCCTTACCTCGTAGGCGTTAACGTATTTGTTCCAGCGTTACTCGCCGGCAATGCAGTGATGTATAAACCTTCGGAGTACTCCACCCTCACCGGACTGGAGATTGAAAGACTACTGAAACAAGCCGGTGTACCATCAACCATATTTCAAGTCGCCATAGGCGCACGCACAGTCGGGGAGTTGTTACTGGACCTTCCATTTGATGGATACTTCTTCACCGGATCGTACAAGACCGGCAAATACATTTATGAAAAGGTAGCCCCTAAAATGGTTCCCTGCCAATGCGAACTAGGGGGAAAAGATCCATTGTATGTTGCGGATGATGTTTTTGACATTAAAGCTGTTGCCGCCGGAACTGCTGACGGTGCATTTTATAACAATGGTCAAAGCTGCTGCGCTGTAGAAAGGATTTATGTTCACGAAAGAATTTACGACCAATATGTGGATGAATTCATCAAAGAAGTGAAAGCGTGGAAAATTGGCCCACCAACGGAAGCCGGCATTTACATTGGTCCACTCTGTAGAAAAGAACAGGTTAATTTTTTAGAACAACAGGTAGAGGATGCCCAGCAAAAAGGAGCAACACTCGCTACAGGAGGAAAACGAGTGCCAGCGAAAGGCTATTTTTTTGAACCTACTGTATTATTGAATGTTAATCACACGATGGACATGATGCGCGAAGAATCCTTCGGACCGATCATTGGTATTATGAAAGTGAAGAGCGACGCTGAAGCCATGAGGTTAATGCAAGACACAGCGTATGGGCTGACTGCAGCAGTTTATAGCAGCAGTCAATCCCGTGCGGAAAATATATTACAAAAAATTAATGCGGGTTCCGGCTATTGGAACTGTTGCGATCGGGTAAGTGCGGAGCTACCCTGGAGTGGCCGCCAGCATTCCGGAATTGGTGTTACACTTTCACATGTCGGGCTAAGGGTCTTCACGAAACCTAAATCGTATCATTTACGAAGTTAATATTCAATGCCTGCTGAAAATACGATTCCTGAATTCGTATTTCCAGCTACCCATTCTAACGAAATAAAGAAATCTTCATTGACAAGTCCAATGTTACTAACCGGTTTAGTCTCCTATTCGCAAGAATATGTTTTCTGTCAGAATATTTTCATGCGGCAGTCCATTTTTTATCCAGTCACTTAATGCGGTCTTCAATCCACTATTCAATTTTGAGATCACATGATTTTCTTCGATCATAATAATTACTTACTCAAACCTCTGGTACAACCTTGTGCGGGCGAAGAATAATTTTAACTTTACTCTACTTCAGCATCTAATTAAATTCAACAAGTATGAAACGCAGGGACATTATCAAAAATTTAACAGTTTTGCCATTCGCAGGAAGTTTTATACCACTGACATCAGGGGCAGGCACTGCTACTGAAAACGGACTCACGACTGCAGGTCCGCTTTCAATTGGATTGAATATCTATGAGTCTATTGGGGTGGAACCCGTCATCAATTGCCGTGGGACATTCACCATCATTGGCGGATCGGTTGAGCGGCCCGAGGTCATTGCCGCCATGAAGGCGGCATCAGGATACTTCGTACAATACGATGAGTTGGCATTCGGTGTCGGCCGAAGATTAGCCGTGGTGACTGGGGCTGAATGGGGAATGGTTTCAGCAGGATGTGCCGCTGGATTGAAGCATGTCACTGCTGCCTGCGTAACAGGCGGCAACCCGGAGAAACTCATCCGCATTCCTGATTTGACGGGCTTCGAAAAGACTGAAGTCATTATCACAGGATACTCGCGGAATGCTTACGATCACGCTTTGCGCAACATTGGTGTGAACCTCATCACCGTCAATACGCCTGATGAACTCAATCAAGCGATCCGTTCGCAGACAGCCTTGATATACATTATGTCATGTGATGAATCCATGTCAGGACAACCGCTTTCACTAGAAGTGATCGCGAACATAGCGAAACCCAAAAATATTCCTGTTCTCGTGGATGCAGCAGCTGAAGTGCTTACCATTCCAAACATACACCTGAAACAAGGGGCTACCGTCGTAGCCTATAGCGGTGGAAAGGCGATCTGCGGACCGCAATGCGCAGGATTATTGCTCGGCAGCAAAGATCTGCTCATGTCTGCCTGGCAAGCCAGTTCACCACACCATGGTCCGGGCCGTGATAATAAAGTCGGTAAAGAAGAAATGCTGGGAATGCTGGCTGCCGTAGAGGCTTGGGTTACTCGCGACCATGAAGCTGAATGGAAAACGTGGCTCATGTACCTCGACTATATCGCAAAACAGGTTTCAAAAATTGATGGCGTAAAGACTTCTGTACATGAGCCAACCGACCTGTCCAACCGTTCCCCTGTGCTAAACATTAGTTGGGACCCGGATAAACTAAATATTACAGGGGATGAAGTGGCCGAGAACTTTGCCAGAAATAAACCCAGGATTGCCATTGGCAGCAGCAATGAGTCCGGAATGACCTCGATTAATATTACGTCCGGCCAGATGCAGCCAGGCAATGAAAAGGTTGTGGGAGAACGGATTTTTAATATTCTCTCTCAGAAGCGTAGCCCAAGATCCACCGCCATGGCCGCTCCCGTTATCACTATTGGTGGCCACTGGGACGTCACGGTAGAATTTTTTACAAGCAAGAGCTTGCATAAATTATACATTGAGCAAGATGGAAATTGGATCCAGGGTACGCATACCTCGGATTTTTCTGTGCAAGAAGTAATCGGCATGGTCGAAGGAGATCAGGTGAAACTGCGAAGTAATCTTCGCCGCCCGGGAGATGGTATCACCTATATGTTCTCCGGCACAGTTTCCAATAATACTATTTCCGGGTCAATCTATCTGGGTGAATACCTCAACGCTAAGTTTACGGCAAAACGTTCTACTTACAAAGCTGAGCGAAAACGCGTAGTAATTCCAGGTGGGCCTCCGTTAGCAACGTAAGAAAAAACGGTTTACTTTTAAGTTCTGACTATAAGGCATCGATATTATATTTCCACGCAAACTCGAACAGCTAATCCGCAAAGTCCGAATAAGAATTAGTATTGCGGCCTTTGCGTTTCCTTCTTGGCGCTCTTTGCGTAAAACTTGACATGTACAAGACAGACGAATTACTAAACAAAATTAAGAAATGGTAAACAAAGATCGTTCTCGTCACCGGTTGTCTGATTACCTACTCACCTTTGTGCCGTTACTTTTTTGTCTTTCCCTGCAGGCACAGGAGATCGATATTCTATTAAAGGGTGGCCATGTCGTCGATCCCAAAAATAAAATTGATGCTAATATGGATGTCGCCATCTTCAATGGCAAAATAACGCAGGTGGCCGCTGACATTCCCATTGCAGGGGCCAAGAAAGTAATTGACGTGAGTGGTTTGTTTGTAACACCAGGACTGATCGATATGCATGTGCATGTTTTTACGGGAAATGATCTTGACGCCTATATTGCTAACGGACCTACCAGTGTAGCACCAGATGGATTTACTTTCAGAGCCGGTGTCACTACCGTGGTGGATGCCGGTTCTTCCGGATGGAGAAATTTCCGTCAATTCAAGGAGCAAACCATCGACAAGGCTCAAACCAGGGTATTAGCGTTGGTAAATATTGTTGGTACAGGTATGGTCGGACGTTTTGAAGAACAGGACGTAGCAGACATGAACCCTACAATGACTGCACACATGATCAAACAACTTTTTCCCGATATTATTGTGGGAATTAAAGCGGCTCATTATTGGGGCGATTTTACACAAGTAGATCGTGCAGTGGAAGCTGGCAATTTAGCGAATGTACCGGTTATGGTTGATTTTGGCGAGCATGAGCCTCCAAACTCTATTGAAGCCTTGTTTATGAAACACCTTCGGCCGGGTGATATTTTTACACACACCTATTCGTATGGACCTACTAAGCGCGAAACTGTGGTCGATGAAAGTGGAAAAGTTAAACCCTTCATATTTGCAGCCCAAAAAAGAGGAATCATTTTCGATGTCGGTCATGGAGGTGGTGCCTTTTCGTGGAGACAGGCAGTCCCGGCTATGCAACAAGGTTTTAAACCTGATGTCATCAGTACAGACCTTCATACGCAGAGCATGAATGGTGGAATGAAGGACCTGGATAATGTATTGTCTAAGTTCATCAACATGGGTATGACGGTTCAGGATGCAATTTCACGTTCTACCTGGGCGCCAGCTAATGTCATTAAGAGAACAGACCTTGGTAATCTGAGTGTAGGTGCTGAAGCTGACATTGCCGTATTTAGTGTAAGAAAAGGAGATTTTGGATTTATGGATGTACGCGGCACTAGATTGAAAGGCACACAGAAACTGGAGGCTGAACTTACGATCCGCGCCGGCAAAATCGTGTGGGACTTAAATGGAATAAGCGCACCCGTTTGGGATACCAAATAAATAATTAACCTGCTGTTATGAAATTTTTCACCGCAGAGACGCCAAGACACAGAGGAGCGCGAAGAGAAATGTCAAAACTCCTTTGCGGCCCTTTGCGTCTCTGCGCCTCCGCGCTTGCCTGCCGAAGCTGCCTCAGCGAAGGAAGGGTTAAATTCTCTAAACTTTCCTACCACCACAAAATCTCACCATCCTACTCACTAACAATTACGAAGACCAGTATTATAATCCTGGCAAGTCTGTTTTTCTCTTTTCTTACGAGCGCCACGCAGGCGCAGGAGATTGAACTCCTGTTAAAAAATGGTCATGTATTCGATCCTAAAAACAGCATTAATGGAAAGATGGACGTTGCGATTACCGGTGGCAAAATTTTTAGAGTTGCCCCCGACATTCCCACGGCAAATGCAAAGAAGGTAATTGACGTCACCGGCTTTTATGTTTGCCCTGGATTAATTGATATTCACACTCATGTGTTTGTCGGAAGCAAGCCCGAAACTTTTGCAGACGGTAGCTTAAGCATATCACCGGATGACATTACATTAAAAGCTGGCGTAACAACTGTGGTGGATGCCGGAACCTCGGGCTGGCGCAATTTTCCCGTATTCAAAGATCAGGTTATTGACCGATCTAAAACAAGGATACTGGCTTTCTTAAATATTGTGGGAACCGGAATGAGCGGAAAGCCTTCACAGGAAGACATCGCTGATATGGACGCCAATAAAGCATTTGAGATGATTCAAAAATATCCGGACATCATCATCGGCATCAAGATCGGTCATTACGAAGGAAAAGAATGGACACCATTTGATAGAGCTCTGGAAGCAAGCAACAAATCCAACGTGCCTCTACTGGTAGAATGTCATCTCCCGCAATATTCCCTGGAAGATCAGCTCAAAAAGATGCGCCCAGGTGATATCATTACTCATTCCTTTGAAAAAGTTTCTGAAAGAATGTCGGTTGTGGATGAGAATGGCAACGTCAGACCTTTTGTGAAGGAAGCTCAACGGCGTGGTGTTCTGTTTGATCTGGGTCATGGTGGTGCGGGGTTTTGGTATAGTGAAGCTATCCCCGCACTGCAACAAGGGCTTGCACCCAATTCCTTTGGCACCGATCTCCACCGCTTCAGCATGAATGCAGGAATGAAAGATATGTTAAATGTGATGTCCAAGTATCTTGCGATGGGTATGACGAAAGAAGAAATCATCGTCCGCGCTACCTGGGCTCCCGCGAAATCAATTAAACGCGAAGACCTCGGACAACTGAGCGAAGGTGCTATTGCCGACGTTGCGGTACTGAGTCTGCGAAATGGAAACTTTGGTTTTATTGATGCAGGTGGAAATAAAATAGAAGGCCATGAGAAGTTTGAAGCCGAACTGACTATCCGTGCAGGGAAAGTAGTGTGGGATCTCAATGGAATTTCAGCGCAGAAGTTTACGAAGTAGAATTCAACGGAGTAAAATCACCATACATTTAATGCCAAAACTACTTTTCCTACAAACAATCTTTCTTAGTTTGGCCGCAGTAAGCCTGATGCAATGTGACAAACCAATCGCGCTACCTCCCGGTGACCCTGGTAACGGTGGACTTCTTCTTCCAGATAACTTCGAAGCCGTAGTCGTGACGGACAGCATCGGAAGAGCCAGGCATATCGCGGTAAATGACAATGGTGATATTTATGTAAAGTTAACCTTTAATGATGCCCTGCATGGAGCAGGCGGAACGGTTGGCCTTCGTGACACTAATCAAGATGGGAAAGCAGATACAATTGCCTACTTCGGTGATTATAAAGATGAAGGCGGCTCTGCAGTAGGCGTAACGATACATAATGGTTTCCTGTATACCAGCACCGTAAGAAAAGTGTTGAGAAATAAATTAACAGCGGGAAAATTAGTGCCTGAAAGTAAGACGGAAGTGGTCCTCACCGATGATGATGAAAACGTTGTAAAAAACTGGCATACCACAAAACCCCTGGCCTTTGATAACAAAGGTAATATGTATGTTCCCTTTGGTTCTCCCTCCGACGCGTGTCAGGATATTACAAAATTCGGTCCCACTGGAATTCCTGCAGGCCAGGGCTTGGATCCTTGCCCTGAACTTGAAAAGCATGCCGGGATTTGGCGGTTTGATGCGAACAAAACCGGACTAACACAAAAGGATGGATATAAGTATGCTACTGGTATTAGAAGTATCGTGGGTATGCAGTGGAATCCTATGGATGAAAGCCTATATGCAGTGGTGAATGGAATAGACAATTTCCATACGCTATACCCTAACCTTTTTTCTGCATGGCAGGCTGCTGTACTTCCGGCAGAGTCATTTATAAAAGTAACGGAAGGGTTAGATCTCGGGTGGCCATATGCCTACTATGATCAGATGTTGGAAATAAATGTTTTACAACCTGGCTATGGGGGCGATGGTAAAAAAGTCGAAAGGGCCAGTGAATTCGACAAGCCCGTCATGGGTTTCCCTGGCCACTGGGCGCCAATGGATGTATTATTCTATCAGGGAGATCAATTTCCCGAACGGTACAAAAACGGCGCTTTTATTGCTTTTCATGGTTCCACTGACCGTTCACCCTATCCTCAGGCTGGTTATATCGTATGTTTTGTTCCATTTGAGGGTGGAGTGCCGAATGGGAAGTGGGAGGTTTTTGCAGATGGCTTTACGGGCGTAGATACTGTGGTGAATACAAGCGATGCCCTATACCGGCCTATGGGCCTGGCTACCGGACCTGATGGCTCATTGTATATCAGTGAATCAAACAAGGGAAAAATCTGGCGGGTAATGTACAAAGGAGAAAAAGATAAATTCGGACAGGCAGAATTAGCTCAAATGGAAAATCGGAAGTCAAGGTCTTATATAAAAACACCGGATGAGATACACGATGACCTGCACGAGGGTGATGAACTGGAAGGCAGCATATTGTATAAAACATATTGTGCAACCTGTCATCAACGGAATGGTAAGGGGGACAATAATCGTTTTCCACCCCTCGCAGGTTCCGATTGGGTAACCGGAGATGAAGAACGATTGATTAGCGTAGTAATGAATGGATTGCAGGGAGAAATAAAAGTAAATGGAAAATCTTACAATGGTCTGATGCCAATGAACAAGCATTTAGATGATCATGCGATAGCTTCAATCATAACGTATATCAGGATGAACTTCAGCAATAATGCTGCGCCGGTTAGTGCTATTCAAGTAAGTAGAGTCCGAAATGCTTCAACAGGCAAAAAGTGATTGTATTAAAACATAGCATAAATTAGCGCCACGATACGCATAACCAGTCTCCTCTAATGATGATTACAAAAGCATTCATTAACTTATCGATTGTCGTCAGCGGGCTGAGCTGGTTTTTACAACCCAATTCTACCCTGGCCCAATCCGTTTCTTCCGTTGGTGAATCCGAAGTTGTAGAGCATCCTATTGAAAAGAAATCTGAAAGCGAACCACTGACCATCCGGAAATGTGATGATTTTACGATAACGGGAAAAGGAAATAATCCGGAATGGAAAAAAACAGATTGGACCTTTCTGACAAAGCTCGATCCGGGTGGCCAGGAGTACGAAAGTAAATTTAAAATGTTATTCTCTCCTACCGGAATTTACTTACTCTTCCATGGACGGGACGAAAAAATAACCACGAAAGAATACAAGGATTTTGAAAATATTTTTAACCATGATGTCTTTGAAGTTTTCTTTCATACAAATCCTGAGGTCATAGTGTATTTTGAATACGAAGTAAATCAACTGGGCACGGAACTCATTTTAACTATATCAAATTTAAAGGGACAAAATTATACGAGCTGGGTCCCCTGGCACCATGAAAGTAAAAACAAAAGCGGTATCAAAAAGATGGTGGACGTCGTAGGCGGAGAAAAGAAAGTGAATGCCACCATTCAATCCTGGAGCGCCGAAATTTTTTTTCCGTATGGAGCCCTGGGACTCTTACCGAATGTACCCCCAAAGAGCGGAAGTCTTTGGAATGCCAATTTTTGCAGATTGGATTATGACAGTGGGAAAATGATAAAATGGTCGTGGACACCAACGATCAAAGATTCTTTTCATGAATTGGATAAGTTCCGGTCAATAAAGTTTGAATAAACAGCAATCAGAATTATATACAATGAAAACAACCATGATGATGCTCCTACCAATCTCTTTACTTTCCTTAGCCCAAGCTCAGACAGCCAACACAACATACAACCTCCTGATTGGCACATACACCAGCGCGGGTAAAAGCGATGGTATTTACGTTTACACTTTTAATAGTGAAACGGGAGAATTCAGCTATAAGGCACAAGTAGCCGGTATTAAGAACCCCTCCTACCTGGCCATTGCTAGGGATGGAAAACACGTCTATGCCGTCAGTGAGGTCGGTGAAGGGAATATCAACGCTTATTCCTTTGATGCACTTTCCGGAAAACTTGTTTTCATAAACAGCGTCAGCTCCGGTGGCGATGGGCCTTGTTATGTTTCCGTGGATGATAAAAATAAGTATGTATTTGCCGGTAACTATGACGGCGGAAGTTTGTCCGCTATACCGATAAAAGCGGATGGCTCGCTGAGCGACCAAATTCAAGCTATTCAACACGAAGGAAAGAGCGTTAAAAGTAATCAGGATAAACCCCACGTACACGCCACGGTTTTATCGAAAGACAATCGTTATCTGTTTGTTCCCGATTTAGGGACAGATAAAGTGAATATATATCTCGTTGATCTCACAAAACCTCAACCATTAACTCCTGCATCTCCAGCTTTCGCCAGTGTAACTCCTGGAGGCGGACCTCGGCATTTCACATTTCATCCGAATAACAAATTCGCTTATCTCATCCAGGAGATGACGGGAGTAGTAACTGTATTCGATTATAAGGACGGAAAGCTGACCGCCAAACAATCCATCAGCATGCCTTCTTCCGGCTTTAACGGGGATATTGATGCTGCCGATATTCATGTTTCTCCGGATGGAAAATTTCTTTATGGTTCCTTGCGCGGTGATATCAATGAGTTGGTCATCTGCAGTATTGATAAGAAAGGGGAATTAACTTATGCAGGTCGTCAATCGACCCTTGGAAAAACACCGCGCAATTTTGTCATCGATCCAACCGGAAATTTTCTGCTGGTGGCCAACCAAAACAGTGATAATATTATTATTTTTAAACGGGATCAAAAAACGGGGTTGTTAACGAACACAGGGAAAAAGATTACGGTTGGTGTACCGGTATGCTTAAAGTTTGTTGCTGTGAACTAAAGAAAGTATCACGTTATCAGTTTACATTGTCTTTCTTTTATATTTTCCATTGTGGTGAGACACTAAAAGAATTTGGTTTTAATTTACCAGTATTTGTTTTATTATGGACGAATCAAAGATAAAGAAGGGGCTTTACGCCGTCATCGTTGGCAGCAGCAGCTACATACCCACCCAAAGAGTTACGAATGAAGATTTTCTACGCAATACTTTTTATGACAATGGGGGAAACAAGCTCAAGAATTCCAACGAAGA
>Ga0184629_10000074_pt1 | contig 37586 bp, 34 predicted proteins | sample PLM4_32_b1_FD_133158 | JGI IMG/M metagenome (GOLD analysis project Ga0184629, IMG submission 133158) | Groundwater sediment microbial communities from an aquifer in East River, Colorado, USA - PLM4_32_b1 | ecosystem: Environmental > Terrestrial > Soil > Riparian zone | place: USA: East River...
AAATTGTTTTTCACGGCCTTTGCACAGTACAATGAACAACAAAACAATATTAATCTGAACACCCGCTTTCAGTGGCGCTACAAGCCGGCCTCTGACATATTTATTGTTTATACCGACAATTACATTCCCGATACTTTTGGTGTAAAAAATCGCTCCCTTGTTTTAAAATTCACGTATTGGTGGAACATCTGATTGTGTTCTTTAATACGCTGCGTGATTTCATAATTCAAACAGTTTACTGTCCTGAAAAACTTGCTCACCCAGGCCAGTGCGTAAATGGCTGTAAGAATTATCTGAGCTTAGAGTAAATAAGGTAGTGTTACGTGGATCAGAACTGTGGCTGCTGTACCCCATTAAAGTCTCCGCGAAGTTGTCGGTATCTCTTTCGAGCTTCTGCGGAATATACACTTCCAGGGTATTTCGTTAGAAAGTCCCGATAAATTTCCATGGCCTTTTCCTTGTCCGCAAGTTGACGCTCATAGATCTCCCCTTGTAAAAAATAAGCATCATCTGCCAATACATCATCGCCATATTCATCGAGAATTCTCTGCAATAGAGAAATAGACTTTTCAAATTCGCCGCGTTTCATTCTCATGTTTGCCTCAAGCCAATACACGTCATCCAGTATGGTTTGATTTGATATGGAAGCTCCTGAATCTGAAATACCCTGTTTTAAATTTTCAATTTTTTGCAGGGCTAAGTCTGCTTTGTTTTGATACAAGAGTAATTCTATTGAGGCATAGGCTTTTAAAGCTTCACCCACCGAATCAAACGCTATATTTTCTTTAATGCGCATACTAAGCTCTAAGGCATCATTAGCAATCTCCCGTGTCGTAGCTTGTTTCAAAATATCAAGATGCTCCTGTGCAAGCCGAAAATCGCCCTTATAATAAGATAGTTTTGCGTTTTTCAACTTCGCTTCATATCCAACCAGATTTTCCTTTTGTGTCTTTTCCACCTGAGAGTATAATAAGGTTGATTCCCAGGGTTCTCCTTTCAGCATGTAGATATCTCCCAGATCGAGTTTCGCTTTCGATTTCAGGTATGGCGATGCCTTGGGGTTCGCAATCAGTTTGTTCAAGATTTGAATTGCCGAATCTTTTTGATCAAGGTAGTTGGCTAAGAGTAGCGCCTCGTTTTTCGAGGCTTCCAATGCATTAACATTGTCTGGATATTGACTGATAAAGTTTTTATAATCTGAAATAAGTACTCTCACCGAATCCATTTTTACCGGGAAACTTTTCTTTACTCTTTCTTCCCGAGTGCGTATTAGGCCTAGCCGGGCTAACAAGTAATTTTGCGAATTTGGATATTCACGAATTAAGTACCTGTAAACTTTTAGCGCATTATCATAGTCCTCATTGTCTAACGCAACCCGCGCGACTTCCATGCTTTTTTCTCCCTCGCGTTTGTAACGTTTATCGTAGGCCCGTGCCTGAATAAAAGAGGCGTAAAAATTTTTTTGTTGCATCGTAACCCAAATTAATAAGTCAGCATAGACTTCAACATCTGGATATTGCTGCACTTTATCATACAAGAGTTTTTCAAGACTTTCCAATTCTTCAGGTTTAGTGAGCAAAGCCTGAAGAACATTTTTTACATATTGAATGTTGGCGGAACTTTGTGTAACATAACTTAAATATTCCTGCACCATTCTATCTTGATTTCCTTTTACCCTGTAAAGCATAGCCAGATCAAGGCAAAATAGATAAGGGTTTGCAAGTGCCTGGCGACTTTCCGCGAAAGCTAAAATTCCATAATCCGTCAATGAGCGCGACATGAAGTAGTCTGCCATCATTTTAATACGCTGCACATTACTTTTGTTTTCTGCTATCAGTTCTTTATAATATTTATCTGCCTTCGTCAAATCTCCTGATCGCACATAAGTCAGGCCGATATCTAATCGATATTGTAGGTTCTGTGGATCATGCCTTGTTATTTTTTTTAAATAGTTTTGCGCCTCATCATACAAGCCAAGATCTACTAACACATTTATATAATTGTTGTAAATGAACGAAGTATTTGCATCATTTTTAGAAAGATCGCGATAAAGTTCCAGGGCTTTCTTTTTGTCACCTTTTAGCAAATACTCGTTTGCTAGCTGTATCTCTTCCTGAGTTTGTGCCTTTGAGAAAATTGAAGAAAGTAGAACCAACAGGGTTATGCGCAAGAGGTGCTTACTTATTATTCTTATATTATATATTATTTTATAAGTATAATTAGTCATGTTGATATGTGGATAGAGTACAGAGTTTTTAGATTGTGGAATTTATGTAGAATTTATGTACTTATTAATGTTTTCTGTTTCAAATAGTTGTGAGGATGTCAACATCATATATTTGTGTGGAAGGAATGGGTGTGGAAAGATGCGTGTATTATGAAATGTTCACAAGCAGGGTGTTATGAACAATTTGTCTGGGGGTGTGTCTTATTTAACGATATAAATGAATTTTGGATCGAAATTATATAGATGTTAACAAGTTGTCAGTACTTTATGAACAATGGACCGAGCTCCCAATTGGCTTTGAGGTTGATGTTTATTTGGCCTTTTTCGTTCTTGTAAAAGACCGCTGTTTCAGGTTGTTGTTTGGTATAAAAGTTTCCAGGGCTCCATGTTCCATCCTTGTTCTTATCTATTATTAGTCGAATGAAGTAGTCTTCGGGCTTAAGGTCTTCAAAGACAGTTTTTGCTGTATTTGCAGTTGACGTAACGATTTTGAAGTCTTTTGTAAGGAGTTGTACCAGGTAGTTTTCTTCTTGGGTTTGAATCTGTACGATAATGACACCAGTAGTTTCAAGGGTTGAGGGTCTAATGGTCTCTTGAATGGTTTTACTGCTGTCCAATTCGATACTTATAAGGCTATTTTTGGCAAGGTAGAGTTGATATTCTATTGGTTTTGATGGTCGTGCTTTTTCTTTTAAGGGTTCTTTTGTTAACAGTTGTTTTGCTTTAGGTGGAGTGTTAGTTTTTCCTGTCGGAGTAGCTGGTTTTTTTATAAGTAGGGTTTTATCAAAGCTTTTTTCTATGGAAAGTATATTAAGATTGCTGTCTAGTGAAACATCCTGGGATGTAATTTTAATGATGTTGGCAGAGTCTATTTGATAGAATATGCTGTCGAAATTAATTTGTAGGAGAGGTTTAGAAAAACCTACGGTACCCCTTATTAGTCCTTTTGTTCCAATCACGTCAAAGCCGTTGTTGGAGGTTTTGAATACGTCTGCTTTTGCTTCTCTCTTTGAAAACTTTAAATAAAGGGTTGTATCAATTGAATTGTTTATACTATCAAGAGCAGAAAGATGTATAGCAATGCTATCGCGATCGCCAATAGTGTTATAGATGTGTATGTTGGCCATGTCTTCTCCAAAAGAGGAGACGAGATTTTCACTTTGGTTGGTTTGAATCTTGTAACGCGTGATGCTTTTGGAAGTTTTGATGTTGAAATATGTTCCTGATGGTCTAGCGCTGGTTAACTTAAGTGGTCTGGTGTCAAGTCTGATAATGGGTATGTCGATGTCTTTAAGATTTGAAGTGAGACTGATTTTTTCAGATATGAAACCGTAAGATTCTGACTTACTATCGACTACTAGGTTTTTATTTTTATCCTCTATCGCGTAGATATAATAATCACCTGGCTTCAAGTTTTCAATTTGGAAATTCCCTTTTATGTCTGTTTTGCTGAGATAGGATGGCTTGTTTTTGAATATATTAAATGTGTCGTTTTCATAGAGGGCGACGGTCGCATCTTTAATTTCTTTTGATCTTAGTAAGTCATACACTTTACCTTCGATAGAAAGGGAGTCAATGTAATCCCCTGTGCTGAATGCTAACTTAAGTCTTTGGGCCGGATTTTTTTCCGTAATATCTTGCACTGCTTCGCGGAAATTTACGGAGTAAGTTGTGTTATCGTTTAAGTCATTCTTGAATCGGACAATGACCTTGTTTTTTTTTACTTCGGCATCAAATTCTTTGCCTACGTCTGGGGTAATTATAATTTGTTCTTTGGGATTATTGAGAATTACCGTTTCATCAAATGTCAATTCTAGCGTGCGGTGCGTATAATTAGTTTGTTCATTTGTTGGATTTGCCTTAAGTAAAATGGGGGGTATAGTGTCTTTTGGACCCCCGGTCGGGGAAGTCTGTCTTGCACACGATAGGACGAAGAGGGGATAGATAAACCAATGAAGTTTTTTTCTAAAATTCATTTTCGCACAATATAAATTAGGCTTGAGTATTCGTTGCTTATTCGCGCGCGGAGGTTCGATTTAAAACCATTGAATAATGCATGGATCGTACTTGCAATGGTTGATTTCCCATTGTTTCGATATTTTTCGCTTAACAAGCTAACATAGAGGGCATCCAGTTTCATGGGCATCCTACGGATCAGTTTTAGCCTGTTCTTTTGCAAGAGTGTTTCCATATTCTGTTGAGAAAAATGCCACAAATGCCGTGGTAGGTCATAGCCCGCCCAGTAGGCTTTGTAGTATGTTGCATCCCAACTTTTATGATTTGGTACTGCTATAAACATGGTGCCAGAATCACTTAATCTGGATTTTAATTTTTCAAGTGTATCGTCGAGATCTGGAATATGTTCGAGTACATGCCATAGGGTAATAATGTCAAACTTGTTGAATGAAATATCCGCCAACGACGCAGCGATAAGCGCTTTGGTTGCTTTTGAAGACTGAATTCTGGTTATGTCGGAGGGCTCAATTCCGCAAATTTTCCAGCCGCTTGACTTACATTTTTTCAAAAACTCACCTGTTCCGCAACCGTAATCCAACAGGGTTACATCAGTTGTTTTATTGAGGTTATTGCTTATAAGTTTCAATTTCCATTTGAGCGTGAAAGTACGAGCTAGTAGGTAAAATTTGTCGAGTAGTGTTTTAGCTTTATTGGAATGCGAAATATAGGTGTCGGACAAGTAGTATTTGGCTATGTCATTATTATGAGGTGCCGGACTGGTTGCTACGAATTGGCACTGTGCACATTGAACGAGCTGAAATGTTTCCTGAGAAACAGCGTAGTCCTTACAATTGAGAAATGGTGTAAACGTTTTTGCTCCGCATATCGGACAGACCAATACTTCTCTCATTTCCCCATGTAGATTGTAAGTACCGAAACGTCAGCTGGAGAAACACCGCTTATCCTGGAGGCTTGTCCAACGGTTTCCGGTCGTATTTTCTTCAATTTTTCTCTTGATTCGGAAGACAATGCCTTCACTCGATCATAATCAAAGTCGGCTCTGATTTTAAAGTCCTCAAGATTCCCAAGTTTTTCCACGAGTTGCTGTTCACGTTCAATGTAGCTGTCGTACTTAATATTTATTTCGACCTGCTCCTGAACTGCAAGGGGGTATTTGTTGAGTAAATTATTCAGATCGGTGGTTAAATCCTTGAGTTCGCCAATTCCAATTTGCGGACGTTTAAGTAGATTCTTAACAGAGATCTTTTCGCTAATGGTTGTTGTGTTAAGAGTTTCCAATCCGCTATTCACGAGCGCAGGATCGACCTTCACTTTTTGAAGCTCGTTTGTGAGTGCATTAATAGCTTGCTTTTTGCTGATCACTTTGTCAAGACTTGCATCTGTTGCAAGCCCTATTTTATGGCCTATTTCTGTTAACCTCAGGTCAGCATTATCTTGACGTAATAAAATGCGGTATTCAGCCCTGGAGGTAAACATTCTATATGGCTCCTGTGTCCCCTTGCTGACCAGATCGTCAATCAAGACACCAACGTAGGCCTCAGATCTCTTAAGGATCAAGGGTTCTTTATCATGCACTCTGTTGTGTGCGTTTATGCCAGCCATTAAACCTTGACAGGCTGCTTCTTCGTAACCTGTTGTGCCATTGATTTGACCAGCAAAGTACAGATTATCAATTAGTTGCGTCTCTAAGGTTAGCTTTAACTGTGTTGGTGGGAAATAATCGTATTCAATGGCGTATCCGGGCCTGAACATCTTGGCCTTTTCAAATCCGGGGATCTTTATTAATGCCTGGTATTGTACATCTTCGGGTAGAGATGTAGAAAATCCATTAACGTAGATTTCTACCGTATTCCATCCTTCAGGCTCAACAAAAATTTGGTGCCGTTCTCTTTCAGCAAACCGGTTGATCTTATCTTCAATAGACGGGCAGTACCTCGGGCCAATGCCTTTGATTCTTCCCTGGAACATAGGAGATTTTGCAAACCCCTTTTTCAGTTCCTTGTGAACCGTATCATTGGTGTATGTAATCCAGCAGCTCACCTGCTTTCGTAGTGGTAAAGTATCTGAATATGAGAACTTGCCTGGGTTGGCGTCACCTTCTTGCTCTTCCATTTTAGAATAATCCAGGCTTCTGCCATCAACTCTTGGTGGCGTCCCGGTTTTCATTCTACCAGAGTCAAAACCTAGTGATAGAAGCTGTTCAGTCAGTCCTATGGCAGCTTTTTCGGCAGTACGTCCTCCGCCAAAGTTCTTTTCACCAATGTGTATTTTCCCATTTAGAAAAGTGCCATTGGTTAGTACTACAGCCTTTCCTCGTATATCTATTCCAAGATTTGTTTTCACTCCAACGACCTTTCCATTCTCTACAAGGATTTCCTTAACCATCTCTTGCCAAAAATCAACATTAGGAGTCTTTTCGAGTGCAAGTCGCCATTCTTCTGAGAATCTCATCCGATCATTTTGAGTTCGGGGACTCCACATAGCAGGGCCCTTAGACCGATTCAACATTCTAAATTGAATCATCGATTTGTCTGAGATTATGCCAGACAGACCACCAATGGCATCTATTTCCCTTACTATTTGTCCTTTAGCTACACCCCCCATTGCCGGATTGCATGACATTTGAGCGATGGTATTCATGTTCATAGTTACAAGGAGGACCTTTGAACCCATTTTGGCTGCTGCCGCCGCGGCCTCACATCCTGCATGTCCTGCACCAACGACTATCACATCATATGCTTGAAACATAATTCCATTTATTTAATCAGGGTTTCACGTGAAACCGAATACTTACCCACAAAATCTTTCAACATTTCCACAATTTTGTTTCACGTGAAACCATCAAAGTTAACTAGTAGCCATCCCTTGATTGGTTTCACGTGGAACTTAGTTGCGCAAAGATAAGTAAGCATCTTCTTTTTTACGCATGACCGCTTTTTTCCGAGGGCTTTTGTCGGAATAGCCAAGAAGATGCAAGACCCCATGGATTATGACCCGATGAAGTTCGTCATCGAATTGGGTATGGAATTTAGTGGCATTTTCTCTTACCCGGCTGACACTAATGAATATATCCCCTTGAATTAGATTGGGATCATCACTCGTGTCAAAAGTTACAATGTCAGTGTAGGCATTGTGTTTAAGGTATTGGATATTGATTTCTCTCAGATATTCGTCGGAGCAAAGGATAAAATTGAGTTCTGCGAGTTCCTTGTTTTCATTTTTTATCGACTGGTTGATCCAGTTGCTGGTCTTCCGGGGATGGGGAAGTTTAAAATTGATTTCCTCCTCAAAGAAACGGATGAAAGGCATTAAGAATTCATATAAAAGCTAAGTTCTACGACTCTGCCATTGTCCTTAAAATCCACTTCATCAGAAAGATGTTTCATTAGAAAGATTCCACGGCCGCCCAGTTTTTCAATATTTTCCGGAGCTGTAGGGTCAGGAAGATTTTCATAGTTGAATCCAGAGCCTTCGTCTTTAATTATAAACCTTAACATACTGTCATCAAGAGAAAGGCTCAAGAAAACATTCTTCGATTTATCATTCGCGTTGCCATGTTTGATAGCGTTGTTTACAGCTTCCGTTACCGCTATCATAATATTACCATAAATGTCATCATCCAGTTGAAAGCGCTCTTTTGCATTGTCTATAAAGCTTTCGATCATTCTAATATTTTCAGTAATAGACGGAACCTGGATGCTAATGGTATTCATGCTCTGTTATCTCTTGTTATGCAAGGATTAATTTTCTCCAACTCTTTTGAAGTATTCACCAACCTCTTTCTTGTAATACGGGTAAAGCTTTGGTGGAACTGTTTTCAGCAATTCTACCTCTTTTTCTTTTAGTCGCAAATAATCTTCAAATGCCTTGGGAATTTCTTTCTCGTAATCTTTTGCTGTCTCCCCTTTTCGCTCTTCATCCATGTCTTGCTCTCTAGCTGACTTCTCTGCCTCCAATAGCCGCGTAACTATATCTTGCTGTCTTTTAATAAGTTGATCCGTTAATTGCTTGTTTACAAGATCCATTTCAGTTTGCTCCATTTTTGATGGAAGGTCTCCGCCAGGCATTTTTCCATCTTTCATTTTTTCCTGCATTTCCTGAAGGGCCTTTCTAATCCGCTCCTGCTCTGCCGCCATTTCAGCTAATTCTTCCGATAATTGACGACCTGATTTTCCGCTGCCTTTGAGCTCCTGGATTTTTTGATTGAGCTGCTGTTGCATTTGACCGAGACTAGGTTTTTGTCCTTTCTTCTTTGACTTGCCCATGGAGGGCTGAGCATTTGCCATCATCTCCATCATCATGTCGAAGTGATCATCGAGCATAAGGGCAAGGTTGTTAATAGACGTCATGGTCATTTGCATTTCACTCGAAGCCTGAGGTCGTCTACGCTCGCGGTTAGCCTCTATTACTTTATCAAGATGTTCATTGAGTTCTCCTACTTCACGAGTAACAATTGAACCCATAAAAGGATCACGCTTCCCAAGAGCTAAAAGACTGTCTTCCAATACATTAGCATCATCTTTCAGTTTTAGCTGACGTTGTGCTATACCATTAAACGCGGGGTCATTTTGACTTAACTCATTAAAACTCTTCATCAGGCTTTCTTCATCAAAAGACAGCTTTACAAGTCCATGAATGATATGGCGTAGCGTTTCCAGGTTTTGCATATCAATCTCCATTGACATAGAGCTTTCCGCACCTTCCATTTGCTGTTGCATTTTTTGCATTTTTTGAAGGGCCTTCTGTTGGGGACTTTTAGCCTTTGAGGGACTGTTTTGCTCTAACATCTCTTTACTCTGTTCTTGTTGCTCCTGCACGTCCTGAGTGTCTTCATCAGATGGAAGGTCGTCATTCTTTTGGAGCTCTTCTCCTAACTCTTTTAGTTCATCAATTTTTTCAGAAGTTTTTTGGAAGTCCTCCATAAGTTTCTCCTGATCGTCTGCTAATTTTTGACTTTCATTTTTTCCTTCATTACTTTTTTCTTCATCATTTTGATTCTTATTGTTTTCTGATTTCTGATTCTTATCCGATTTCTGATTGTCGATCTTATCCAGTGACTCTGTCTTCTCCAACAAAGACTTTTGTTGCTCTACTTGCTCCTTTAAGTCTTGAATGGTTTGATCCAGCTTGAATTCGTACTGAAGTTGTTTAAATAATTCAAGTGTTCGCTCCAGTTCTTTTTCAAGATTGTCAGTGTTTTGATTTAGCTTGTCAAGAATTTTTTGAATTTGTGAGACATCACTATTTTCTTTTAGCAGCTTCTGGAGCTCTTCAAATAATTTCTTGGTCTCCTCATCCAAAAGTTCATCCATAAGCTTTTGAATTTGTTCGGCTTTTTCACGAATGCGTTCGTCTTGTTCGGTAAAGGCGTCCTTTTTTTGTTCGAGAAGTTTATTTTGCTGCTTTAGCTCCTCCACGAGTTGATCTAGTCCCTGCTTCTGTTCAACAATATCTTCAAGCAACTTTTTGTCTTGCCAGTCAAGACTTTGCTTTCCCTTTAACTTCTGGTTAACCTGTTCAATCTGCTGCTGCAGTTTATTTGCTTTACCCACACTTTGATCGATCTTTTGCTGGGTTTTTGATTGTGAGTTTTTGATCTCGGCAATCAAGTTATCTTCAGTAGGGACAAAAAAAGTATAGGTTGAGGTTTTTGTTGATTTGCTCCCGTTGACTCCATCATTATCCCATACCTCCAGAAAGTATTCTAAATGATCGCCGGGATTGAGTTTAAGGGAATCAAGTAGCCAGGGGAGAAAAAAACTCTGTTGTGCCTGATTTTTTGCAGTCGGTACAAACGAAGTTTTTGCTAGAATTTCTTTCTGATTTTCATCACGAATTGTAAAGTGCAGGGCGAGTTTACTTATGCCGTAGTCGTCACTTAGCAAACCACTAAGAACAACCATTTTGTAAAGAACAGAGTCCTTAAAGTTATTCACTTCAATTTTTGGAAACTCGTCCTTAATTACATTTACATGATAAGCGATTTTTTCCTTGTTTCTGCTTTTGTCGTTTTCCAATAAGATCTCATAGCTGTCGGGATTTTTAAATCCCCTGCTATAGGTAAATAATTGGTTATCAACGGTTTGAAATTCGACAGGTTCCTTGCCCGAGGCGAACAACACTCGGGCATGCTGAGCATTGGTTGCAGATAATATCCATTTAACAACGGTGCCTTCGGGTACATCAAGATTTCCAGCATTAACAAGAGACTCTTTCCTGCGTTGTAAGTATGAGGGAAATTCGAGTTCAACGTTAAACTTTGCAAGCTCTGGTCGACTGATGAGCGCAACCTGGAAAACATCTGAAAAGAATCCAGCGGCTTCAACTTGAAAGTCAAAGCCTTCCTGGACATTATCAAAGGTGTAAGAAAACTCCGAAGAGGCTATGTGATCTAGTTTTAATCGTTGGGTTCCCGTGATGAGGTATGCATTTTCCGGTAGCGCACTTCCTTCCAGACGAATCTTCACAGTATAGTTTTCATTGAAGAATGCACTGAGGAATTCTTTCTCAACAATAAATTTGAAGGGAGCGGCCGGGGAATATTGTCGATTGAAATGAACAAGACGATTGGTGCCTTGCGTTAGAATATTCCGGTTAAGAAGTAGAATGCCAATAATTATAAAGAGGGGAATGAAAAGGTATTTTAAGTATTTTTTGTTCTGATGGATGTCAATAAATCCTTCGAACGAAACCGACTCAAACTCTTTCGATTTTTGTTCAACGCTGGCATAGGCCAGTGCAGAACTATTTCTAAGGGAAGACAATTGTATGAGATTAAGCAAACGGTCTTTTACCGTGGGCACGTAATCTCCTATAACCTTAGCGCTCTGCTCTTCATTTAGTCCACGTTTAGCAAGCCACCATTGAATAGGCTCTTTCAAAAATTTATAAAGACAAAAAATGGCTATAGCAAAAAAAGTTAAGAAGATTAAAAACCTCGTCCAGGGACTTAGCCAAAGGTTGTACTCCAATAAGGTTGCTATTAGAAAGTAAGAAATGAGAATAGACAGCGAAAGAAGGGCACCTCGAACGAAAATGTTGAGGTAGTACTTTTTCTTGAATGATCTGATTTTTTCATGAATGCGCTCCACTGCTGCTCCCATAACAAATAGCTTTATTTATCAAAACGCAACAACATCATCCAAAGTTGAATAGTCCTAATATAATGGCTTATAAACTCTTGACAAAATTACCGATGGTTGAGTGCTAAAACGAATTACTGGATTGACTGCTTTGGTGAGGACCAATTAAATTCCTTCTCAAAGTATTCAATGACGTGCATTTTTAAGAGCTTTTCCTGCTCCAGCAAGTCAAAATGCGGTAGTTTCTTTATTATCTTCCAATGGGGCCAGCCATCTTGATCAATTCCTTCAAGTTGATAATAACCGGATAGGCTCAATACTTTGCATATCCCAATATGCATGAGGTCCTGCTTCTCTTCCTTACTAAAAACCTTCTTTCCTTTGCCCAATTCCTGAACCCCAATGAGAAATAGTACCGCATTGAGGTCTTTGGGTCTCTTGCCGATCATGGCTTCTAGGCTGGACATAAGTGATGTCCATGTTCTTTCGAGTTCAAGGTCGCGCTTAAACATGCTGTAATTCTTCCCAATATTCGAAGGCTCTTCGCAGGTGCGGAACGACAATTGTTCCCCCAACTAAGGTCGCCACTCCCATCGCTTCATGAACTTGCTCCTTTGAAAGTCCAATTTCTTTACATTTTCCCAGGTGATATTTGACACAGTCATCACAACGCAAAACGAGGGAACATGTAAGCCCGATAAGCTCTTTTGACTTTACGTCAAGATGCCCTTCGACATATGCATTGCTATCCAAATTAAATAATCGTTTGATGATCAGGCTCTCGGAAGCCATAATCTTTTCATTCATCCTGCCTCTATATCGATTAAAGTCAGTTACCAATCCCATGATTAAACAATTTGAGTTATATTAGAAACACAGTTGACGGCAAATATATTCCTAAATGGCGAATTCACGGGCCAAAGAAATTCTTCTGGATTTTGTTTCCTTATTTTTTCCAAGGCCCTGTCTGGCATGTGGCGACTCTCTGGTGAAGGGCGAGGATGTAATTTGTACGACGTGTATGCTCGAAATGCCACAAACTGAATATCATATAGATCGAGGAAACCCGTTGCAAAACAGGCTATCGTATAGAATCCCAATAAAGTATGCCATGGCCATATTTAAATTTAACAAAAGCGGGCGGGTTCAACATCTATTGCATGAGTTTAAGTACAAGAATCATCCCGAAATCGGAATAGTATTGGGAAGAGTTTATGCAGCGAAATTGATTGAAATCAATCTTAATAATGCTTTTGATATGATTATACCGGTTCCATTACATCCTTTACGAAAAAGGAAACGTGGCTATAATCAAAGCGCAAAATTTGCGGAAGGGCTATCTGAGAAACTCAACATACCCTTCTCGGATGATTTGATGATAAGAAAAATGAGCACAGAAACTCAAACGCGGAAAACAAAACTAAACCGATGGGAGAATATGAGCGGAGTCTTTGGCCTCAATAAGCCGCAAATCATCCAGGGAAAAAGGATACTTTTAGTAGACGATGTTATAACAACCGGATCAACAGTTGAAGCTTGTGCTCATGTTTTACTTAACGAGGGTTGCCCTGAATTGAGCATTGCTTGTATTGCAGAAGCATAAAAACAAAAAGCCCCGTTATGCCGGGGCTTTTTGATAACTGAAGTCCTTAAGATTCTAGTAGTTTGAGCCAGCTCTGATCATGGCACATCGGAATCCAATAGTTGCCGTTGCCGAATCCTGGTCCAGATATCTCCTTGTACCAGGTGACATCCAGTAGGCAACATCTTTCCAGGAACCGCCCTTGTATACTCGCGCACGGTCAGTAATCAAAGATGTAAAAGCCTCAGGGTTCTTTTCAAAATCACTGTTATAGCCCGAGTTTGCGCCAGATGCCGGATCAAGGAAACCATCTCTACGAATTGGGTTGAGATCATCAAAATCCTGGAATGACATAGGGCGATAGATATCTTGTACCCATTCGCTTACATTACCAGCCATGTTATAAAGTCCGTAGTCATTAGGAGGATATTCATAGATATAAGAAGTAATCAGGGCGCCATCGTTTAGCCGTCCTGCTATACCGGCATAGTCACCACGTCCTCGCTTGAAATTAGCGAGCATAAAGCCCATCTGTTTTCCATAAGGATTACGAACAGCGTGACCGTCCCATGGATAAATGCGCTGATGGGTCTGCAATTCTTCAAGCCACTGGGTTCCGATAAGGGCTTGCGCTGCATATTCCCATTCTGCTTCCGTCGGGAGACGATAAGCGGGAACTACAATTCCGGACTCCAACGGAATACGACCATCACTTTCTGCATATTCTTCGCCAGCATCTTCTGCCAGTTTGATATTTACAGCCCGCGTTCTCCATATGGCAAACTTGCTAGCTTGATTCCAGGTGATACCCACCACCGGGAAGTAGCGAAAACCCGGATACCGCAAGTAATGTTCAACATAAGGATCATTAAAGGCAAGCTTTCCAACCCATACAGTTGTGTCAGGCAATGCTGCCTGGTAAGCTTCCTGCGAAGAATCTTTGGCCAGGTAGTGCATGTATTCTAACCAATGCACATTTGCAATTTCGGTTTCATCCATGTAGAATGATGCCACTGACACGGTTCTTTCAACGTTATCACGGTAGGACATAACATCCTCTTCAAATGAACCCATTACTGCACGGCCACCCTCAATAAACACCATGTTAGGTGCGTCCGGCTGACCCTCATAGGGGTTTACCATAAATCCACCCTGATCCTCGTCATTATAAGCCAACCCAGTGGCAGTGCTTACCTGACCTGGGTTTTGCGCTGTTGGTTTTCTACCCTTTCCCCCAAACAGCGAACAGGCAGACAGGGCTACTGATCCGCCAATGACATACAAAAGAACCCTGAAAGAATACTTCATTTTAATTTTCAATTTAAACCAAATGCTAATTAAATGGATAATCCTATGTTTTCCAAGTGGGTGCATGTTTATTCACGACTCTGTAAAGGAATAGAAACCTGCAACTTAGGAACGTCTAACTAAACCTGTTATTGTTTTGGGAAAGTTGTATCCATTTTTGGGAAGATGAGTAATCAAAACAAGGGTTCAATCGACATTTTCAACGATTAATGGAATGGCATGGAATTTTGATAACCCTTATCAAAAGAACCTGCTATGTTAAGCCTCCAAGATTTCAGAGTAATGCCATTCGAAAAAAAATGTGACGTGATTACATTTTATGGGAATTATTTAGCACAGCGCACGCTCGCTGACTGCAAAGTATTTCTGTATTTCACAGAAGGATTTTTTATCGAAGTGTTTTATTCCCCTAAGTACCAGAAAGTTTTAATGATTAATGCCTTTGAAAAAGCGATTGGACTGGACCCTTACCTGGACAAGATTTCATTGGCTGACTTGATGACTATCTGACCAGCCATCTGATGCAGCAACTCGATTGCTGCATCTACGGTTTTTATTCCTTCGGTAACTAATATTGCTTTTCCTGCGCTGTCTTTCATTTTGGATTGGCGCGGATGCTTTTGAACAAAAGAAAGGATATGGCCGAAGACGTCGGAGTCAAAGTATTTGTCATTGTTACTGATGAAGAAGGCTCTCATCTTATCATTTTTCAAGCTGAGTTTTTCAAAGCCGAGCTTTTCTCCCAGCCAACGTAAGCGAACCGTATTGACAAGTTCTTCTGTTGGAGCAGGCAAGGGGCCAAAACGGTCTCTGACTTCATCCGTAAATTCCTTCAGTTGCTTTTCATCTTTAATGTTATCCAGACGGGAGTACAATTGAAGGCGCTCACTGATATTACTTACATATCCATCAGGAATGAGAATTTCAAGATCAGTTTCGATGATGCAATCCTGAACAATAAGTTTAGCTTTCTCCTCCAGTTCTGCTGCAAATAAGTCTTTGAAGTCGGTCTCTTTCAATTCATGGATGGCATCATCGAGAATCTTATGATAAGTATCGAATCCTAAATCGGTGATGAAGCCACTTTGTTCACCCCCCAATAAGTTACCCGCACCACGAATGTCAAGGTCGCGCATGGCTACTTTGAAACCGTCACCGAGCTCGGAAAACTCTTCCAGTGCGGCAAGGCGTTTACGCGAATCAGCGGTCAGTAGTGAGGCAGGAGGAGTTAGTAAATAACAGAATGCTTTTTTGTTCGACCGACCTACCCGGCCGCGCATCTGGTGTAAATCGGACAACCCGAACATATGCGCATGGTTGATCATGATAGTATTTGCATTAGGAATGTCAAGCCCCGATTCAATGATGTTGGTTGACACCAGCACGTCATATTCGCCATCGATGAATTTCATCATTGCTTTCTCAAGCTTGTGCCCGTCCATTTGACCATGGGCAATGCCAATCCGTGAATCGGGTACAAGTTTGTATATAACGTTTGCCACCGATTCAATGTCGGCGACACGGTTGTGAACAAAAAAAACCTGCCCACCTCTTCTTAACTCATGACTTATGGCATCACGGATAAGCGGCTCATTAAAAGTATGTAACTCTGTTGTTACAGGCTGGCGGTTTGGAGGAGGAGTTGAAATGATACTAAGGTCGCGGGCGCCCATGAGAGAGAAATGCAATGTTCGGGGAATTGGAGTGGCTGTAAGGGTAAGTACATCCACATTTACTTTCAATTCTTTCAGCCTGTCTTTTACTTTAACTCCAAATTTTTGTTCCTCATCGATGATCAATAGGCCAAGCTCTTTGAACTCAACATCACGGCTAACAACGCGATGGGTACCAATCAGAATATTAATTGTTCCATCCTTCACCCCCTTCAAAATCTGTTTGATTTCCTTTTCAGATTTAAAACGCGAAACATAATCAATCTTAACGGGGAATGCGGAGAGCCTTTCACTGAAGGTTCGGTAATGCTGCATCGCGAGAATCGTTGTTGGAACAAGTAGGGCCACTTGCTTGCCCTCTGTGGCCGCCTTGAACGCTGCCCGAATGGCTACTTCTGTTTTTCCAAAACCAACATCTCCGCACACCAACCTGTCCATGGGATGGGGTTGTTCCATATCGCGCTTTACATCTTCTGTTGCCCTGGCTTGGTCGGCCGTATCTTCGTACATGAACGAAGATTCTAACTCAGCCTGCAAAAAACTATCCGGTTGGTATGTATGGCCGGGTGCCGATTTTCGTTTCGCGTAGAGTGATATCAGTTCTTTGGCGATGTCTTTGACACGCTTCTTGGCTTTAGACTTTTTATTTTCCCACTCTTGTGTACCAAGCTTACTAATAACGGGAGGTGAACCGTCCTTTCCGGAGTATTTAGAAATTTTGTGAAGGGAGTGAATGCTGACATAAAGCAAATCATCATCACGATAAACTAACCGGATAGCCTCCTGCTCATGGCCGTTTACTTCCTTTTTCTCCAGGCCTGCGAACTTGGCGATGCCGTAGTCGATGTGGGTCACAAAATCTCCAGGCTGGAGTGTTTGAAGTTCACGCAACGTAAGGGCTTTCGACTTCGTGAACTTCTCTTTGGCGCGATAGCGATGAAAACGTTCAAAAATCTGGTGGTCCGTGTAACATACAAGCTTCAAACTAGCATCTACAAATCCTTGGCGTAATGCAAAATCCAGGGACTGAAATTGAAGCTGCGAATTAATCTCTTCGAAAATTCCCTTTAGTCTTTCCGTTTGCTTGGGGACATCAGCGGTTATAAAATTGCTAAAACCTTGCAGTTGGTGATCGTAAAGATCCTGGGCGAGTAATTCAAAATTCTTATTGAATGATGGTTGTGCTGAAGATACAATCTCAAAATTTTTTGCTTCTGTAAGGACGAAACGACTGCCGAACTCAATACGCGTAAAGCCCTCGGACAACCGCAAAAACGTTTCGGGGTCGTCAAATAATTTCCCGGGGCTCGAGATAATTTGGGCACCGCTTATTTTCAATATTTTATTAAAGGAGCTTTCTACTTTTTCAAAGCTTTTCTGAATAACGTCTTTAGTCAGTTGAAAATCCTTTATCCAAATTCGCGTGTCTGGTGAAATAAATTCAAAGAACGATTGACGTTCTTCCTGCATCAACTTCGATTGTACATTCGGTATAATGTTTACCTTTTTCAGAGTTTCAACAGAAAGTTGCGACCCGGGATCAAAGGTTCTTATACTGTCTACCTCATCTCCAAAAAGTTCAATGCGGTAAGGTAGTTCATAGGCAAACGAGAAAATATCAATAATCCCTCCACGGACTGCAAACTGTCCGGCTTCATAAACAAAATCAGTCTTTTCAAAATCGTAATTATGGAGAAGCTCTTCCAGAAAAGGAATGTCCAGTTTCTCGCCCACAGCAATGGTAAACGTATTAGACGCCAGTGACCTCTTGTTAATTACTTTTTCGCTCAAGGCTTCCGGATACGTAATAATTATTTCTGGTGAAGTTTTGTTTGCAAGCAGGTTAAGCACTTCTGCGCGCATTAATATATTTGCATTCTCCGTTTCGTCAAACTCATAAGGACGCTTGTATGACGTCGGAAACAAGAGAATTTCGCGCCTTAATAAATTCTGAATATCATTTTGAAAATAGGAAGCTTCTTCCCTGTCGTGCAGAATAACAACATAATCCTGTGGGTGAATTTTAAAGACAGCAGAAAGGAAGATTGCATCTAAACTTCCGGCGAGACCTTTGATGCGAATATTTTTAAGCGTGGGCGTTTTAATCCCTGCAGCCACGGTCTTTACAAAACCATCTGCGCTGTAAATGCTAAGAAAATCATTCGCCCTCAATTCGTTGCTTGTTAATTGCCTCCTTCAAGGAAGTAATAAAGGCTGCAAAGATAACCTTGTGGTGAGTCCCAAACCAAAAGAGAGGAGAAAATTCTATTAATTTTGAAAAATGAATTTTATTAGGCTGTTTTTTTTATACATGGGCCACACCACGTTTCTCTTTATGCTTATAGGGCTATATAAACCCTGGTTGATGTTATGGTGGGAAGCTGTCCAGAATAGGAGAAAAGTTATAAAACTTTATGGACGTGTTGCTTTGGTAAGCTATATAGTATATTGGCTGTCGATAAATTTGTCACAATGAACAAAAGGATTATCGGGGCATTTATTTTGGCTTTGGTGGGAAGTTTAATCCGTTGCAATGCTCCATCCTCGGACAGTAGCAAGGAAAAAGAGGAGCCAGCGTCAGTGGTTAATGATCTGCCAAACATGACTATTACGCTGCTCGATGGATCAGCACTCAATATCAAGGGATTGAAAGGTAAAACAGTCTTGATCTTTTTTCAACCCGATTGCGACCATTGCCAGCGAGAGGCTGCAGAAATAAGAAAAAACCTGGAAGCCTTTAGAAATAGCACCCTCTATTTTATTACCTCTCACCCCCGGAGCGAAATAGAAAAATTTGGGAATAATTTTGGACTAATGGGGCATTCCAATGTTTTCTTTGCATGGACTTCCACCGAAAACGTGCTAAACAGCTTTGGCCCAATTTCAGCACCATCGATATACCTTTACTCGAGTGACCACAAACTTATCAAAGCGTTTAATGGTGAGGTGAAGATTGAATTGGTGCTGAACTATATTTAGCTCACCTTCTCGGCGACGACTAAAAACTTTTTGTGTATTCCCGAAAAGCCAATTAAAAATTTTTCGCCCCCATCCTGTAATCTTGTTTTATTTCTGAGCTCTTTCACCGTTAATGGATAGTTACGTGTCGTCAAATTAGCCTGGCCCTGTGGGAAAAATTCTTTTAATGTTTTGGGATTTGGTTTAACATGGGCTACGATCTTAAAACTTTTTCCAGGGAAATTCGGAACCAGTTTATCGGCTGTATAAAGATGCGTGCTGGGGTGAAGCTTTTCAATTTTGAACCATGTACTAATTAGTTTGAACGCTCCTGCTTTTAAAACAGAGGCATTGGGTTCATAGATAAAAGCGAGCGGTTCTGAGTAGGTAGCTTTTGCAGCCCGTTCTGCAGAGCGTTGGAAGGTGAATGAATTATGAGTATTGTCATTTAGAAGGTTTATGGCTTCAATGGTTGGCTCATCGGCAAAATTTTGTTCGCACAAAAAAAGCAGCTCCTTGCACTCGTTTTCAACGGAAATAACAAAGATTCGTTTTACAAATAGTAAGTCCTTGAGGGCTTGTTGAATATCGAGAAGAGGGGATGACTTGATAAGAAGTTGGCTAGTCTTCTCAAAGATTTTTTGCTGTAAGCTTGTCACATCAGGCTCACAGTCAGCAAATGAAAATACTTTTTTATTTCCGATACTCCGTCGGGATGGGTCTATATAAATGCAATCAAAAGACTGTTTGCAAGATTTTAAAAACTCTTCCGCAGATGTATTGAAATATTTAATTTCTTTTGCCGCTAGTTGTTGGTGATTGTGCTGAACGATTTCAAGAAGATCTTTATTAGGCTCGATATAGTAAACCTGCTTGAATGCCTTGCTGAAAAAAAAGGAATCAACTCCAAAACCACCTGTTAGATCCGCACATAAATCTTTTTGTGGGATAGCGTCAAGGACGAAAGTACTTTTAAATCTTGCAGTGTGTTCTGAAGAGCTTTGTTCCAGGTTTAAGCCTGGAGGATAAACAATGGCGTTAGTGCGATAGTACATCGGAAGCTTTTCCTTGGCTTTTTTTCTACCCATAATTTGCTCGGCAATGGCAGACATTGGCACACCGTGAAAACTGTTGAGTTTTAAAACAAGTTGGCTTGTATCATCAAGCGCATGTTGGCGGATGAAAGTCTGAATAGCTGCAGATAGTAAATCAGCGAACAAGCAAAGTTTTTATCAAAGGTAATTATGCAGTTCTGTACGACTTGACATAAATGAATATATTTCTAACATAAACAAAGATACCCATACCCTGTGCAACCAGGAGGACCGGATCTATCCGGTAGGATGCGTAAATTAAAATGAACACCGACGCCACGGTACTAATAATCCAAAATCCTAATGGAAGAATAGAAGTTTTGTTTTTTTCCGAATAATACCATTGATAAATAAAACGGAAGTTTAGCATTAGCTGACCGGTCGCACCCAGAATAAGAATGGGATGACTTAGATCGCTTTGTTGGAAAATTTCCTGGAAATTATGATCGGAGCCAAAAAGCATCCAGCCAAAGGCAATGGCGGGCAAGGCAAGCAGGAGAATACGGATTGCTATGTTAATTTTTTTCCAGTCATTTTTAAGTTGAAGGTTCCTGACATAGATGAAGTAGGAAAGGGTCTGTCCGAAAATAATGACGATGTCGTCACGGAAGACACCATAAATCAAAAAAAGAAAAGAGGCTACTAAACTGAGCTGCCAATAAACAGTAGGTGAAACAACCTTACCTTGTTTTTCAGAATGAATCCATTGAATAATTAAGCGGGTGCCAAAAAGGGACTGCGCAAAGAAACCAAGGCCAAACATCCAATACTTCTGAATAAATTCCATGCGGCCGCAAAGATGAACAGGGAATTATGAATTTGAAAGCACAGTATTGTTATATTCAGGTTAATGGCTTTGAGTTCAGATTTGAAGCAATAAGGGAGTGAAAATGCATGAAATTCAAATATTGTCTTTGGAGTAGCTTATAATGTTGAGAGCATGAAGTTCGATTTGGTCGTTATAGGAGGAGGTGCAGCGGGTTTCTTTGGAGCTATTCAAACGGCAGAGCTGAAACCTGGATTGAAGGTTTTAATCCTGGAGAAGTCGTCAAAGCTTCTCACAAAAGTGAGGATATCCGGAGGAGGACGATGCAATGTTACGCATTATTGCTTTAATCCTTTTGAACTGGCTCGTCACTATCCGCGCGGAGAGAAGGCATTAAAAGCGCTATTTAAATCCTATCATGCCAGGCATGTCGTGGAGTGGTTTGCTTCAAAGGGCGTGAAACTCAAAACTGAAACCGATGGAAGAATGTTTCCGGTAACGGATAATTCTCAAACGATCATAGATTGTTTCAAGCACGAAGCCAGTCGGTTAAAAGTACGAATAGAAGTCAACGTTGGGGTGTCCCATATTGAAGTTGAAAATCATACTTTCAAAATAGTTACTCAGCAAGGCGAAAAATTTGATTCAAAAAAGATTTTAATTGCCATGGGTGGAAATGCCAACCTGCAAGCCTATCAGTGGATAATGAATTTAGGACATTCAATCGTTAAGCCTATTGCTTCTTTATTCACTTTTAATGACGGCGATAAAAAATTTAGCGATTTAATGGGTATTTCCGTCCCAGACGCTGAGGTCAAAATAGCAGGAACAAAATTTTCTCAACGAGGGCCGGTATTAGTTACACATTGGGGATTGAGTGGCCCGGCGATCATTAGGCTTTCGGCATGGGCTGCAGATTATCTTCACCGGACTAACTATAATTTTAACGTTCTATTAAGTTGGATCGGTCCGGTAAAAGAGGAAGCGTTCAGGGCCCAGTTACTCGAGCATAAAAAAATCAAGAGCAAACAAAAAGTTGTAACAAACCCCATGTTCTCTCTGCCACAGCGACTGTGGCAACGGTTATGTGAACTTTCAGAAATAGAAGATTCAAAAGTTTGGGGCGAGCTGCCACAGCGGAATCTTAACAGATTGATAGAATATATAATACGTTGCCCTTTTCAAATTAGGGGAAAGACAACTTTTAAAGAAGAGTTTGTTACATGTGGGGGTGTGGACCTCAACGAGATTAACCTTGAAACTATGGAAAGCAAGATAATAGGTAACTTATTCTTCGCCGGAGAAGTGCTGAACATTGATGGCGAAACAGGCGGTTTTAATTTTCAAGCCGCCTGGACAACGGCACATGTAGCCGCCAAGAATATAGCTCAATAAAGCTGAATCCGTTACTCATTTTTCAGATTATCAACCGGATTAACAAACGTTGCGCGCCAGGTTTGTGAGCCGATGGTAATAACACCGAAAACAACCAGTAGAAAAACACCCAATGCAACGCTGACAAGATCAACATTCACATGATACGGGATCATTTCTAACCATATTGTATTGAGAAAATACGTGGCCGGGACTCCTGTCAGAACGGCAATCGCAAGTATGGATAGAAACCCTTTTGACAACAGGTAAACCAACGCCTTATTGCTACTTCCCAACACTTTGCGGATGGAAATTTCCTTCATACGGGTTTCTGTCATGTAGGTAGCCATGCCCAACAACCCCATGCAGGAAATCATGATCGCAAGAAACGCGATCACTCCGAGAATGTTAACAACGTCACCGAAAATGGTGTCATAGAACATTTTTATTTCTGATTCAAAGTCTTTGTAGTCTATCTTTAATCGTGGGTTTATAGTTGCCCAGGCTTTCTCAACTGACTTCGCGGCGTCTTCATATGTTCCCGAGTACCTTACCTGGAGAAGATAGAGTTGATCCGGTGAATACATCAATGCCATTGGCTCTATTTTAGAGAGTAGAATTTGGTGGTTATAATTTCTCACTACACCGATTATAGTTTTTTTGAGAGAATCGCGCTGATAAATGATTTCTTCACCGAGAGCATCCATTGATGTTTTATAGTGTAACGCCCTTACCGCTTCTTCATTGATCACGATAAAATTTTTATTTGACTCACCACGTTCAGAAGCAAAAAACTTTCCGGCAATCAGTTCAATTTCTATATTTCTTGTGTAATCTTCATCTACGACGAAATAATTAAGATTGGTCCATTCCTTTTCGTCTAGATTTTTCTTAAAGCCATCAGCACGTGTCGTACCGGAGGCTGGAACGTGTGATGCGCCTGTCACATTTTGAATATTGGAATATTTTAGCAGCTCCGTCTTCATGGCGGAATACGATGTATTGTTTAGCTGCACCATGATATTGTTCTTCATGTTAAATCCATGGTCTTTACCCATGAATAGATTCAGCTGATTGTACACTACGATCACTGTAAGAATGAAAATAAGGGAAATTGTGAATTGCGAAACTAAGAGTGCTTTGCGTAATGCCATCCGTGAAAAAAGCTTAATATTATTCAGGCCCTTAAGCACCTTTATAGGTTGAAAAGCAGATAAGACCGCAGCTGGGAAAAACCCAGCCAGGATGCCCACGGTAACAGCAAAAACAAGACACAGACCATATATAACATAGTTCGCTTCCAGGTCCCATTTGAACACCCGTGCTAAAGTCAATTGCTGCATAAGCGGTTCTATGAGCAACAACAAGGAAAAAGCTACCAGGAGCGCACACAGCGCTACAACAACAGACTCAGATAAAAACTGTGTGAATATTTGCCGGCGTGCTGCACCAGATACTTTGCGTATCCCTATTTCTCTTGCCCGGGTCAGCGAACGCCCAATGGATAAATTTGTAAAATTAAAACAGGACGTAACCATGATCACACCGGCTAATCCACTGAGGAAATAAACAAATATCCATGGCAAGGATGGGCCGATGGCATTACTCATCTCTCTGCCGGGCGTTATGTCTTTCAGGCTTTGCAGATTGAATTTCACTCTATGCACGTTCGGGTTGGTGATGAGTGCTTTATGCTCCTGATAAATTTTTTCAAGATGAAGCTGAATATCTGCCGGTGACCTACCATCCTCAAGTAATACATAGGTCCAACCATTCCAAAAGTCTGACCAATTTTCCATATCGTTACCAAACTTACCTGCCGCGTGAAGGCTTTTTGTAGTTGACATACTGGCCAGTGCTTCAAACACTATGTGGGATTTTCTTTTGGTTTCTTTCAAAACCCCAGTCACCGTATAGGTGCCGATATCTCCTACTTTGATCGTTAGCCCTAAAGGATTTTCTTCTTTGAATAATTTATTTGCTGCTTTCCGGGTAAGGACTACGGAGTAAGGAGTTGAAAGGGCTGAAACAGGATCGCCATATTGTAGTTCGTACTCGAAAAAAACAAATACTTCAGGATCTGCAAAGAAACCAGCCAATGGGATATTTACATTCTGACCCTCGAACTCAGACCAGTTGTTTCCAAACCCACGTTTCAACCGAACAACTTCTTCTACGCCTGTGTATTTTTCTTCGAGCTCGTGTCGCAAAGGCATTGCAGAAGTTGCATACTTCATACCACCGTCTTCGATGCCATTGCTGTTAACAGGAATAGAGATGACTCTGTAGATGCGATCCCGTTTTGAATTGTATCGATCATACATCATTTGATCAGCCACCAACATAATGATGCCTAAGCATATTGACATGCTAACGGCCAGTCCAAAAATGTTGATGAAAGAAAAAAATTTGTGACGCAGCAGGTTCCTTAAGGCAACGGTTATATAGTTCTTAATCATTTGTGTTGAAATTTTTAAACCTGTTTTAAAAAGCAGCTGAGGACATTACTTGTTAAGGTCTTTTTTGACCATGAAATAGTAGATAAGAAAACCCAGCGAGACCGAAACTGTAAAGATCCCATAAGGCAAAGGAGACTCTCTATCGTAGGGAATGTATTCCAACAGAACCAGGGATGTGCCTGCAAAGAAAATAATTAACCCCCACTTTAGCGACGCATATTTATTTTCTTCAGTATGTCGTTTAAAAATTGCTTGTGTATCTTCATTTACAAAACCTTTTTCGATCATTTTCTTCTTAAGAATATAATCTGTAATCGTGCGGGTGAAAAAAAACAATGATGCACCGAAAGTTCCAAGAATCGCAAGTGGCATCATAACATCTCTCAGGTTTTCATTCATAATTTGGATTGTTAAGTGTTTTTGTTTTTGACTTTGATGGTGAGACACCGATATTTTGCCGGATGTTGCAATTAGTTTCTAAAAAATGGGCAAAACCGTAATGAGCCGACTTTGAACTAAATACTATAACTTCCCTGCAACATCACCTTTAAAATCCTTGTCTAACCAGCCAATGATTGATGATAGGGTGCTTGTATCTCGTGTTTTGAGTGGAGATATGCATGCCTTCAAGTTGCTTATAAAGCAGCATGAAAGGCTTGTTGCCCATATGATAGGCAGGTTGGTGAAAAACAAGGAAGAGCGGGAAGAACTTTGTCAGGATGTTTTTTTAAAAGTGTATGAAAAGCTTGGCGAGTTTAGTTTTCAATCCAAACTATCCACTTGGATTGCTACTATTGCTTATCGCCACGCCATTAACCAAATGCGAAAAAAGAAAATGCTGCTAAGCGATATTTCAGAGGTAGAGAGTTTTGCAGCCAATTTTATGGAAGAAGAAAACCCGGAATCTTTGCTGGCAGAACACGACTTAAATGACGTTGTGATTGACTTATTGGACAAATTACCTGCCCCATATAAAGCAGTGATAACACTTTATCATGTGGATGGCATGAGCTACCCTGACATCGTTCTTGTCACCGGAATGCCGGAAGGCACAGTGAAAAGTTATTTATTCCGTGCACGCAACTTGTTAAAAGAGAAGGTAATGAAGTATCTTGGTAAGGAAGAATTGCTATGAGTACATACGAAGAAGAATTACAAAAAAACCTTGAGGAAGGCAAAATGCCGGTAGGGGATGAGCTTGATATAAAAGCGTATCAGCATGTATTCGACGCCCTGGAACGCGAACCAGCGTTCTCCCTGCCCTCAACTTTTGCGGATCAGGTGGTTAATCTTGCAGTACGAAAGCATAGAAGAAATACTTTTAAGGAATATTTTTGGTTTAGTTTCGGCATGTTCTTATTACTGATTGCCTTCGTTATTGCAGTTGCCCTCACGGACTTTAGGATTAGCGCTGGTATTTTTAGCGGACTAAGCAGCTATAAGGGACTCTTAATTTTTGGAGCATTCTTTATTGGGTTATTGCATTGGCTTGACAAACAGCTGATAAGAAGCAAGCGGACCATTGGCTGAGTTGTCTTATGAAGATGCATCGGATTGAAGTAAACTTCCATGCTCTCCAATGGAAAGTGTCATCACAGAACCGTGACTCCAAGCAAGATTGGGATTTTCATGACCGATTGGAAAATTAAAGGCAACTGGATAGTTGAATTGCTTCACTTTATTAAGGATGATCTCTTCCATTGTCTCCCCAAAGCCAGGCTCTGTATCTTTGAGGTCGGTCATATGACCCACCACCAAACCGGCAAGTCTATCCAACTTGCCAGCACGTTTAAGTTGCGTAAACATCCGATCGATCTTATAAAAATATTCGTCAATTTCTTCCACGATTAAAATCTTTGCATCCAAGTCGGGCTCGGTCGATGTTCCGAGCGAATCAACAACGAGAGAAAGATTCCCTCCTAAAACCAGACTTGTTGATTGACCAGGCTTATTGTTTTTATTGGGCTCAGCTTTAACAGACGTTCCCATGCCAAACAGTATTTGCTTTAGACTTTCAATGGAACTGGCCGAGTCCTGTTTTGAAAAGAGTATGGGCATGGTGCCATGTAAGCTTTCAATACCTAGTTGAAAAAGCTTGAGATGAAGGGCGGTGACATCACTGAAACCGACAATCCATTTAGGATTTCTTTGAAACTTTGCAAAGGATAAATGATCTACTATTCTGGTAGTTCCGTAGCCGCCGCGTGCACATATAATTGCATTGATTTCTTCATTATCAAGCATACCCTGAAAATCGTTCAGTCTTTGCTCGTCTGTTCCAGCGAGGTAATGATGGTCGTCGTTGAAGAGGTTCGGAGCAAACTCAACGTTCAGTCCCCAGGACAATATAATCCTTTCTGCAACCTCAACCTCTTGAAGATGCACCTTTCTCCCAGGAGCAACGATTCCAACTTTATCTCCAACTTTCAGTGATCTTGGCTTTATCATTGATCAAAAATAGGAAGACCTCTCAGAGTAATCGCTGTGAAAAACAAAAACCCTTCTGAAAAACGAATCAGAAGGGTTAAGTTTAGACTTCTTAAATCTTACTTCGGCTGAGTGGGAGGTGTTGTAGCCGGCTTAGGAGTTATTCCTAACTTTTTTAGCACAAGATCAGAAATATCCATTTTCTCATCTCCATATAAAATCACATCAAGGCCTCCGATTTGCTGGTTAAGAATGAATGAATATCCATTTTCCTTTGCCACATCCTCAATCCCTTTTCCGATTTTTTTATAAACAGGTTCCATCATTTGGGTTTGTTTCGTTTGGATAGAGGTTTGAGCGTCTGCCTGAAGTTTTTCAATATTTTGTTGCATTTGTTGAAGCTCACGTTCTGTATTTAAACGAACCGCTTCCAACATTGTACTCAGGTTGGCCTGGTAGTCTGCAAGCTTCTTTTGAAAATCCTGATATTTTGTATCAATTTGATTCTTAAGTTGGGCTTGAGTCGATTTTAGTTCAGTATCGATTTGCTTCATTTCAGGCATTTGGCTAAAGATATAATCAACATCAGCATAGCCTACTTTAACTGATGCGGTTTGTGCCTGGGACGCAAGAGTTCCTAATCCAAGCACCATAAGTAAAACGAGTTTTCTCATCACAGTAATTCTAATTTAGTTTTTTATCTTATCATTTGGGTCTCCCAAACCCAGTTGGTCCAACACAAAGTCTGTATAGTCATGTCTAGGATCTGTATAAATCATTACCAGTTCGCCAGCTTTATCAAACATTATGGCAAGGTTGTTTTCCTTGCACACTTTATCTACAGCATCCCAAACCTTGTCCTGTATCGGTTTAATGAGCTCCTGTTTTTTCAGGAAAAACAACCCTCCAAATCCAAATACCTTCTTTTGATACTCCTTCAGTTCGGCTTCCTTTTTTTGGATAGCTTCTGTTCGTTCCTTTTTCATTTGCTCGGTAAGCAGAACCTGTTCTGCTTGCAAGGAACTATACATACCATCAATTTTCCTTTTATTTTCCTGTATTTCCTTTTCCCAGGCCTCAGAAAGCTGACTTATCTCATCCTGCGCCTTTTTATAATCAGGCATCTTATTCAGTATAAAATCGGTATCAATGTACCCGAACCGCTGAGCGTGGACAAAATTCAGGCCGAAAATGAGAAAAAATATTGTAAAAATATAAGGACGCATACTTATCTGATTTGCTGACCTATGGTAAAGTGGAACTGAGAGCCGCTGACAGACTGCTTACTGCCGATGGGTACGGGATCAAATCCATAAGCCCAATTCAAACCAATTAATCCAAAAGCAGGCATAAATATCCTGGCTCCAACTCCAGCAGCTTTATACATTCTAAACGGATTGAAGTCTTCGTAATTGCCCCAATTATTACCAGCCTCCGTAAATATAAGCCCATAAATGGTGGCGGCATTACCAGTGGTTACCGGGTATCTCAATTCAAGCCCCATCTTCTCATAGACAACCCCACCTTTCTGCGACTGGCTATTGCCGGCAGTATACGTAGGCGGCGTGATCTCGTTATCCTGGTAGCCACGTAATCCAATAATTTCCTTACCAAGGACAAACGAATTGAACCCACCGGCCAAACCACTGCCACCCAAAACAAAACGTTCAAATGGACCGATACCTGTTTTCTCTATGTTGTAAGCGCCAATAAATCCGAAATGCACCTTCGCTTCCAATACCAGTTTCTTCTTACTGTCTAGCGGCAAGTAATACCTGGCATCAAACATCCATTTGTGATATTCCTGCCATTTATTCTTTTGCTCTGCAGTGGCCGTAGTATAATCAAGGTTATTAAAGGATGAATAGGGCGGCGTTAGCGTTAAGCTCAATGACACCGTAGAGCCTTGAGAAGGATACATTTGATTATCAACGCTATTTCGCGACAGTGTCGTATTAAAAGTTATTGCATTGGAGGAGCAGTTTGTACATCCTATTTGATAGTCAATATTCTTTAATGTATAAATGGCATACCCCAGTGAATTGGTTAATGAAAAATAGTTATCAGGCCACTCCAACATCCTGCCTAAGCCTACAGAGAAATTGTCAGCTTTAAGCATTGAGTTAAGATCATTATAACTGGTAGCTCCTACGCCTGGGTATCGGGAAAGAGATCGAACATAACTAACGCTGAAAGAATGCGGTTTGCGGCCTCCCATCCAAGGTTCTGTGAACGAAAAACTGTAGCTCTGGAAAGATCGACCATTGGCTTGCATCCGCAAAGAAAGCCTTTGTCCATCACCCACAGGCAAGGGTTTCCAGTTTTGCAAGTGCGGGATATTTCTAAGGGAGAAGTTATTGAATGTTAAACCCAAGGTTCCGACGAAGCCGTAATAACCTCCCCAGCCTCCGGATAATTCAACCTGATCGTTGGATTGCTCCTCGACCTGCCATTCTATATCAACGGTTCCATTGGCCGGATTCGGAACCAAATTCTGACCAATTTTATCGGGAGCAAAATAGCCTAACTGTCCCAACCTTTGTTGGGTTCGTATAATATCCGATCGCCGGAACTTCTGACCCGGAACAGTACTTAACTCCCTGCGGATAACATGATCACTTGTACGATCATTGCCGGAAATGGTAACCTCATTGATTGTAGCCTGCTCCCCCTCGAATATTCGCATCTCAACATCAATTGAATCGCCCGATACCGCCACTTCAACCCAAGGACATCGGAAGAACAAATATCCGTCATCCATATAAAGACCGCTGATATCGAGGCCCTTTGGATTAAACTGAAGTTTTCTGTCAATTAGCTCTTTGTTGTACACATCACCCCTGCTAATAGCCAGAACAGCACTTAACTGTTTGTCCGTATAGATGTAATTGCCGGTCCAGATAATGTTGCGGAAATAATATTTAGGTCCTTCCGAAATTACAAAATCGACATTTATGGTATTGTCATTATGGGCATAAACTGTATCTGAAATGATTTCTGCATCACGGTAACCCTGGGTGTTATAATAATCGATTATTTTCTTTTTATCATCGTCATAGTCGGTTTTGATGAACTTCGAACCGGCGAAGACGTTCAACTTTACATTATCATAGAAGAACTCCATTAGCTGCTTGGGGCCCACCGTGTAACTGGAGTCAAAAAACCCCTTTGGCTTGATGGTAAAGATCTCTTTAATCAAAGTACGGTGAAGCGTGAAGTGTGGTCGCTCATGGGTCTTCTTCATTTTCTTCTCAAGCTTGCTATCGGGAAGGCTATTGTTTCCTGTGAAGGATATACTGTTGATCTTGACTTTCGATTTAGGGTTCACGGTTATCTTAAGTCTTATCCCATCGCGGTTTAATGTATCTTTTTGCTGAACAATTTTTACCTCCGTATTTAGAAACCCCTTTTTCACAAAGTATTTCTTTACCGCTAATTCCGTATTACGCACCATGGCATCATTTACAATCTTTCCCCGAATAAGTTTAAGGTCATCTTTTAGACCGCTTTCCTGAGATTTGGAGATTCCGTTGAAATAAAATCCGGTTAATCGCGGTCTTTCGGAGAGCGCAATGTTGAGGTATACGTTTTGTCCCTCAATTTTATCCACTTTGATGGTAACATCGCCAACTAAGCCATGTTTCCATAAACTTCGAATGGCATTAGAAACTGCATCTCCAGGGATTTTAATTTTGTCACCGACCTTTAAACCGGTCAGGGAGACCATGGCATTCTTGTCCAAGATGTTTAACCCTGTTACTTCTATTCCAGCAATAGTGTACTCTGCGGGATTAGTGTAATTCAAATTGTTTTCAGAGAGCGTGGTGGAACGCTCTGCACGGTTTTTTCTGAACTGAGCCCAGCCATCGGCAGCAACATTTAAAAGAATAACCAAAAATAAAACTCGCTTCATCAACTTACTGGGTTCAATTGTTCACTTGTTTTTCCAAATCTACGCTCGCGTTGTTGGTATGACCAAATAGCCTCATATAAATGCTCTTTACGAAAGTCTGGCCACAGTGTGGGTGTGATGTAGAGTTCGGTATAGGCTATTTGCCAAAGCAGGAAGTTGCTGATTCGCAGTTCTCCGCTGGTGCGGATAAGAAGCTCCGGATCTGGGATGCCGGAAGTTTGCAAATAGTTTTCAAAAAGGTGCTCATTTATGTCTTCCACCTTAATGTTTCCGTCATGCACCTCCTTGGCCAGGGCCTTAACAGCTTTGATAATTTCCCATCGACCACTATAACTGAGGGCAAGGATCAAGGTAAGGCCAGTGTTATTTTTAGTTTGGTCAATTGCCCATTCTAAGTTCTTTTGGCACTCGCCGGGAAGATGTGACGTTTCTCCGATGGTGATCAGCTTAACCTGATTCTCTGTAAGCCTTTTGATTTCTTGCTTTAAAGTATTTACCAATAGCTCCATCAATCCGTCAATTTCAGCTTTAGGTCGGCTCCAGTTTTCGGTCGAAAAGGCATAAAGGGTCAAATACTTTATCCCTAGTTCCCCACAACCTTCCGTAATATCGCGCACGGCTTCAACTGCATTCCGATGCCCAAAAATGCGTAATGCTCCTTTTTTCTTTGCCCATCGTCCATTACCGTCCATGATGACAGCGATGTGCCGCGGTAAATTATTAAAATCGATATGTTCTTTATAAGAGGCCACAAGGTCCCAAAATTAGTAAAAGATATTGGTTATTAGTGGTTGTGCTGATCGGTAAACTAAATGCAGCGTATTACTTATAGGGATTGGTAGGACAGGGGATGGTGTAAAAAGTACGCGTAATAGAAAGGCCTATGAAATAATAATTATCGTTGTCGTTTGGATTGCCATACTGATAATTTTTATCCCGCGGATCACCGCCAGATATATTATCGAGATAGTCAAAAAAGGTCTTGCGTATTCCAAATTCAAGAGAGAAATACCATTTAGGATTGTAGACATATTTAAATCCACCCCCAAAGGGTATCGATGCCTGGATGTTACTGTATTCTGCATTTTTTTGAATATCTCCCGAAATTCCAAATAGGCCAATGCCCGCAAAGAGATACGGCGTAAACCGCACAAATCTTTTCGTCTCCCTCCAATTCAAAAAATGGTATTCCATTACCGTTGACGCCTCCAGTAAAAATAAATTAAATGAGGCGTTTCGCATGGTAGCAAATGCATCTATTGGCTTTTCACTTGCCCCAATCTTGCCGGCAGTAATTGCGGCCCGGAAGCTAACCACTTTGCTAAGGTTCGAACGATAAAAAACGGTGGCGGCAGGTTTAGAGTACTTAAAATTGTAGGATCGGATAAGGTCTCCGGTATAGTTGAAAGTCCCTAACCCAAAACCAACTTCTGAACGTTGTGCAACAGCACCATTCGAAAAGAAGAGCAATAAGCAAGCTGCAATGGTGAGCTTTTGAAGGATTGAAACCATCATCGGAATTTGGCCCTGTGAAATGTTTTTCCGAGAATATAAGTGAGTTTGAAAGTTGTCACCATATAAATGTCACGGTCATTTTTGCTACCTCTAATATTGTCAGGATATTCACTGCCATAACCGGGCACAACGTTATAGTTTTGGCCATCTCTTCCCGTGTAAGTAGACGTTGGCGTTACAATTTCTGAAGACCTGTAAGACATTGCTTTTGCTAAGGCATCGTTCCCAAAGACCCCTAAGTCAACATAATTTCTGCTGACATCATCAATGTAATCTGTAAATAAATACCTAAACCCTAATTCTACAGAGAAATCAAGGATTTCATTTAGCCTAAAACGAGCCCCCAGACCAAATGGTATGGCTACCTGTAGTTTTTTGTATGGTTTAATTCCCTGGTTCATATCACCAGCCTGTAATTGGGCATTTTGTCCTTCGGTTCCCAGCGGTTGAAGATCGACCCATTCGCCTGCCTCCGGAAGAGGATTATTATTCAAATCAGTGGCTGGAGCTAAAGCCTGAGGGTTGTGCAGGAAACCTGCAACCCCAACAAAACCATATGGCGTCCATTGAACACGGCTAATATAGGTCGCAGAATTCGGGAACAGATCAAAGCTCGCTACTACAGAGAGTTCTTTAATCCTGTTTCTAAAAGATAAATTTCGTTGGTAACGGTAAATGCCATTGTCCAGGTCTCCCTGATCTGCAGATTCATTATCAGAACCTTTAAGTGTACCATACATAAAAGATGCTGTGAGGGCATAGCGCGGACCGAAACGATGAGAGAACTCCAGGCCTAAGGCTGGCCTGGTGAATGAAATATCAGTGCTGAAGCTGCCAGGACGAGGTGATAAGTCTCCATAGTAGTTAAGCGCATTTAACGACACGCCAATCATATTGTATACCTTCTCCTTTCCAAACCAACTTTTTTTCCCTCGAAAACTAGAAATACGTTTATTGTTCTTTTTTATATTCTTACGATTCATCTGTGCGGTGGCGTCATGAACAAATGAAAGCAGGAGAACTGCCAGCGCAATGTAAAGAAGCTTTCTCATCGAGTTGGAAAAATAATTTTAGTCAAGCAAGCTCAAAGTTAACAAAAAATCAATTCCTTATGTCGAGGCCCCAATTCAACTTCTGCCGGAGCGTCTTAAAGTATTGGTTGCTCTCTAGCTGAACGAGGTGCACCTTAAAATCAGCTTTTTTAACCTTTAACTTTATGGAAGAACTAACAGAAGACATACGCGAATCAAGGGATACCAGAAAGTGCTTACTCCTGCCTTCTACCTGAAAAGTTATTTCTGAACTATCGGCAACAACAATCGGGCGCACCGTCAGATTATGGGGACTAACCGGGGTTATAACAAAGTTTCCAGAACGGGGAAAAATTAAAGGGCCCCCGCAACTCAGGGAATATCCCGTAGATCCAGTGGGAGTAGAAACAATAATTCCATCGGCCCAGTAAGAATTTAAGAACTCACCATCAATGTATGTATGAATGGTAATCATGGCAGAAGAATCCTTTTTCATCACGGTGAAATCATTCAATCCAAAATTTAGAGATCCAAATATATCTTTATCAGTTTCCAGTTTAAGCACGGCTCTTTTATCCAACGTGTAGGCTCCCTCAAAGAGATTTTGAAGAGCTTTTTCAGTCTCTTCTTTACTGATGGTGGCCAAAAAACCAAGTCTGCCAGTATTAATCCCCAATACAGGAATTTCGGACTTTCCGATATGAGTAATTGACTCTAGTAAGGTCCCATCGCCCCCAATGCTAAGGAAGAGTTGAATGTTGGTGAGTTCAGCACCGGAGTGATAGATCTGAAACTCGGATTTGATCAATGGCTTCTTGAGATATTGGCTAAATTTTGAAGAAACAGTAAGTTCTGCATTGTTCCGGGCAAGAATTTCAAAAATTCGGGAGATAAAAGGCGCTGACTCGCGATTAAATTCTTTTCCATGTACAGCAATTCTCATGAAGTGGTTTTTTAAGTTTCGGTAGAGCCGGTATTTCCGAAGCTATACTAAAGATAGAAACGAGGCAGGAATGGACAAAAGAAGTGAAATAATTAAATGTCCAGATAGCGCAGCAGCATGTCAATGCGTTCCTTTCCGTCGCCAATAGGCTTTGTCTCTTGATAACGGCCTATGACCTTGTAACCAAAACGTTCAAGTGTTGCCACTATCCGTAGCAAATCCACTTGGTTGATTTTTAAAGTCAATCTCAGTTTTGAAGGATCCAATGGATCTTCCTTGACTATACTGCTGAGTACCTTGGCACGATTTTCCTCAATCAACCTGCTTATTTCGGATAAAGAATAATCAACATGGTTCATGGAAAGTACCAAGATTCCTCCTGGGAATTGCACCGCGGCAGTCTGAGCGAAGGAGGTAAGGGTGTCTTGCACGGTAATGAGCCCGCAATAACTTAGGTCTTCATTTAGGACGGCAACGACTTGGAGTTTATTATCGGCAGCGACCTTAAGAATGTCATAGAAATGGGTATCTAACTGAACGTAACAATTTTGACCTACAAGATTGAAATCCTTAACGCATTTTTCAATTTCGTTTGTTTCCAGTATAATTTCTTCTGAGATAAAACCCAACAATTTACCCTCTTCAACAACAGGCATATAATTGCAGCGAAATTCTTCCATCCACACAATAGCCTTGTGCGCATCGTCTGTTCCCTTAAGGGGAGGGATCATGTGATTTATCAGATCTTCGGCAATCATTGGCAGTTATTTCCTTAAGTGATACACATGTGCGTAGAACATTATTTTACTAATTAACTTAAGAATTCCTCTACAAGTTCATTAAACTTTTCTGGATGCTCCATCATGGGAGCATGGCAACAATTATCAATAAATTTTAAGTCCGAATTTGGAATAAGCCTGTTAAACTCATGCGCCACCAAGGGTGGTGTTATAGTATCGTTCAATCCCCATACCAACAAGGTAGGGATTTTGATGTTGGGAATTTCCTCCGCCAAATTGTTACGCTGCGCGGATTTTGCGATCGCAACAATTCGCAAGCATTTTGGAATACTGTTTGTGATTTCAAAAACCTCGTCAATCAATTCCTTTGTTGCCACCTGGGGGTCATAAAATGTATAAGAAACACGCTCTTTTATATACTGATAGTTACCTCTCTTTGGATAGGAACCGCCCATAGAATCTTCAAACAAGCCCGAACTCCCCGTGAGAATGAGTTTGCTGACTTTTGTGGAATTTTTTAAGGTGTAAATCAAGGCAATGTGGCCTCCTAAACTGTTACCGATTAAAATTATATCGTCAAGCTTTTTCAACGCGACAAAATCCTCGAGAAATTTCCGCAAACCGTCAAGACCTGCCTCCCGGATAGGCATTTCATAAATGGGCAACATCGGAATAATCACTCTAAAGTTCTGTGAGAACCGATCAACCACACCCTCCCAATTACTTAACGCACCAAACAATCCGTGCAATAAAAGTAAAACGGGACCCTGACCTTCCTCTACGTACCGAAAACCGCTCTCTTCTTTTATTGCCAGTGCCATAGTCCTAGTTATCGAGGATAAGTAAAGAAAAAAAATAATGAGAATGAAAAGTTTTTACCGTCAACAAACCCATCTAAATAACATCCTTGAAAACCGGTAATAATTCACCAATCCAATCCGTGATTTTAGGGGCAAAACCTGCAACCATTGGGTAAAGCCAAGAACCTTCTGTCCAATGCGACAGGAATTTAAATTCCAGCGAATCTACAATCCACAACACAATGCTCAACATGAAGGTCGTCCTTAGCAGTCCGAGTAAGCCGCCGGCTGCCTGATCAACGCTTCCCAAAAAAGATTTATCTACGGAGGCCTTAATTAATTTTCCGAGCAGGTTAACAACAATAACAATTAAAAGGAACACGACGGCAAAAGCAACGTAGGGAAGAACCTTTTCATCTACATTAAATCTATCGGCCAGGAGCACCATGGTCCATCCCATAAGTTTAAATCCGCCCAGAACTCCAAGCACGACTGCAAGGAGAGAAAAAAGTTCCAACAGGAACCCTGCTTTATAACCATGATACCCTCCTAGTAAAATGAAAACGGCAAAAGCAATGTCTATTCCACTCAAGTAGTAAGAAGTTTTTTTACGAGTTCTGAAATAACTTTTCCATCGGCCTGTCCTGCAAGTGCTTTGGTAGCGGTACCCATTACCTTGCCCATATCTTGAGGTCCTTTAGCGTCTAATTGCTGAATGATCGCTTTCAACGCATTTTCGATTTCATCAGGCGAAAGTTGCTTTGGCAAATATCGGGTGATGATCCCAAGCTGATAAAGTTCTTTATCAGCCAGGTCATTGCGGTTTTGTTGCTGGAAAATTTCGGCCGACTCTTTACGCTGCTTAGCGGCTTTCATCAGTAATTTATTCTCTGTGTCCGTTGAAATCTCGCCTGTTGCATTCTTCTCCGTTTCCGCCAGGAGGATCAAGGATTTAATGCTTCGCAAGGCCTCAAGCTCCTCCTTGAGCTTACCAAGCATGGCCTTTTTAATATCGTTATCAATTTGTTGCTTTAGACTCATAAAAATTTGCTAATGGTGTAAATTTCGAAACGATTTTCAAATTCATTCAGTTAAGCAGTTATTCCAATCGTGAAGCACTCATTAAGGTGCTATAATATTATGACCAGACTTAGCGTCAATATTAATAAAATTGCAACACTCCGAAATGCACGTGGAGGAAATAATCCGGATGTGGCAAAAACGGCAATGGATTGTGAACGCTTTGGAGCACAAGGGATCACAGTCCATCCACGTCCTGATGAACGGCATATCCGATATAACGATGTGTTGAATTTGAAGGATGTTGTGAAAACGGAATTTAATATTGAGGGCTACCCCGATGACCGGTACATGAGAATTATTCGGGAAGTAAAACCAGCACAGGCAACCTTGGTTCCGGATGAACCCGACGCAATCACTTCCAATGCCGGTTGGGACACGTTAAAGTACGCAAGTTTATTAAAGGAAATAATCCAGGAGATAAAATCAATTGGAGTTCGTGTTTCAGTTTTTGTAGACCCCTCGCCAAGATTAGTGGAAGGTGCGGCAAGAATTGGTGCAAATCGCATCGAGCTATATACTGAACCTTACGCCCAGGAGTTTCATGTGAACAAAGCCATAGCCGTGAAACCGTACATTGAAAGTGCACGCATTGCCCATGAAGCGGGCTTAGGAATAAATGCAGGTCATGACCTTG
>Ga0184629_10000075_pt1 | contig 37517 bp, 23 predicted proteins | sample PLM4_32_b1_FD_133158 | JGI IMG/M metagenome (GOLD analysis project Ga0184629, IMG submission 133158) | Groundwater sediment microbial communities from an aquifer in East River, Colorado, USA - PLM4_32_b1 | ecosystem: Environmental > Terrestrial > Soil > Riparian zone | place: USA: East River...
GAGCATCCGATCGCCGGTCCAGACGGCCTCGTGATCGACTCGCGGTGCCGGCTCGCCCACCTGCGAGATCGTCGACCAGGTCCCCGCGTTCACGTCGAACATCGAGCCGAGGCCGGGCCACCCGCTACTCGAGCCGTTGGAGCCGCCGAAGAGGATCGCGCGCGTTCCGGTCCAGACCACCGTCCCGCGAAGGGGAATATAGGGGGCGCCCGCGAGAGAGATCGGCGTCCAGACATCGCTCTCCGGGTTGTAGAAGGCCGCGACATCCTCGTCATCGGCGTTGCGCACTCCGATGACGAACATCCGGTTGCCGGTCCAGGTCGCAGTTGGACGGATCAGCCAGCCTGCCGGCGCCGCCGTGGAGGCAACCGGCGACCACGTGTCGGTGGCGGGATTGTACCGGCCGCCCGTGGCGCTCCCTTCGTACCCCGAGTAGACGAGGAGGTAGTGCCCCGTCCAGAAGGCGATCGGCTGCTCTACATTCGCCGGCGCGCCTGCCAGCGCCGTGGAAGTCCAGGAGTCGGTGACCGGGTCGTAGCGGCCCCCGGTGTTCCCCGCAGGACGTCCCCCCCAGATCACCATCTCGCTCCCGGTCCAGACTGCGGCGTGCGCCGAGCGGGCCTGCGGCGCGCTCCCCTGCGAGCTCGGCGTCCAGGCGTCGGCGACCGGGTCGTAGCGTCCGCCGGAGTCCAGGCTCATGCCGTCCTGGCCGCCCCAGACGATCATCTGGGTGCCCGTCCAGACGGCGGCGTGTCGCTCGCGGCGAGCCGCCGCGCCCGCGATCGACGTCGGCGTCCACGTGTTCGTGGCAGGATCGTACCGCCCCCCGTCGTTGAAGGGCTGGCCTCCCGCGGTGCCCCCCCAGACTATCATCCGCGTTCCGGCCCACACCGCGGTCTCGGAGGTGCGAGGGGACGGTTGCCCGACGGTCGACATCGCGGTCCACGCGTCGAACGCGGGATCGTACACGCCTCCAGTGGATAGAGCGCTCCAGACGATCGCCCGGCTTCCGGTCCAGACCGCCACATACCCCCCGCCGCCAGCGGGCGCGCTGGAGGTGGTGGTAGGCGTCCACACGTCGGCGGCGGGATCGTAGCGGCCTCCGGTGTTGAGGGGCGGCCCAAAGTTGGGAGCAGATCCTCCCCAGATGAGGAGCCTGCTTCCGATGCCGACCGAAGCGTGCCCGAGCCGCGCCGACGGGGCACCCAAGGTGGACATCGGCGCCCAGCTGTCGCTGTTCGGATCGTACCGGCCCCCCTGCATCGCGACGGCTTCCCAGACAACGACCCGGTTGGCTACCCACGCCACGGCCGGTGAGGAACCCGCCGCCGGCGCCCCGACGAGAGAGACCGGTTGCCAGGTATCGCTCCCCGGGGTGTAGCGTCCAGGGATCTCACCGGGTGAGCTCGGCCAGACGATCATCTCGCTGCCCGTCCAGACCGCGGGCCCAGTCGCAGTCGGCGCGCCGGTGCGCGACAACAGCGTCCAGTGATCGAGGAGCGGATCGTAGCGCGCGCCCGAACGAATCTCGCCGCCCCAGACGATCATCTCCGCCCCGGTCCACACGGCCGCGGGATTCGTCCGGCCCTCCGGAAAGTCATCGAGCGAGCGGTTGTTCCAGGTGTCGTCGGGGAGGCAGGCGTCAGTCGCCTCGGTCGTCGCAGAATCGTGGGTCCGGGGCATCGGCAGTCTCTCCAGCGCGTGGGCGACCGCGCTGACGCCATCCGGATGCAGCCGCGGCCGGACGCCGTCCAGCCATTCCTCCCAGCCGACCTTTGGAACGCGATAGACGGCGAGCTCGGAGCGATCCGGCGCATAGGAGAGCGCCACGGTCACGACGAATGCATCGCGCTCCTCGCGGACCGGGCCCACCCTGCCCATTCCGGACGGAACCGACGCCTCGAGGCGTGCAAACTCCGCGCTACTCACGCGCAGGACTGACGGATCCTCTTCGCCGCCGGGCCGCGCACCGGGTCGCTCCGCACCATCGACCCGCTCGAGGACCACACGCTGGCGTCGCGCGTGGGGCGCTATGGCGTCGAGATCTCCTTGTAGCAGGCGGGCCGCCAGATCGTCGATCTCGCGACGCGCCTCACGATGCATCGACGGATCGAGCGCCTGAAAGCTGCGGGCAATCCGATCGACGAGAACCGGCCGCGCGAAGCACTCCTGGATCAGGACCGAATCGCGGCCGAGCGCGTCGTAGATCTCCTGCAGACGGTCGGGGAACCGCGTGTCCCACGCGATCCGCTCCAACTCGCCGCGCAGCGCCTCCGCCGTGACTGGCTGTCTCCAGAGCAGCTCGAGTGCGGCCGACTGCCCCAGATACGTCCGCACCTTGCGCTCGAGCACCTCGCGACGGACCGGTGCGTCGGTCGCAGGAAGGGCGCCGATCCGATGGCGGAGGTAGACGCGCTCGATCGCCTCCTGGGCGGCCACCCGCTCCGTGAACGTGACGCTGCGATGGGTCGAGGTCCCTGCGGCCGTCAGCGAGGTGCTCGCCGGGGAGGCGTGCCGCGTCACGGACATGGAGGGGAGAGCAAGCGTGAAGACCGCGAACCAGCGGATGGACTGCCGTATTGCCGCGCGCATGGGAACCCCCTCCTCATGCTTATACGCCAATCCGTGGACCGGCGCCTCGAAATACTGCCGTACCCCGTCGAGGGCACACCTGCGATCAAGCGCCCCCCGTCGGACGGAACGAGCTGCCTCCGAGCCCCCGCACGCCACCCGACTGGTCACAGCGCTGCGCGGACAGAGTGGCCAAGCATCAACGATTCCTTTCCTTGCGGACGGCGAAAGAGATCCCTCTCAGAATCCGCAGGCCGCCAGGCGGTCCACCCCGATCCGCAGCGTGAAGGTCCACGTCCCGTCGCCGCAGTCGATGTCGTCGAACGCCTCGCAGACGCCGGGCTCTCCCGGCGCGACAGCCGGGATGTGCCCGCCTAGCCCCACCTCCGCACACCACGAGAACGGACCCGCGCAGTCGTCGCCGAACCAGTTGTCGAACGGATCGAGCACCGGACCGACCCAGGGGCCCGCGCCGGTCCGATGCCACTTCTGCCAGCTTCCGGATGAGACCATTCCCGACGTCGGCCCCAGGCCGAGGTAGGAGTCGCGGTAGAAGTCGGCGCGCGCTGCGCACAGATCGAAGTCGATCCCCGAGCCGTGGAGCGACACCTTCAGGTAGTTACCGGACTGGACGGTGATCCCGGAGAGGAACTGCTGCAGCGACGCTGCCGGGGCGTCGTCGCCGGCGGTGTCGGTGAACGAGTAGACCGCCGCCGGGCAGCCGGCTCGCCGGAAGCAGTCCGCCGAGTCGGCGCAGTCGATCTTCCCGTCGCCGTCGTCATCGGCGCCGTCAGCGCAATTCCACTCGACCCCGCAGAGGCCGACCCGCTCCGCGCAGGACGAGGTGACTCCCCAGCTCCCGACGTGCGGTTCGACGGCGCGCACCAGGTAGGCAAGCTCTCCGCGCGAGACCGGAGTCGTGGGATCGGCGAGGCACGACGACGGGGAGGCCGTCAGGACGCACCCCGACGTCATCGCCGCACTGGGCGCCCGCAGGACCTCGTAGAGCGTGGCGCCCGCCTGCGGCGGCCAGCAGAGGTTCCCGTCTCCCGAGGGGAACGCGAGAGCGCCGCTCACCTCGTCCGCGATCCCGAAACCGGGATCGCCCGGACACTGGTTGTCCAGACCCTCGTTCGCCTCCGGCGCCCCCGGGAAGGTGGCCGGAGCGGAGTCGTCGCAGTCCGTCGCGCACGACGCTCCGTCCCCGTCGCTGTCGGTCTCGTCGATCGTTCCGTCGCAGTCATTGTCGAACCCGTCGCAGAATTCCAGCGCCCCGGGGTAGCGCTCGGGGTTCGCGTACTCGCAGTCCGCGCAGTCCGGGGCCAAGTCGAGATCGGCATCGAAGGCCTCGGCCGGGAGCAGCACACCGTCGCAGTTATTGTCGCGGCCGTCGCAGACCTCCGGGGCGCCAGGGTGGACGCCCGGATCCGAGTCATGGCAATCCCCGGCGCAGAACGAGGCACCGTCTCCGTCGCGATCGTCGGCCTGGCCGAGCGCGTAGGCTCCCCCGGTGCGGAACACCAGATCCTGCCAGACAACCTCGTAGACGCTTGGCCCGCCGCCCCACACGATCATCTCCCCCCCCGTCCAGACGGCCGAGTGGCCCGAGCGCGGCGCGGGGGCCCCGGTAACGGAGGTCGGACTCCAGGTGTCGGTCGCCGGGTCGTAGACCGCGCCGGTGTCCGTGTCGGTACCATTGGCTGGCAATCCACCCCAGACGATCAGCCGGTCGCCGGTCCACACTGCCGACTCGGAACGCCGCGCCTCCGGCGCCCCCACCCCCGTCATCGGCTCCCACCGGTCTGCAACCGGATCGTACAGCCCACCGGTGTTCGTCCAACTGCCGCCCCAGACGAGCATGCGCGTTCCGGTCCAGAAGGCAAAGTGATCGACGCGGGGCGCGGGGGCGCCCTGCTGGGAGATCGGCCGCCAGGTTCCCGTCGCGGGGTCGAACATCGTGCCAGTACCGGGTTCGCCCCCGTCGGAGCCGTTCGAGCCGCCGAACAGGATGGCGCGCGTGCCGGTCCAGACGACGGTTCCGCGGAGCCAGATGTCGGGGGCGCCGGCGAGCGAGATCGGCGTCCAGACGTCACTCTCCGGGTTGTAGAACGCCGCGACCTGCTGAGTGAAGTTGTCGCGGTAACCGATGATGAACATCCGCTTCCCCGCCCAGGTGGCCGTCGGGTACGACGTCCACGGCGCAGGCGATTCGAACGTCGAGAGCGGGAGCCAGATGTCGGCGACGGGGTCGTAGCGGCCGCCCGTGTTCTCGCCGTCGAGATAGCTGGAATAGATGAGTACGTACTTCCCCGTCCAGAAAGCAAACGGCATCCGTCGTGCGGTAGGCGCGCCCACGAGCGTCGTCGGAGTCCAGGCGTCGGTGAGGGGATCGTAGCGCCCGCCGCTGGCAAACACCCCCCAGTGGAGGTAGGGCAGCCCGCCCCAGACGATCATCTCGCTGCCGGTCCAGACCGCGCCGTGCAGCCCGCGCGCCTCAGGTGCGCTTCCCCGCGACGTCGGCGTCCAGGTGTCGGCGACCGGGTCGTAGCGTCCTCCGGAGTCCCAGCTGAGGCCGTCGTCGCCGCCCCAGATGATCATCCGGGCTCCGTCCCAGATGGCGGCGTGGCGGTAGCGCGGAGCGGGAGCGCCGACCGTCGACGTCGACGCCCAGGCATCGGTCGTCGGGTCGTAGCGCCCGCCGGAGAGCAGCAGCGCGTTGGAGGGCGTCGCGCGCCCACCCCAGACGATCATCCTCCCACCCGCCCAAACGGCGGAGGGGGAAGAGCGGGGTGATGGCTGCCCCGCGGCCGACATCGTGCTCCAGGAGTCGGCTCCAGGATCGTAGAGTCCCCCGCCGTCGGCGGACCTCCAGACGATGGCCCGGCTCCCGGTCCATACCGCCGCGTAGCCGACGCCGCCCGCCGGCGCACCCGCCGCGCTCATCGGGCGCCAAAGGTTCGCCGCCGCGTCGTAGCGAGCTCCGCTGTTCAGAGGCACGGTGGTGCTCGGCACGTTTCCACCCCAGACGAGCAGCTCGCCCCCGGCCGCGACGGCCGCTGGTGTGGTGCGCGCAACCGGAGCTGCCAGTGTCGAGATGGGTGCCCAGGTATCGGTGCCGGGGTCGTAGCGCCCCCCCTGCACCGCCAAGCCGTCCCACACCACCATCCTGCCTCCAACCCAGGCCACCACCTGGGACGATGCAGGCGTCGGCGCCCCCGCGAGGGAGACGGGCTGCCAAGTGTCGGTTGCCGGGCTGTAGCGTCCTGGCGCCTCGCCGGCCGTCCTCGGCCAGACGATCATCTCGCTTCCCGTCCAGACCGCCTGCACGTACGCTGCCGGCGAACCGGCACGCGACACGATCATCCAGTGGTCGAGGAGCGGGTCGTAGCGCGCTCCTGTATGCGGGCCTCCGTCCGCGAACAGGTCCCCGCCCCAGACGATCATCTCCGCACCGGTCCAGACTGCCACGTGTCCCGACCGTCCCTCGGGGAAGTCATCGAGCGAGCGGTTGTTCCAGGTGTCGTCGGGGAGACAGGAATCGATCGCCTCGGCCGTCGCGCCGCTGCGGCTGCGGGGCACAGGGAGGTTCTCGAGCGTCTGGGCGACCGCGGCGACCTGCTCCGGATTCAGCCGCGGCCTGACCCCGGCCAGCCACTCCTCCCACCCGACCTTCGGCACGCGGTACACGGCGAGCTCGTAGCGATCCGGCCCGGCGGAGAGCGCTACGCTCAGGACGACGGCATCGCGCTCCTCGCGGATCGGACCCACCTCGCCAAGGCTCGCGGGAAGCGCAGACCGCAGACGTGCGAATTCCGCCTCACTCAGTCCCCGGACCAGTGGCTCCCCGTCAACGAGGCGGCGCGATTGGGGTGAGACTGCCCCATCCTCCCGTTCCAGAACGACCAGCTGACGGCGTGGGTGGGGCGCCGTCGGGTCGAGCTCTCCCTCACGCAGGCGGCGGGTCAGATCGTCGATCTCGTCGCGCGCCTCGCGATGGATCGACAGGTCGTGCGCCTGGAAGCTGCGGCTGATCCGATCCACGAGAACCGGCCGCGCGAAACACTCCTGGATCAGGACCGAATCGCGGCCGAGCGCGTCGTAGATCTCCTCCAGGCGGTCGGGGAAGCGGGTGTCACGCGCAATTCGCTCGAGCTCGCGCCGCAGCGCCTCCGCGCTGACCGGCTCATTCCAGAACAACTCTAGAGCGGCCGACTGCTCCAGATACGCTTGCACCTTGCGCTCGAGCACCTCTCGAGAAACCAGCGCGTCGGTCGCAGGGAGCGCGCCGGTTCGATGCCGGAGGTAGACGCGCTCGATCGCCTCCTGGGCCGCCACCCGATCCCCAAAGGTGACGTCGCGGCGGGTCAACGCCCCCGCCGCGATCGGCGAGGTCCGCGCGGGGGAGGCGTGCAGGGTGACGGAGAGGGAGTTGAGAGCAAGCGTGGAGACCCCTAATAGACCGACAGACATCCGAGTTGCCGCGCGCATGGAACCCCCCATCTCTACATACAACGATTAGTGGACCGCCGCCTGTCAGTCCCTCCGTACCCCGTCGAGGGCACACTGGCGATCGGCCCCGCGGATCCGCCACCGCCGCCGCAGATTCCCCCGCCAGGGTCTCGATGCCCAGCTGCTGACTCGGCCAAGGGCTTCGATGATCCATTTCCCTCAGGAGGTAGAAAGGGTTCCCCTGAAAGTCGGAATCGGCCCGACACGCGGGTGGAGAGGGTTGCCCGTGCTACGATTCCGGCGACGAGACCCGGCCTGTCGGCCGGCGCCGCAGGGAGGTCCGATCGTGCCGCAGGTCCTGGGTATCGTCGTGGCGATCGCGCTGCTCCTCGCGCGCGGGACGATCGCGCCCGGCACCGTCGGCGACGTGGAGGAGGCAGCCAAGCCGGACCCGGCCACCGAGGTGCGCCGCCTGATCGAAGCAGGCCGCTACGCCGATGCCGAGACCGCGGCAAGGGGACAGGTCGCGACGCGCTCGACCGGGCGCGACGAGGACCGCCTCCCGCTCGCCGAAGCGCAGGTGTTGTTGGCCGAGGCAATGTGGCGCGGAGGGCGCGCCACCGAAGCGGACGCGCTCGCGGCGGCGCAGGCGGCTCTGCGCACGCGTGAGGAGAGCCTGCCGGCCGGCGACCCGGTTATCGCCGAGGCGCTCCATCACCTGGCGCACGTGCTGCGGTCGCGGGGGAGCTTCGACGAGGCGAAGGAGCTCTTCTCACGCGCGCTGCAGATCCGCGAGCAGGCGTTCGGCCCGGCGCACCCCGATGTGGCGCGCTCGCTCAGCGCCATCGCGATGGTGGACAAGGCGCTCGGCAACCTGACCGCCGCCCAGGCGGGGTACGAGCGCGCGGCGCGGATCCTCGAGGCGGCGCTCGGCCCCGACGCCCCCCTGCTCGGGGACGTGCTGAACAACCTGGCGAACCTCCTGAATCTCGACGGGAAGACCCAGGAGGCGCAGCGCCTCCTCGAGCGCGTCCTGCGGATCTGGGAGGCGGACCTCGGTCCGGACCACCCGAAGGTCGCCACGGTGCTCAACAACCTGGCGCTGGTCCATCTCGATCTCGGAAACCTGACGGCGGCCCGCCCGCTCCTCGAGCGCTCGATGGCGATCCGCGAGCGGACGCTGGGACCACAGTCCTCCGATCTTGCCCAGACGCTCAACAACCTCGGCATCGTGCGCTGGCGCCTGGGGGACAACGCCGGGGCGCGCTCGCTCTACGAGCGAGCGCTCGCGGTGCGGCTCGAGGTCCTCGGCCCCGATCATCCGGACGTCGCAATGGTCCAGCACAACTTCGGCTACATGCTGCTACGGACGGGCGACCTGGATGCGGCGCAGGTGATGCTCGAGCGCGCGCTCGCGACGCGCGAGAAGACGTTCGGGCCTCGACACTCCCTCGTGGCTGATACCCTGGCGAACCTCGCCGATCTCGCCCGGGCGCGGAATGACCCTGGCCACGCGGTCGTCCTCGCACGTCGCGCGCTCGCGATCCAGGAACAGGTCTTCGGCGTGGATCACCCGCACCTCGCGGTGTCGCTCAAGAACGTCGCGAGTGCCCTCGAGGATCTGGGGGACTACGCCGAGGCCCGCAGCTCGCTCGAGCGCCTGGTGTCGCTCGACGAGCGGTTCCTGGGCCCGGAGCATCCCGCCACGGCTGACGCGCAGGCGTCCCTGGCCCGGGTCGTCTGGCGGCTCGGGGATACCCCCCGGGCGGTCGCGCTCGCCCTGCAGGCGGAACGGAGCGCGCGGCAGCATTTCCTCCGCACCGCCCTGTCGCTCTCGGAGTCGGAGGCGCTCTCCTTCACGGCGATGCGGGCGAGCGGGCGCGACGTGGCGCTGACGGTGGCCCTCCTCCCCGGAACACGCGGTCCCGCGCTCGACGCCGTCTGGGAGGAACTGGTGCGCTCACGCGCGCTGGTGCTCGACGAGATGGCGGCGCGCGCCAGGGAGATTCCGCTGGGTCGCGATCCCGAGCAGGCGTCGCGCCTGGTCGATCTCGACGCGGCCCGTACGCGTTTGGCGAGGCTCGCCGTACGCGGGCCCGATCCGGAGCGCCCCGCCGAGTACCGCGCGAGGCTGGAGGCGGCGCAGCAGGCGGCCGAAGCGGCGGAGCGTGCGCTCGTGGCCGGGAGCGCCGGGTACGCCGAGAGTCGCGACCGCCTCCGCGTCGGTCTCGCACAGGCAGCTGCAGCGCTCCCTCCCGACGCCGTGCTGGTGTCGTTCCAGCGCTTTCGCCGCCTCCCACCTGTGGGCTCACGTCCGTCCGGTGCTGCGGGCCCAGGCGAGGACACCGCGTGGAGCTACGCCGCCCTCATCCACGGGCCCGGAACCACGCCTTCGCGGGCGGTCTCCTTGGGAACGGCCCAGCCGATCGACGATCTGGTCGCCGCGTGGCAGGAGCGGGCGCAGATCCCCCCACCCTCGCTGCGCGGCGCGGCGGCTCTTGCGGAGGCGGACTACGCGCGCGCGGCCATGGCCCTGCGCCGGGCGATCTGGGACCCCATCGAGCAGCGGCTGGCGGGGGCGACCCGGGTGTTCGTGGTCCCCGATGGCGCCATCCACCGCGTGAGCCTGGCGGCGCTTCCCGCCGGCGACGGCACCTTCCTCGTGGAGGCGCGACCGCTCATCCACTACTTGTCCGCGGAACGGGACCTCGTCCGCGGCGTGCGCTCGCGGCGATCCGCGGGGGGAGCGCTGGTGCTGGGAGGGGCTGACTTCGGGGTGGCCCCGCCATCGCGCACCGCCGACCGCCAGGGGACGGAACCGGCGGCTTCGCCGGCTGCCGGGTGCGCCGGGATTGCCGCTCTGCGGTTCCCGCAGCTTCCGGGCTCAAGCCGGGAGGCGGAGGAGGTCGCCGCGCTGCTGGCGCCGAGGTTCAAGGAGGTCGCGGGGCACCAAGGCGCCGCGTTGCGCCTGCTCACCGGAACCGAGGCCTCGGAGGCAGCTTTTCGGGCGCTCGCGCCTGGGAGGCGGATGCTTCACCTCGCCACGCATGCATACTTCTTGGCTCAGGAGTGCGGCGGGACGCCAGTTCAGCCGCTGCTGAGGTGCGGGATCGTGCTTGCGGGCGCCAACCGCCGGGGCGACGCCGCGGGCGAAGATGGCATCGTCACCGGGTTGGAGATCGCGTCGCTCGATCTGGCGGAGGCGGAGTGGGTGGTGCTCTCCGCCTGCGACTCCGGCTCCGGGGTCGTCCACGCCGAGGAGGGAATCCTCGGATTGAGACGCGCCTTCGAGCAGGCAGGCGCGGGCACTCTGATCCTCAGCCTGTGGCCGGTGCAGGACGAGGCAGCGCGCGCCTGGATGCGGGCGCTCTATCGCGCCCGGCTCGAAGGCTCCGGCAGCGCCGAGGCGGTACGCAGGGCGAGCCGGGAGACTCTCGCCGCGCGACGAGCGGCTGGAAGCAGCACCCACCCGTTCTACTGGGGTGGCTTTGTCGCCGCGGGGGACTGGCGCTGATCGTAGCGCACCAGCAGGAATGGAATCTCGCCCCCGAACTCCCCTCCCACGGTGCCTCCCCAGCGCGTACGCACCACATACTCCCCTGCGCTGAGACCCTCGGCCGGGATCAGGAACGTGACCGCTCCCGACTCGCGTACCTGCTGGCGGACCTCGGCGGCGGCGACGGTGGTTTCCCACACCGGCACCGCGCTGCCGGCTGCGACCAGGCCGAACCAGAGTCGCTCGTCGTCGTCGGTTGATGGCTCCAGAGCCGGCACCACGGCGAGCGGCAAGTACGGCTGCTCCGCAGCCATCGACACCGTCGGGGCCGTGGCGTCACCGCGCAGCACCCCGTCCAGGACGAGAAGCGGTGCCGTGCCGGCCCACGGCGCCCGGGGCAGTGACGCAGGGATGAGCAGCGAACGCGCGACGGTCGCGAGACCCGCGCCGAGCACCAGGCTCGCGGCAATCGCGGCGATTCCGGTGCGGCGACTCCAGGCGGCACGCTGCGTGGTCGCGACGCTCCCCAGAACGGGCCTGTCGCTGGCGGCCCGCCGGGACCAGACCTCGAGCTCGAGCGCGCACGGCGGACACGCTTCCGCGTGCTGCCGGAGGACCGGATCGAGCGACCCGGCGGCGGCGGCGCGGATCCGTGCAGCTTCCGGGTGAGGGGAGAGGTCGGCCACGGCCGCCAGCTCCGGCACGATCTTCCGCCAGTGGCGCACGATCCCGGCGCACGACCGGCAGGCGCCGAGATGCGCATCCAGCAGGACGCGGTCGGCGTCCGCCAGGGTGCCGGCGAGGTACTCCGGTAGCTGCTGCTGGAACTCGTCGTGCACGGGCATCGGGCTCATCCTCCCAACATACTCATTCGGTCGGGCCCCCTGTTTTGGTTCCCGGGATCGGATCGGTCGCCGCACTGCGAGGTGTCGCGTCGTCGACATCTCCTCCCAAACGCAGGGTGCGACGAATCGCGCGGAGGCAGCGGAAGAGACGGGATTTCACCGTACCGATCGGCATGCCGGTCCGCCGCGAGATCTCGGCGAGGGATCGCCCCTCGATGAAGTGCCCCCGCAGCAGCACCCGGCACGGCTCCGACGCCGCCTCCCACGCCACCCGGGCGAGGTGTCGGGCGGCCATGGCATCCACGGCCGTCTCGTTCGCGCCGGCCATTGCGTTCGGCTCGAGTGGCTCCAACGGCGGGGTGGTGCGCTGGCGCTGCAGCGCATCGAAGGCGGTGAACCGGGCCACGCCGCGGACGTACGCGCCGAGCGATCGGCCGGGCTGGAACCGGCCGCGGCGAAGGCTGTCGGTCACGCGTGCGAGCACCTCCTGCACCAGGTCGGGCCACTCCGCACGCAGCGTCCAGTACCGTCCGCGCGCGATCTCGGAAGAGGCAACGCGGATCACCTCGCCAACGACGTCGGGGTCGCCGCGCAGGAATCGCTCGACCTCGGTTGCACTCGGCCGTGCCACGGGCCTCCCCCATCGCCGCGAAAGCAGCGTCGGATTCTAACCCGGATGCTCCACGGGGAGAGTGGAACGCATTGCAGCGGGGCGGCGCCGACCGTAAGATTTCCGCTGGCGTCTACCTGCGACGGAAGAGGCGGTGAACCGGTATGACGGACCCGAGCGCACGAGGGAGATCTGCCGTCGGAGCCCCGGTCCTCGACCTGGGCCGATCCGTCTCCTCACCCGGCGTCCGGCCAGCCGGGGCGCTCCGCGCGGGGTTCAGGCTGCCGCTGCTCGTCGCATGGACCGTTGTCTGCTGCCTTCCGCTGGCGTTCGAGGTCATTCGCTGGCGAAGTGCCACTTCTCGCACCTCGAGGCGCGCCCACCTGCTACGGCGCTGGGGGGCGGGCACCCTGGGGATCCTGGGCGTCCGGATCGTGCGGCGCGGTCGCCCGCCTGCGGGCGGGTGCTTTCTGGCCACCAACCACCTCGGGTACCTGGACGTCATCGTGCTCGCCTCCCAGATCGACGCTGCTTTCGTGGCAAAGCACGACATCGCTACCTGGCCGGTGGTCGGATGGCTGTGCCGTACCTTCGGGACGCTCTTTCTCGATCGGGCGCGGCCGCGCGATCTGGTGCGCGTCTTTTGCGAGATGGACGGCGTGCAGCGGCACGGGGTCAGCGTCGTGATCTTCCCGGAAGGGACGTCCAGCGGCGGGGAGACCGTCCTGCCGTTCCATGCCGGGCTCTTCGAGGCGGCCGCCCGTTCCGGGAGCCCGGTCGCGACCGCGGCGCTCGTCTATGCCACACCGCCGGGGGCGACCCCGCCCGAGATCGCGGTCTGCTGGTGGGGTGGGATGACGTTCGCCCCCCACTTTCTGCGGCTGCTCACGTTGCCGGGGATCGAGGCCCGCGTGTCGTTCGCCGAGGGATCCATCGGGCCTGGCGATCGGCGCACGCTGGCGCGGGACGCGCACCGCGAGGTCTCGCGGCTGCGTGCCGGGATTGCCTGAGCGTCGTGGGTCGGGCCTGGCGGCAGCGATAGACTCGCGGCATGTCGGCCGAGGCGATCGGGGTGCGTGCGGCACGAGCGTTGCTGGCGGCGGCACGCCTCCGTTGCCCGGTCTGCGGGGTCGGCCGGCTCTTCCCGGGTTGGTTCCGCATGGCCGCGGCCTGCCCGGCCTGCGGCGCAACGTTCGAGCGCGAGGAGGGGTTCTTCCAGGGGGCGATCTACCTCGGCTACGCCGCCACCCTGGCGAGCGGGATCTGCGTCTACGCTCTCCTGGCGTGGGGGCTTGGCGCCTCCCACCCCGCTGTATCGGCGAGCGTGCTCGCCTTCACCATCGCGATTCCGTTCCTGGCGTGGCGCTGGGCCCGCGCCGGGTGGCTCGCGGTCGATCAGATCGTGGACCCGCGGCTGCCCGGCCGACCGCCCCAGGGGGAGCGCGCCCCGGGCCAGGCTCCCCAGCGTCCTACAACACCCAGGCGTAGCCGATCTTGATGAAGAAGGTGCGCTCCGTCCGGGTGAGCGGGACCTCCTCGAGGCCGGACTGCGCATCGCTGTACCCCGCGTAGATGGCGGTCTGGGGGTTTACCTTGTAGGAGAAGAGGAGCTGGGTGAAGAGGTCGTGCAACTCCGGCACCATCCCGCAGGCGGCCGGATCCGGGTCGCAGGCCGGGTAGAGGTCGAGGTCGGTGTGCACGTCGGTGTACTGGAGAATCGCGCGGAAGAACATCCGCAGCGACGCCTGGTACCCGAAGGTCATCTGGGTGAGCCCGGCGCGGAATGCCTCCCCGGAGTCGAGGTCGAGCCGCCGGAAGTCGTGGGACGCGTCGATCCGGACATGCCGCCCCAGGTTGAGGCGAAACCAAGGGCTCAGGCGCAGCTCGTCCCCCTGGCGCGCCGCTCCCGGGTCGAGCGGGTCGACGAACCCGAAGTCGATCCGTTTGCTCACTCCCGTCGAGAGGCCGAGGCGGACCGCGGCCACCGGCACCAGTTCGAACTCGACGGCCGCGAACGGCTGGGCGAACCGTTCGGCCCGGAAGCCGCGCTCGCGATACCCTCCTCCGGCGAAGATGAAGGACTGCAATGGCCCCTGCAGCGTCACGTATCCCTCGGTCTCGCGCTCGATCAACTCTCCGCGCTGGTCCGTCGTCTGGTCCCAGTCGCCCCCCGCGGTGATCCTGCTGAACACCGCCCCCGGCTTGCCCCACCAGGTCCACCCTCCACCCACGATCGGCTGGCGGATATCGACCTGCGGCACGAACCCGACATCGGCGCGGAACTCCGGTCCGATGTCGCGGTAGCCGGCGTTGACCGACCAGCTCCGGGTGTCGTGGAAGTAGGAAAACCGCAGCGCATGATCGGAGAGCTCCCCGGTCGGTTGACCGAACTCGCTGGCAATCTCGTCCGGATACTCGGTCCGCGAGCCCAGGAGCTGCATCCGGATCGAGTCGGTGGGCGCCGGGCGCAGCAAGGTGTCGACGCCGTACACCTCGTTGCGGTACCCCTCGCCCTGGCGCAGGGTCAGCAGCCCGCCGACGGTGGCGTTGTTCCAGATGTCGCGGCGGTAGCGGAACACCCCGACGTCGGAGGGGCCCTCCAGCGCGCCGGCATCCGACCCCTGGCTTCCAGGAAACAGGAGGTTGGTCCGGTCGTCGCGCAGCACGAACGCACCGAGCGCGTTCTTTCCTTCCTTGCCGGTCACCTTGAGTGCCCCTGCCGGATCCACAATCGTCCGCGTGTAGACCGCCTGCACCGGGGTGTCGAAGAAGTCGCTCCCCTCCAGGAAGAACGGCCGCTTCTCCGGGAAGAAGAGTGCGAACTGCTCGTTCACGGCGAGTTGCCCCGCGTCCGCCTCCACCTGAGAGAAATCAGGGTTGATCGCCGCCGACAGGGTGAGATTCGGCGTCATCCCCCAACGTGCCGTCACTCCGGGCTCGACGTCGGTCTCTCCCGTCTCGAGGGAGCCGTCCGGGAAGGCGTCGAGCACGTCGGTCCGGATCGACGTCACCGTAGGGACGATCTCCAGGTTGCTGCCGGGCTCCGCGCCGGAGAAGCCGACCACCTTCGAGACCTGACAGAGGTAGCAGGAGACGTTCTTGTCGCGCGGCGTGAGCGTGAACTGATAGCGCCGATCGCGCGGGTACACCCGGATTGCGTCGAGACCCCAGGTCTGATCCCCGGAACCGCGCTGGAACCGCAACGAGGTGTACGGGATCGCGATCTCCACGACGTAGCCGTCGGCGGTGATCTGCCCGGCGGAGTCCCAGATGGCATCCCACGACTCGTCCTCGTTGCCTGCGACATCGTCGACCACCAGGTCCATCTGCACGCCGAGCGGATTCGCGAAGACCTCGAAGGCGCGCCGCTCGTCGTTGAACGTGTCGACGACGATCCCAACGAAGTCGTCCTGGAAGGCGCGGTCGCGGTCTGAGAGCCGCGCCCGGATCGAGGCGGGATCCGGATCGTGGGCGCGAAACCCGGCGTAGACGCGATCGTCGTCGTACAGGAGGAGCACCTCGGTGGCGACCGACGCCGGGAGGTTCTCACCCGGGCTGACCTCGAACCCCAGGTCGAGGCGGAGCGCCTCCCCCCAGACCGCCTCGTCCAAACTGCCGTCGATCCGGATCGCGCCGCCGGCGCGCGGCACGCGCGAGGCGGGCGCGGTCAGCGGCGAGGCAGGGGGTAGCCCGGTGGCCGCCGCCGAGGCGGCGATGCCGAGCAGGCCCGCCAGCGCGACGGATCGAGGGGGCATCGGATAGATCAGACGAACGAGGCACCGCCTCCGTTGCACTATCACCGTACTTTTACATCGGCGCCCCGCTTCCAGCTCGCCGCCACCCGCATCGGCTGGCCATCTCGATCCGGATACAGCAGGTACCCCTGCTCGAGGCCGAAGCGGTACAGGTCGGCGGTCAGGCGCACATCGCGCCGGCAATACTCCTCGATCAGGTCGAGCCTCCCCTCGCGGAACCACTCCAGCGACTGCAGTCCATCGGCCGACTTGGTGACCCCGAGCGTCGCGGCCGCCACCGCGGCGAGCTTGACCCGGAACCCCAGGACGCGGTGAATCTCCTCGAGCAGATCGAGCGTCGGCACGCGCCGCAGCGCCCCCTCCGGCGCGTACGCTCCGAGCACCGCGTAGTCGAAGCGCTTCACGTTGTACCCGACGACGAGGTCGGCCGACAGCAGATCGACGAGCAGGGTCGGGGCATCCGCCTCCAGGTACGCCCGCGCCTCCCCCGTCGCGAGGTCCTCGAGGACGGCAAGCGCAAGCCCCATTTGCGCGGCCTGGTCCCAGCCGCCGACCTCCTCGGCGCTGCGGCGCGTCTCGAGGTCGAACGCCAGGACCCGTCCGGCCGTGCGAGGGGCTCCCGCCTCCCCCCTGGGCGCGGGGGTCACCGGGTGGATCGTCCGAACCTCCTGCTCCCCGGGGCTCGCGGGCGGGAGCACGAACGGAGCGGGCGGGCGCGCACCCCGCGCGGGCGCCGCGCCGGTGAGGATTCGCAGCAGCAGCAGCGCCCCCTCCCGATCGAGCGGGCGGTTGCCGTTGCCGCACTTCGGCGATTGCACGCACGAGGGGCACCCGCCGCCGCAGCGGCAGGCGGCGATCAGATCGCGCGTCTCGGCGAGGAGCCGGTCGAGCCCTTCGAACCCCTGCGCCGCGAGCCCGATCCCGCCGGGATGCCCGTCGTAGATGAACACCACCGGCCGCCCGATCTGCGGGTGGAACGGGTAGGAGATCCCGCCTAGATCGGATCGATCCGCGATGGCCAGGAGCGGGAAAAGGCCGATCGCCGCGTGCTCGAGCGCATGAATGGCGCCCGGGAAGTCCCCCCCGCTCCCCTCGACCTCGTCCCGCAGCGCGGCGGGAAGGTCGAGCCACAGCCCCACGGTTTCGAAGATCAGGGGGGGAAGGTCGAGCGGATGCGTCGAGACGAGCTCGCGGCTGGCGATCCGCCGGCGGTGGTAGCCGCGCACCCACTCCGTGACCCGCAGCCGCCCGAGCCCCGCGCGAGATCCAAGTCTCGCTTCGTCGCGCAGCACCTCGAGGATCTCGGTCTCCTTCTCGGTGATGACCTCGGTGTAGGTGTCCGCCGTGGATCGCACGACCTCGACCTGGCGCAGGTCGCGGTCGAAGGACGTCACCTCGTATTGCCCGCCCGCGTGCAGGTAGATCGCCCCCGGGTGGGTCTCGCGGAAGGCGCGGCTGGCGTCGATCTGACCGATCGGCCGCCCGCTCCCTGCCTCAACGATCGCAAGGCTCGCGCCTGTCGAGCGCAGATCCACCTCGCGCTGCGGCCGCCGGCGCCGCGTATGGAACCGCCGCCCTTCGGCGTCGAGGCTCAGCTCACCTCGCCCCGCCATCCCGGCAGCCACCTCGAGGCTGCCCGCCAGCAGCTCGGGCTCCCCCGTCGCGAGATCGAGCGGGTGCTCCGAGGCGGCGCAGATGAGGTGCGCCGCGTGGATCGCCGGGTTCGCCGGATCGACGATCGCCCGCTCGAGCGGCCTGCCGAACAGCGCCTCCGGGTGCCTCAGGAAGTACTGGTCGAGCGCGTCAGGCATCGCAACCAGCACCACGAGGGATTCCTGCTCGCGCCTCCCCACCCGCCCGACGCGCTGCCAGAGTTGCACCTGGCTGCCGGGATAGCCGACGATGATGCAGACGTCGAGCCCGCCGATGTCGACGCCGAGCTCGAGCGCCGAGGTGGAAACGACCCCCATCAGCTCGCCGCGAAACAGGCGTTGCTCGATCTCGCGGCGCTCCTCGGGGAGGTAACCGGCGCGATAGGCGGCCAGTCGCCCGCGCAGGTCGTGCCGCTCGGCCGCTACCCAGGCGTAGATCAGCTCGGTGATGCGCCGCGCCTTGGTGAAGACAATCGTTCGCAGGCCCGCGTCCATCGCGGCCGTGAGCAGCTGGGCGGCCGCCGTGTAGGGGCTCGCGGGGGGATCGAGCAGCAGGAAGTGGCGCGCGGCGCGCGGCGCGCCCGACTCGCCGATCTCCGTCAGCGGCACGCCGAGGATCGCCTCCGCGTGCTGCCTGGGGTTCGCCATGGTCGCCGAAGCGACGATGAACCGGGGAGAGGATCCGTGCAGCCGGCAGAGCCGCCGCAGTCTTCGCAGCACGTGGTGGAGGTGAGCGCCGAAGATCCCCCGGTAGGCGTGCATCTCGTCCACCACGACGTAGCGCAGGCTCGCGAAGAGCGTGCTCCACGCCTCGTGATGCGGGAGGAGCGCCAGGTGGAGCATGTCGGGATTGGTCAGCAGGATCGACGGGGGACGCTCGCGGATCCGCTTGCGCGTCGCAGGCTTCGTGTCGCCGTCGTAGATGGCAGCAGCAGGCGGCGCCAGCGGACGGGCCTCCACGGCAAGATCGTGCAGCGCGCCTATCTGATCCTGGGCCAGCGCCTTGAACGGGAAGAGGAATAGCGAGCGCGCCTCGGGGTCGTCCAGCGCCGCGGCCAGGGCCGGGACCTGGTAGACGAGGCTCTTCCCGGAAGCGGTGGGGGTCACCGCGAGCACATGCTCCTGCCGCGCCAGCGCGTCGAGCGCGGCCGCCTGGTGCGAGTAGAGGTGCTCGATCCCGCGCACGGCGAGCGCGCCGCGCAGCTCAGGGGGGACATGGAAGCAACTGGCGCCGGTGGAGGCTGCCTGCGCCGGGAGGGTGCGGCGGTCGACGACCCCAGAGGCGAAGGCCCCGGAGGCGATGGTGTCGGCGAAGGCCTTCAGGAGTAGAACGCGGTGATGAAGACGATGATGATCCCCAGGAGGAGGATCGCCCCGTTGAGCTGGCTCGCGGTCTCGTGGAACTCATCGAACGCCGCGAGCGCCTCCTTCGGCGCGTCTCCGGTGCCCGCCGCCTCGATCGCGCGCCGCGCCACCCCGATCAAGCTGCCGGGGACGAAGGCGAGATAGAGCGCCAGGAGAAACATGGTGGCCACCAGCACGAGCCGCACGGTCTGGTAGATCCCATGGACGGGGGGCAGGAAGAAGGCCGCCCCGAGCGCGATGGCGCCGCAGATCCACCCCAGCTTCAGGACCGCCTGCGACATCGGGGCGACCGCGCGCACCGCCTGTGGTGGCGGCCAGGCGCCGTAGACCTGCGGCGCGGCGATGAACGAGAAGCAGACGATGCTCCCGATCCAGACGGCAAGCGCGGCATAGAACAGGAATCCGAACAGCGGTGCCATGGTGCCTCCACGGGGGGATACGGTCGGTCTGGATGCGGGGCGGGATTCTAGCATACGGGCCGGCTCGCGGCCCCCGTCCGGTCCGGGGGGAGATTGTCTCCCACCGCGGAGAAACTTCTCCCCGCGAAGACACCTCCCGCCGCACTCGCGCCGACCGGAGTTCGCCTCGATCTCCTGATTCGGCAGGCACTTCGCCATGTATCGTGCGTCCGGGGGCGCGACCGGACCGGGTGGCATCGCCATTGCTTTAGGGACAGGCGAGACGTTACCTCCTCCTCCGGATGCGAGAGTCAAACCCCCGCATCCGGTTTTTTTTCGCCTCTACCCGATCACCGCAGGGCAACAACGTTTCCCATCCACTCCCTGTCCGGGCCGGTGCGTCATTTCCCTCACGTGCGAACGCGAACCGTGGGTCAGGATCACCCATCCGACTGTCCCGGAGGCAGGCCGCTCGGGCGAATCGCCCGTGCTGCACCAACTTGCACGCTGGCGCGGGGCTTGCGTTTAGGGAGGATCCGACGCCCGCCGCCAGCGTGCCTCCCCGGGAGGGACCGGTGGGTAGGCGCGGGCAACGCTCCGGAGCCGTCCGGCCGTGACCGGTCCTGCCTCCATCAGGGGTGCCACAGGTGAGCTGGCTCCGACTCGCGCTGATCCTCGCCGTCGTGGTCCTGGCGCTCGCAGCGCCGGGGGATCTCCTAGCCGCCGACGACCCCTGCCTGGCCTGCCACTCCGGGGGGGCGCTGGGGGAGCCGCGCCTGGACGTCGACGCGCAGCGATTCGCGGCGTCCGTCCACGGCAAGGCAGACTTCTCGTGCACCGACTGCCACGCGTCGCTGGCGGGGATCGAGGAGTTCCCGCACGGCGACGTGGCGCCGGTCGACTGTGCAACCTGTCATGACGCCGAGCCCGGCCTGGTTGCCGGCAGCGTCCACGGCGGCTCCGGAGCGGCCAGCGGCGCGCCGGGAGTCTCGTGCGCCGCCTGCCACCGTCCGCACGAGATCGGCGTCGAGCCCCCGGCTTGTGAGAGTTGCCATGTCGAGGTGGGAAAGCACTACGCCCGCAGCCTGCACGGGCAGGAAGTGCGCAAGGGGGCGACGCTCGCGCCCCGCTGCTGGACCTGCCACGGTTCGCACGAGATCCGGCGCGTCGACGACCCCGAATCACGGGTGGCGCGGCCGCAGATCCCGTTCCTGTGCGGCTCCTGCCACAAGGAAGGAAGCCCGGTCACCGAGACCTACGACATCCCGCAGGAAAGCATCCTCGAGCACTACTCCGAGAGCATCCACGGCGAGGGGCTGCTCAAGCGCGGCCTGACGGTCAGCGCGGTCTGCAGCGACTGCCATACCTCGCACGACACGCTGCCGCACACCGACCCGCGCTCCAGCATCCATCGCGACAACGTCGCCAAGACCTGTCAGAAGTGCCACGGCCAGATCGAGCAGGTGCATCGCAAGGTGATCCGCGGCGAGCTGTGGGAGAAGGAACCGCACCGCGTCCCCGCCTGCGTCGACTGCCACCAACCCCACCGGGTGCGGAACGTCTACTACGAGCAAGGGCTCGCCGACACCCAGTGCCTGAAGTGCCATTCGAACCCGGATCTCGAGACGCGGCGAGAGGGGAAGGTCGTGTCGCTCCACGTCGACGCCGAGGAGGTTCACGGCTCGATCCACCGGAACACCCGTTGCGCCCAGTGCCACACCGGGGCCGATCCGCTCGCCGCCGAGCGTCCCTGCGCGACGATTCGGACCCGGGTGGACTGTTCGACCTGCCACGCGGAGGTCGCGCAGACGTACGCCGCCAGCGTTCATGGCGGACTCGTGGAGCGCGGCGATCCGAACGCACCCCGCTGCACCGACTGCCACGGGGTGCACGGGGTCAAGGGGCACCAGGATCCTGCCTCACCCACCTACCCGAGCCAGATCCCGGCGCTGTGCGGCGGCTGCCATCGCACCGGGGAGAAGGCAGCTCTGCGCTATCAGGGAGACGACGTCCAGGTCGTCGAGCACTACGTCGAGTCGATCCATGGCAAGGGGCTGCTGCAGAGCGGCCTGGTGGTCACGGCGACCTGCACCGACTGCCACACCGCGCATCACATGCTCCCGAAGAAGGACCCGCAGTCGAGCGTCAACCCGGCGAACATCCCGGCGACCTGCGCCCGTTGCCACAACGGCATCTACGAGAAGTTCGCGCGCAGCATCCACTCGCCGCTGGTGTCGAAGAGCACCGAGCGGCTGCCCACCTGCTTCGACTGCCACAACTCGCACGAGATCGTCCGGGCGGACAGCGAAGGATTCAAGCTTGGGATCATGAACCAGTGCGGAGAGTGCCACGCCGACGTTACCGAGACCTACTTCGACACCTTCCATGGCAAGGCATCGAAGCTCGGCGGCACCAGCACGGCGAAGTGCTTCGATTGCCACGGGGCGCACGACATCCTGCCTCCCTCCGACCCGGCCTCGCACCTGTCGCGCAAGAACATCGTGCAGACCTGCGCCCAGTGCCACGACGGCGCGCACCTGCGCTTCGCCGCGGGGTATCTGACCCACGCGACGCACCACGATCGGCGCAAGTACCCGTGGCTGTTCTACTCCTTCTGGTTCATGACGTCGCTGCTGGTCGGGACGCTCACCGTCGCCGGCGCCCACACCCTGCTGTGGCTCCCGCGCTCCTGGCAGATGATGAAGGTGCGGCGCAGGCAGGAGGCCGAGATCCACGGCAAGGTCTATCGCCGCTTCCCGAAGCTGTACCGCCAGCTTCATATCATGGTGATCGTCAGTTTCCTGGGGTTGGCGATCACCGGGATGACGCTGAAGTTCTCCTACCTCGGCTGGGCGCAGGGGATCTCAGGCGTCCTCGGGGGCTTCGAGTCGGCCGGCTATATTCACCGGGTGTGCGCGGTCATCACCTTCGCGTACTTCGGGATCCATGCCTGGGACCTGTTCCGCAAGAAGCGCGCGTCGGGGCTGAGCTGGTTCCGGTACCTGATGCACCCGGGCTCGATGATCCCGAACCGCAAGGACTTGGCGGATCTGATCGCCACCTTCAAGTGGTTCGTGGGGCGCGGCCCGCGGCCGGCGTACGGCCGCTGGACCTACTGGGAGAAGTTCGACTACTTCGCGGTCTTCTGGGGCGTGGCGATCATCGGCACGACCGGCCTGATGCTCTGGTTCCCGGAGTGGTTCACCTACCTGCTGCCCGGCTGGATCATCAACGTCGCGACCATCATCCACTCGGACGAGGCGTTGCTCGCCGTGGCGTTCATCTTCACCGTGCACTTCTTCAACACGCACTTCCGCCCCGACCGCTTCCCGATGGACACGGTGATCTTCACCGGCCGCGTGCCGGTGGATGAGTTGCGCGACGATCGGCCGCTCGAGTACGAGCAGCTGGTGCGCAGCGGCGAGCTCGAGAAGCTCCTGGTCGACCCGCTACCCCCATACGTCGAGTCGGGCTTCCGGGTCTTCGGCTGGATCGCCCTGTCCGTCGGGCTGGCCCTGGTGCTGCTCATCCTCTGGGCCGAGCTGTTCGGGTACCGCTAGCCGCGGGCCGCGCCTCGACGCCGGCGGCGGGCCTCAATCGCCCTGTCGCTTCAACTCGTCGTCGATGATCTCCTGGAAGGCCTCGAGCGGCACCGCCCCGGAGAGGAAGCGTCCGTTGATGAAGAACGCCGGGGTGCCCTGGACCCCCAGCGCCTCCCCCCCGGCCTGGTTGCCGTCGACCACCGACTTGAAGCGTCCCTCGTCGAAGCACCGGTTGAACTCGGCCGTGTCGAGCCCGAGCTCCGCCGCGTACTTCTTGAGGTTGTCGGTGTCGAGCGCCTGCTGGTTCGCGAACAGCTTGTCGTGGTACTCCCAGAACCTGCCCTGGGAATGGGCGCACTGAGCGGCCTCGGAGGCCGGGCGGGCGTGGTCGTGGAACGGCAGCGGGTAGTCGCGGAACACCAGGCGCACCTTGTCCCCGTAGGTCTCCATGACCTGCTTGACGGTCGGGCCCACCCGGCTGCAGAACGGGCACTGGAACTCGGAGTACTCGACCATGGTGACAGGCGCCGCCGCGGGGCCCTTCGTCGGCTCCCCCTCCTTGACCGCGATGGTCACGCGCGGGGCGTCGAGGACGACCTCGACCTTGGTCGTGGCGCTCAGCCGCTCGACCATCGCCTGGCGTGCCTGCGCCTGGTTCTGCGCCGCCAGGTACTGCCGGATCGGGTCCTTCATCTCGTCGAGCGACTTCCCGCCCATGCGCGCCCGGTTCTCGTTGTAGAACCGCTCCAGGTCCGCGTCGCCGACCACGGCGATCTTGCTGGTCAGCTCCTGCTCGAGCAGGGCTTCCTTGGTGACTCCCCGCTTCTTCGCCTCCTGCTCGAGCAACTGCTCGGCCACGAGGTCGTCGAGCGCCGCTTTGCGCACCTCGTACATCTGCTGGTAGACCTGCAGGCTCGCCGGGGTCTGCTTCGCCTTGGCGTCCACCTGCTCGAATGAGATGGTCTGGTCGCCGACGCGGGCCGCGACGTCGCCTTTGGCGGCGGCGGCCGCGGCGGGCGAGGCCAAGAGGGCGCCGGCCGCCAGGACGGCCAATGCGGCGAGGTCGGCCGTCAGGGATCGCTGTGTTGACACGGTGCTCCTCCTCGGGTGGCGCGCCGGTGGAGACTCCACGGTACCTTGCCGCCCGCGCGGCGGCCGCCTATCGGCCGCCCTGCGCATCCAGGCGGTTCAACCCGCGCTCCGGGCTATTATGGGGTTCAGAGGGCGGGTTCCGTCAAATCCGGGCGGGGACGGGCCGGGCGGCCGGCCGCCGCGCCGTGGTACGATGCAGGTAAACAGGTCACGCGTACGACACCGTGGAGAGACCGATGACCCGAGACGACGACCTCAAGAGCGACTCCGGACGGCTCGAAGCCGCCTTCTTCGCCGGGACCAACACCGGACTGCTCGACGAGCTGCGCCGGAAGGCCGAGGCGGGACAGCGCCTGGAGATGCTGCGGGAGGTCGTGAAGATCCAGGACGAGGCGTTCCTGAACCGGCTCGACACCCTCGGGGTGCGTCCGCAAACCGCCCTGGCGGTCACGCTCATTCCGCTCATCTTCGTGGCCTGGGCCGACGGCAACCTCGATGAGCGCGAGCGGAACGCCGTCCTCGCGGCCGCGAAACAGCGCGGCGTGGCGGCGGAGCGCATCGCGCAGCAGCTCCTCTCGACCTGGCTGGCGCAGAAGCCTGACCCGCGGCTGCTGTCGATCTGGAAGAGCTACGTGCGCAGGCTCTGGGGCTGTTTCACCGCCGACGAGCGCTGGGAGATGCGCCAGAACCTCCTGGGGTCCGCTCGCGGGGTAGCGGAGGCGGCGGGGGGATTCCTCGGTCTCACCTCCAAGACGTCGCCCGAGGAGCGCCGCGTCCTCGAGGAGATCGACAAGATCCTCGACTAGTGCCACGGGCCGCGCGGCGCGGAGACGAGCTTGCGCGGACTCCCCACACCGCGTACGCTTCCGGTCCAGACGGGCAGGGTATGACAACCGGGGGCGGCAGTGTTGCTGCGGCCTCCGAGCCTGACCGGAGGCGGCGAATGGCAGTGTCCCCCGACAGATCGGTCCTGACGTTGGTCCAGGCCCTGCGCGGCGTACTCGCGCAGGTGGCGGATCCGATCCACGTGCTGCGCACGATCCTGGCGCAGACAGTGACCCGGACGGAAGCAGAACGGGGCGTCTTCGTCGAGGTTCACGCTGGCGGACGGCTGGACTTCCGCGTCCTCCATCGGTTCGATCAGGCGGCGTTGAGCGGGGAGGCCGAGAGCTTCAGCCGGACAATCTTCGCCGAGGTCCTGAGATTCTCCCCCCCGGCGGCGAATCCTTCCCCCTCCGGACGGGTAGCAGCCGCGCCTCCTCCGCGTCGAAGCGGCCCGATCTCTTGAGTGCCGTTACGCTTGGCTGCACTCCGAACCATGTCCACGCACGTCGCGCGCAGCTGGCCTCGCGATTGCTTTGGCGAGAGCAGAAGGCAACTCCTCTTCCTCCGGATGCGGGACCATATCCCCCGCATCCGGTTTTTTTGCCGGGGGACCAGAAACCGCCTCCCGCACGCTCGGTCCACCGAGCGCCGCGCGGGCGGCGGCGCGACTCCGGTTCCCATGAGACCGGAGATCTCAGGTCACCGCTTGAGGTCCGCGAGCCAGTTCACCACCAGCGCGATCGCCGTTGAGGGACGATCCACTTCGTACGGTACGACGAATCGCTCGCCGTCGGCGGCCACGTCGAAGCGACTGAACACGCCGTACGAGCGCGTCTCGAAGAGCGACTTCACGTCCCCGACCTCGACGACACTCGCGCCGAGATTCAAGTCGACGGCCATCAGGTGATTGTCCGAGGAGAGATAGAACAGCTCACGACCGTCGCGCCGCCAGCGCGGAGAGGTTCCACCTCCTTGCGAGATCTGCCACCTGCCTCCCGGGCCGGGGAAGGGGACCACGTACACTCGGTATTCCCCCGACTCGTTGGAGGAAAGGGCCAGCCAACGTCCGTCGGGGGAGAACGCCGCGTCGCGCTCGCTGAATGGGTTCTTCTCGAACAGGACCGGTTTGCGATCGCCTTCGAGGGGGAGCACCCAGATCGCCCAGCCCCCCTGGTTCCCTTCCTGGTAGGCGAGGATCTTCCCGTCGGGGGACCAGTCAGACGAGAACCTGTAGCGGTCCACCCCATCGAGGAGCACTTCCGCCATGCTCGCCCCGTCCGCGCGCTTCTGATACACGAAGTACTTGCCGTCGACGTACGACGTGTAGGCGATGCGGCTCCCGTCGGGAGACCACACCGGGAAGATGTTCGCCTGCGCCGACGCAGAGCCGAAGGTCTGCGGTGTCTTCACGCCGCGGACCGTGTCGAAGGTCCAGACGTCGTAACCATCGGAGTCGAGGTAGAAGACCAATCGCCGTCCGTCCGGAGAGATGCGGGGGCTCGCGTACGCCCCCGCATCGCCCGAGTCTCCCACATGCTTCCCGCTCCTGTCGAACCAGGCGAGCTGCCGGTCCGCGCCGCTCCCGCCCTCCACATAGGCGAGCATCCCGTTCGCGGAAGCCGAGAAGAGGCCCTTGGAAAAGAGCACGGCCTCCCGAACGGGGTCGGCGATAGGAGTGGCGACACCGGAGACCTCAAGGCGCTCCAGGTCGAACAGCTGGGCCATCAGCGTTTTCTTCCGGAGATAGAGAATGTGGCCCGACGCATAGAGGGCGCCCGCGTGGGTGCGCAGGAGGGGTTTCGTCTCCTTGGAGTCGAGCGAGCCGACGAGGATCACGTTCGTCGGGTTCTCCGTCGGCGTGAAAACGCTCCCCGCAAGGAAGAGAAAGTGCCGGCCGTCCGGCAGGAACCACGGCCAGCGGTGCGAGATCTCGTTCTTCGTCGGATCGAGCGTCGTCACGGGGGCGGGCGTCCCGCCAGAGATCGAGACGCGGTAGATCGCCGTGTTGACGGAGGGTGTGAAAAGAATCTCCCCCTGTTGATTCCAGGTGCCGCCGCGTCCTTCTGAGGTGTCACAGATCGTGAGCGGGGGTCCCCCTGCGACGTCGATAGTCTTGAGCTTGCCGCCGGCGAAAAAACCAACGTACCGGCTGTCCGGTGACCAGAAGGGGTACTTCGCCCCGTCGGTTCCCTCCAGAGGGCGCGGCGTCAGCGATTCGATCGGTCGAACCCAGAGCCCGGATTTCCCGGTGGGTGTCGAGCCGAGGTAGACCAGCATCCGGCCGTTCGGCGAGAGGGCGAATCCGGCTCCGTCGGACAGGAGAAAGCTCGTATCGGCCATCGCCTTGACGTGGGTGCGCGTGACCTGCGCTTCCGCCGGCGCGCGGCGCAGGTACAACGACCCAAAGGTGATCGCGACCGCGGCGGTCGCGATCCACGCCACCTGCATCCAGCGCGCCCGGGCGGCCCCGCCGCCGGGCCGCGACCCATCGACCATCGACGACGACTCGGACTCCCCAATCCATCTCAGCGCGAGCGCGAGATCGCGGCAGTTCTGCCAGCGCTTCTCCGGGTCCTTCGCCATGCACGTCCGGATCGCGTAGTCAAGCGCCGGGGGGGTCATCGGCCTGACCACTCGGATCGGCTCGGGCTCCTTCTCCAGGATCGCCGACGCGACGCTGATCTGGCTCTTTCCGTCGAACGCGCGCCGGCCGGTAACCATCTCGTAGAGAACCGCGCCGAGCGAGAAGATGTCGCTCCGTCCGGTTAGTAGTCTCCCTTCCAGCTGCTCCGGTGACATGTACTGAAACGTCCCCACCAGCGAGCCTTCGGCCGTCAGCGGCTGTGCCACTGTGAGAATCGCCGACGAATCCGTGTCCGTGCCGCCGAGGAGGGGCTTGGCCAGTCCGAAGTCCATCAACTTCGCGCCAGCCTTGGTCAGCATGATGTTGCCGGGCTTCAGATCCCTGTGGACCACGCCGGTCCGATGCGCCGTCTCGAGTCCCTCGCAGAGGTCGATGGCGTACCTCAGAACCTGCTCGAGAGGCAGGCTGCCGCGGCGCAGTCGGTCGCCGAGGGTCTCGCCCTCGAGGAGCTCCATGACCAGGAAGTCGATTCCGTCCTGCGATCCGACGTCGTAGAGCTGGCAGATATTCGGGTGGTTGAGCGAGGAGACGGCCCGGGCCTCGCGCTCGAAGCGCTCCCTGGCGGCCGGTCTGTCCGAGAGGTGGGCCGGGAGCACCTTGATCGCGACCGCTCGCTCCAGTCGTGTGTCACGCGCTCGATAGACCTCACCCATCCCCCCGGCGCCGAGCGGCGAGAGGATTTCGTACGGGCCGAGGCGGGATCCGGGTTGAAGGGTCATGGTCGTCAGCGTCAGGAGCCTCGTCTCGTCGAGCGCGCGGGGATGGGAGCATCTGGGCGCTTCGGACTGCGCTCCGGGCTATTATGGGACGCGGAAGGGCTGTTCGGTCAACCAGGCTGAGTCGTGGTCGGCGCTGGGCGCCGCATCGTGGTGTTCTGCAATGGTTTCTGCGGTACCGCGCCGTGGAGCCGCAACCCGCCTCCTGACCCGCACGCTTCGATCCACCTTCATGCCCGCCGCGATTATTGCTAGCATCGAGGCGTGTCTGGCTTCCCTCCTTCCCTCATCCGCCGCGTGGTCGTCACGGGCGTCGGCGCCGTGACTCCGCTCGGCCACGACGCCGAGAGCTTCTGGCAAGGTGCGCGTGCCGGCCGCAGCGGCATCGGCCGCGTCCAGGGGTTCGACTCCTCCGACCTCGACAGCCGCATCGCGGGCCAGGTCCGGGAGTTCGACGTCGATGCTATCCTGCGGCAGAAGGATCGGCCGCACCTCCCGCGCCCCGTGCCCCTCGCGCTCGGCGCGGCGACGGAGGCGCTTGGGCAGGCGGGGCTCCTCGAGGCGGGTGCGTACCGAGGGAGGTCGGAGGAGGCGTCGGTCGTCATCGGCAGCGGCGGCGGCGCATTCGAGTTCCTGGAGCGCCAGTTCGGCCACTACTACCGCAACGAGATCCGCAAGGCCTCGATCTACTCCATCCCCTCCTCCACCACCGGGACCATCTCGTCGGAGCTGTCGACAGCGTTCGGCATCCGCGGCATGAGCCACGTGCTCTCGGACGGCTGCACCTCCTCGACCGACGCGATTGGCTACGCCTTCCGCCATGTCCGTCACGCGGCCGCGGAGGTGGTGCTCACGGGCGGTGTCGACGCCACGATCACGCATGCGGGGCTGCTCGGCTTCACCCTGATGAAGGTCGTGGCGAGCGGCTGGAACGACGAGCCGGAGCGCGGCTCCCGGCCGTTCGACCGCGACCGGGCCGGGTTCGTGTTGGGGGAAGGGGCCTGGATGCTGGTCCTCGAGGAGCTGCAGCACGCCCGCCGCCGGGGGGCGAAGATCCTGGGAGAGGTGCTCGGGTACGGGGCGACCTGCGAGGCGTACCACCGCGTGCGCCTGCTCGAGGACGGCGCCGAGTCGGCACGGGCGATCTCGCTGGCGCTCGCGGAGGCGGCGCTCCATCCGGAGGCGGTGGACTACGTCGCCCTGCACGGCACCTCGACGCGGATGAACGACGCGGTAGAGACGCGGGCCGTGAAACGGGCGCTCGGCGACCACGCTCGTCGAGTGCCGATGAGCGCGCTGAAGTCGATGATCGGCCACCCGCAGGGGGCAAGCGGCGCCGCCGGCGTCGTCGCGACGCTGCTGTCGATGCGCGACGGCTTCGTGCACCCGACGGTGAACCTCGACTCCCCCGACCCGGAATGCGACCTCGACTACGTCGCGAACACTGGACGGGCCCATCCGATCGAGGTCGCGATCGCCAACTGCATCGGCTTCGGCTCGAAGAACGCGGCGCTCGCGCTGCGACGCTGGCAAGATTGAGCCTCCTCGTCCCGCCGCGCTACGGAGGGGAGGAGCTGATGGACCTACCGGGCCTCCCCGCCGCCGAGATCGAGGCGGCGCTCCGCGACATCCAATGGGTGAACCGCCGGCTCGGCGGCTGGTCGGCGGTGCGCCGCTACCTGCCGCGCCTGCTCGGATCGGTGCCGCCGGGAAGGCCGCTGCGGGTGCTCGATCTAGGCACCGGCTCGGCGGACCTGCCGCGGCGCATCGCCGCGTTCTGCGCCGAGGCCGGGCGCCCCGCGCTCGTGGTCGGGGTCGATCTCAGCCCCCAGGTGTTGGCATTCGCGCGCCGTGAATGCGCCGCCGAGCGGACGGTCCAGCTGGTCCGGGCCGATGTCCTGCGGCTGCCGTTCAAGCCTGCCTCGTTCGACCTGGTTCTCTGCTCGCTGTTCCTGCATCACTTCGCGCCCGACGCCGCGGTGCGGCTCCTCCGCGAGATGGGCGCCTTCTCCCGCGGCGCCGTCCTGGTGAACGACCTGGAGCGCCACCGGGCCGCCTACTGGGGGATCTGGCTGCTGTCGCGGCTCCAGCGGCGCGGCAGGCTGTTCCTGAACGACGCACCTATCTCGGTCCTGCGCGCTTACCGGATCGAGGAGCTGCGCGAGCTGCTGCGGGCCGCCGGCCTGGCGCATCTGCAGGTGGAACGAGTCGCACCCTTCCGGCTGTGCATCCACGGGGCCGCGGTTCGGCCGGAGCCAGCGTGACGCACGGGCTGCCGCCGGCAACCGACGTCCTCGTCGTGGGGGGCGGCCCGGCAGGAGCGGCGGCGGCGGCGATGCTCGCGGCGCGCGGCCGGCGGGTCACCGTGATCGAGAAGGACCCGGTGCCCCGCCGGCGGGTCTGCGGCGAATTCGTCAGCTCCGAGGCACTGCCGATGCTGGCGGAGCTCGGGGCACTGGCGCCGCTGATCGCCGGCGGCGCTCGGCCGCTCTCGCAGGCGGCCTTCACCGCGCCCCCCGACCGGCACCTCGAGTTCCCGCTGCGCTCGCTCGGCGGCTTCGGGCCGCCGCTCGGCGTCACGCGCGAGCGGCTCGACGCCGCCGTGCTCGCCGCGGCGGTGGCCCGCGGTGCGGTCCTGTGGCGCGGCGCGCGCTTTCTGGCGCCCGCGCGCGACCAGGAAGGGGCGCTGGCGGGGGCGATCGTGGCGACCCCCGACGGGACGACGACCCTCCGTGCGGCGCTTCTCATCGGCGCCGACGGGCGCGCGTCCGCGGTCGCTCGCTCGCTCGGGCTCGAGGCGGCGTGCGGCCGCACGCCGCTCTGCGCCTTGAAGGCGCACGTCCGGCCCGGCGCGGGGATGGACGAGCTTACCGGCGTCGAGATCCACTTGTTCTCCGGCGGGTACGTCGGGATGCAGCCGGTCGAGGGAGGACTCGTGAACGTGAGCGCGGTGGTCGAGGCGCGCCTGGCGCACGAGCTCGGCGGCGGCGCCTGGGCGATCCTGCGCGCAGCGTCGGGGCGGAGCCTCCTCGCCGGCCGCAGGCTCGAGGGGGCGACGCTGGTGGGACGAGCGCTCAGCCTCTTCCCTCTCGAGCGGCGGCGCCGCGAGGTGCTGGGCGACCGCTTTCTGCTGGTCGGCGACGCCGCGGCCGTCGTGCCACCGTTCGCGGGGGACGGCATCGCTGCCGGGCTGCGTTCGGGGCTCCTGGCCGCGGAGGCGGCCGACGGAGCGCTCGCGCTCGGCGACCTCTCGGCGGCGGCGCTGCGGCCGTACGCCGACGCCCGGCGCCGCCATCTGGATCCGGCCCGGCGCTACAGCCGCCTGCTCGAGAGGCTCGCCTATCGTCCCCGCTGGGCCGCGCGCCTGCTGCCGCTCCTGCGTGGAACCGGCCTGCCCGAAGCGTTCACGCGCGCCACCCGGGTGTCGTGAACTGCGGTAGACTCCGGCGTTCTCTGATAGGGACCGATGCGATGAACCAACTCCTCATGCTGTTCATGCAGCTCTACGTCTTCGTCCTAGCGGGGATCCTCGGGTACGTCGTCATTTCCCGCGTTCCCGCCCTGCTGCATACCCCGCTCATGTCGGCGAGCAACGCCATCTCCGGGATCTCGCTCGTCGGCTCGCTCGTGGCCGCGGGCTCCGACTACGGCGTCCTGAGCACCGTCCTCGGCACGGTGGCGGTGACCGCGGCGACCATCAACGTCGTCGGCGGGTTCATGATCACCGACCGGATGCTGAAGATGTTCAAGCGGGACGGCGTGGACAAGCCATGAGGGACGTCCTCATCCAGGTGCTCTACCTGGCGTCGTCGGTCCTGTTCATCCTGGGGCTGAAGGGGCTGTCGTCCGCGAAGTCCGCCCGCAACGGGATGTTCCTGGCGGAGCTGGGGATGCTGCTGGCGGTGGTCGGCACTCTCCTCCACCTCGAGGTCGTCCGCTTCCAGTGGATCCTCGTCGGCCTCACCGTCGGCTCGGTCATCGGCGCGGCGATGGCGATCTTCATGCCGATGACCGCGATGCCACAGCGGATCGCGATCTCCCACGCCTTTGGCGCGCTCGCCGCGACGCTGGTCGGCATCTCCGAGTACTCCCGCCACGGCACCGACCTGAGCCACGGCACGATGGCGGCGCTCGGCTTCGAGGTGATGTTCGGATCGCTCACCGTGACCGGTTCGCTGATGGCATTCAGCAAACTACAGGAGCTGATGCGCGGCGCCCCGATCACCTACCGCTTCCAGAACTTCCTCAACATCAGCCTGTTCATCGCCACCTTCGGGCTGTTCATCTTCCTGATCTTCGAGCCGAGTCGGGCCGACCTGTTCTACCTGATGATCGGGCTCAGCTTCCTGATCGGCGTGTTGATGGTGCTGCCGATCGGCGGCGCCGACATGCCGGTGGTCATCTCGCTGCTGAACTCGTACGCGGGGCTCGCCTCCGCGGCGACCGGTTTCGCCATCGGCAACAACGTGCTGATCATCGCCGGCGCGCTCGACGGCACGTCGGGGTTCCTGCTGTCGATCATCATGAGCAAGGCGATGAACCGCTCGTTCGCGAACGTCATCTTCGGCGCCTTCGGTGCGGTCGCCGAGGGAGGCCCCGCGCGCACCGCCGAGGGGTTGACGGTGCGCCGGATGACGGTCGAGGACGCGGCGGTGCAGCTCGCCTACGCCCGCTCCGTCATCGTCGTCCCCGGTTACGGCATGGCGGTCGCCCGGGCGCAGGAGGCGGTGCGGGAGGTGGCGGAGCAGGTGGAGAAGCGCGGCGGGGAGGTGAAGTTCGCGATCCACCCGGTCGCGGGGCGGATGCCCGGACACATGAACGTGCTCCTGGCGGAGGCGAACGTCCCGTACAACAAGCTGTTCGAGATGGACGAGATCAACGGCCAGTTCGCCGGCGCCGACGTGGCGCTGGTGGTCGGGGCAAACGACGTGGTGAACCCGGCCGCGCGCACCGACAAGAACAGCCCGATCTACGGCATGCCGATCCTGAACGTCGATCAGGCCAAGAGCGTGATCGTGCTCAAGCGCAGCATGAACCCGGGCTTCGCCGGCATCGAGAACGACCTCTTCTACGGCCCCAAGACCTCGATGCTGTTCGGCGATGCCCGCGATTCCCTCACCAAGCTCGCCGTCGAGATGAAGAACGTCTGAAATACGGGGACACAATACCCATTTCCGAGCCGGTCCTCGCAATCGACACGAATGCGACTGGAAATGAGTATTGTGTCCCCTTATTTCAGCCCGTGAACTTGTACCCCGCGCGGTGGACGGTCACGATCCAGCGCGGATCGGCGACGGTGTCCTCGACCTTCCGGCGCAGCTTGGCCACGTGCATGTCGACCGTTCGCGTCAATGGGGCGTGGTCGTAGTCCCACACGGCGTCGAGCAGTTGGTCGCGACCGACCACCTCGCCGCGGTGTTCGATGAAGTAGCGCAGCAGGCGGAACTCACGCAGCGTCAGCTCCAGCGTCTCCCCCCCCTTCGATGCCTCGCCCCGCTTGAAGTTCACCTGCACGTCCCCGAACCGGTACGTCTCCACCTGCATGTCCCGGCCGGAGACGCGCCGCAGCAGCGCCTCGACCCGCGCCATCAGCTCGAGGAAGCCAAAGGGCTTGGTCACGTAGTCATCCGCGCCGAGCTTCAGCCCCAGGACCTTGTCGATCTCCTGGCCCCGCGCCGTGAGCATGATGATCGGCACCTGGTTTCCCTCCTTGCGCAGCTCCCGGCAGACGTCCAGACCGTTCAGCTTCGGCAGCATGACGTCGAGGATCATCAGGTCGAGCTTCCCCGCGCGAGCCACCGCCAGCCCTTCCGCGCCGTCGCGGGCCACGGTGACCTGGAATCCTTCGTAGGCGAAGCCGTCCTTGAGCGCCACGGCCATCGAATCGTCGTCCTCCACCACCAGCACCTTCGGCATATCCCCCCCTCGTCAGGACTGCGAACTCACATCGTGCCGCAGGTCCGCGACCCGCGCCGTCTCGAGATCCGCCGCCGGCCGCAGGGGCAGGCGCAGGATGAACGTGCTCCCCTCGCCCGGCGCGCTCACCAGCTGGAGCCGGCCCCCATGCGCCTCGACGATGTGCCGCACGATGGCCAGCCCGAGCCCGCTCCCCTTCACGTCGTGGACGAGCCCGGTCGGCACCCGGTGAAACCGCTCGAACACCCTGGCCTGCTCGTGCCGCGGTATGCCGATACCATGGTCGCGCACCGCAACCACCGCCTCCGTGTCGTCCTGGCTCACGCTCACGTCGATCGCACGCGCCTCCCCGGAGTACTTCACCGCGTTGTCGAGCAGGTTGTGCAGCGCCTGCCCGATGGCGTCGGGATCGAGGTCGAGGAGCGGCAAGGGAGAGGACGGCGGCGCGAAGCGCACGGTGAACCCCGCCTGCCGCAGGCGCACCTCGAACGTCCGCACGACCGCCGCCACGACTTCCGTCAGGTCGGCGCGCGCGAGCTGGTACGTCTTCCGCCCCGACTCGATCCGGGCGAAGTCGAGGATGTTGTCGATGAGGCGGCTCAGGCGCCGGCTCTCCGCGTCGATGTACTCGCCGTATTCCTTCGCCTTCTCGAGCGTGGGGGCCCGCCCGAGGCTCAGCATCTCCGCGAACATCCGGATCGAGGCGAGCGGCGTGCGCAGCTCGTGGGAGACATTCGAGACGAAATCGGACTTCATCTCGGACAGCCGCATCGCGCGGCCCGCGGCGCGCAGCGCCAGCGCCACTCCGCCGGTGAGCAGCAGGGCGAGGAGAGCCGCAAGCGCCATGTTGGAGGCAAAGCTGGCCCGCGCCCAGCGGCCCGGCATCTCGCCGCGCCGCCTCAGCTCGAGGGTCCAGTCGGTGTAGACGAACGGGAAGGCGCGGTTGACCTCCGTCTCCGCGTGCCCGGCCGGCTCGGAGCCGAGGACGAGCCGCTTGCGCCCATCCCTGACCGTGACCTCGACGTCCCGCTCGGCCGCGTCGGGGAAGAACTTCTTCAGTCCGTTCTCGATCGCCTTCGGCAGGAGGTCGCCGCGGAAGTAATCCTCGTCGAGCACCATCCCCACAACTGCCACGATCGCGGAGGTGGCGTCGTCGACGATCGGATTCGCCAGGATCCGATGCTCCGGGTCGCGCTCGTCCACCGACACGCCGGTCGGGGAGAATGGCAGCTTGCGATACGCCGTGATCTGCCAGGGGGTGCAGGCGACGATGATCGCCAGCGACTCGTCCGAGGCTGGAGCGGGCAGCAGCTCGCCATACTCGGGCTCGTACAAGAAGAGATTCCCGAACGGGTCGCGCGTGTAGTCCATGAGAAACATCCGGCGCGCCCCGGCGAACGACTTCTTCTTCCAGTGGTAGGCGACCTGTTCGTGGTCTCCTTGCATCACAGCGGCCGCGGGCACGTTGAGCACCCGCTCGGCGGCGGCGCGGTATGCGTACTGCACCTCGGTCCCGACTCCCTCGAGGTAGTTGTGCAACACCGCCTGCTGCGCCATGGCGGACATCCGTTCGAGCCGCGACAGCCAGACGAACTGCAGCGCCAGCAGGACGCCGACCGGCACCAGCGCCGCGACGAATCCCGCCCACAGGAAATGACGCTTGAGGAATGCAGTCATGTTCGTGGGTCCGGCCTCCGGAACCTATACTACGACGTACGAACCCCGCCCGCCGGGTTGAATGCCGGTGATTTACAAGTCGTTGACAACTCTGACACTTTTTTACCGCGTGGTGAGCGACATTTACACCACCCTCCCGTATGCTCCCCGTGATGAATGAGAGGTGGGGCTGCACAGCCCCCCGCACCCGGAAAGGAGCCCCCTCGATGTTCTCCAAGCTAGTGAGGCCGGCCGTGATGGCGCTCGCGGTCGCGGCGATCGCGCTGCCGGCGACGGCAGGCGAGTACGGTACCAAGTGCACCATGTCAACGCAGGAGTGCCTGGACATGATGGCGGCGAAGATGAAGAGCTCCGGCTGGATCGGGGTCGAGCTCGACCACGATGAGGAGACCGGCGCGATGTCGATCACCAAGGTGATCCCCGGCAGTCCCGCGGAGACCGCCGGACTGCGCGTCGGGGATGAGCTCTACTCGCTGAACGGCGTCAAGCTGGCCGGCGCGGCCGAGCCGGCGCTGAAGCAGGCACGCGGGGAGTGGAAGCCCGGACAGCAGGTGAACTACATCGTGAAGCGCGGCGGGGCCGAGCAGAAGGTGAGCCTGACTCTCGCCGCCTGGCCTGCCGACGTCCTCGCGAAGATGGTCGGCCAGCACATGCTCGAGCATGCCACGATGGAAGTCGCGAAGAACTAGCCGCACACCCCTTCGTTCCCCCGGGGCCCCGCGCACCCTCCTCCGCCGGGGCCCCATTTTTCTGTACGCATGGTGGCGGCTGACCGGTATCATTGCGGCTCCATGCTGCGCTGGGCGTTCGTCCTTGGGGCCGTGGTCGTCATCGGCATCGTTCTCTGGGATGCCTTTGAGGTGATCGTCCTGCCGCGGCGCGTCGCACGCCGGTGGCGTGTAACGCGCCTCTTCTACCGCGTGACCTGGGGCATCTGGTCGGCGGTCGCGTGCCGGATCGGATCACGCGAGCGTCGCGAATCGCTCCTCGGCATCTACGGGCCCCTCTCTCTTCTGTTCCTGCTGGCTCTGTGGGCCGGGAGCCTGGTGCTTGGATTCGGGGCGCTGCACTGGTCGCTGCGCACGGCGCTTCACACGCCCGGCGAACCGCCGTCATTCGGCACCTATCTCTACCTGAGCGGAACGACGTTCTTCACGCTCGGCCTCGGTGACGTGACGCCACGCGGGTCGCTGGCGCGCGCCCTGACGGTTCTGGAATCCGGCGTCGGGTTCGGCTTCCTCGCCCTCGTCATCGGCTACTTCCCCGTTCTCTACAGCGCCTTCTCCAGACGCGAGGTGTCGATCACGCTTCTCGATCCGCGCGCCGGATCCCCCCCGACGGTCGCCGAGCTGTTGCGCCGGCACGGCCGGGACCATCTCCATCACATGGAGCGGTTTCTTCATCAGTGGGAGCAGTGGACGGCGGAACTGATGGAGAGCCACCTGTCGTACCCCGTGCTCGCCTACTTCCGCTCCCAGCACGCGAACCAGTCGTGGCTCGCGGCGCTGACGACGGTCCTCGACGCCTGCGCGCTGCTCATGGCGACCACCGCCGACTCGACCTGGCAGGCTCGCGTCACCTTCGCGATGGCCCGGCATGCCGTCGTCGACCTCACCCGGGTGTTCCATCTTCAGCCGGTGGCGCCGGCGCAGGATCGCCTTCCCCCCGCCGAAATGGCGGGGCTCTTCCAACTGCTTGCCGAGGCAGGCCGGCCATTGGAGGACAGGGAAGATGCGGCGAGCGAATTGACGGAGCTTCGCCGCACCTACGAGCCGTACGTCAACGCTCTCGCGGTTCACCTGCTGATGCCGCTCCCCGCGTGGACCTCTGCCGGATCTTGACGGGGATTTGAGCGATGGCCGATATTGTTCGCACCTCTGGTCCGCCGTAGCTGACGCCGGCTCCCTGGGTGACGTGGTTCCATCCGTCGGGAGAGACCGCCAGCTCGATGGACGCGCCCACGC
>Ga0184629_10000076_pt1 | contig 37517 bp, 43 predicted proteins | sample PLM4_32_b1_FD_133158 | JGI IMG/M metagenome (GOLD analysis project Ga0184629, IMG submission 133158) | Groundwater sediment microbial communities from an aquifer in East River, Colorado, USA - PLM4_32_b1 | ecosystem: Environmental > Terrestrial > Soil > Riparian zone | place: USA: East River...
AACGCCCGCGACGGCGCCGAGAGGCGGATCGGTTCCCTTCTTCCCACGACGGATTCCATAGAAGTGACGGAACAGTTCGTAGGTGCCGTCGAGCAGGTGGACGATCATTCGAGTGAGGCCCACAGGCGCTTCCAGTCGACGCGCCCTCCCGGGAGAACCGAGTACTGCAGCAGCATACTGCCACCCACGTGGCCATCGTCGAATCGGGCGAACGCGTAGGGCGGCTCAAGAAGGACGATGCTATCATCCTTGATCTCCATTGTTCCGCCGAGTACGCCTGGGAAGGGGATGAGGTCCGCTCGAGTCATGAGGCTCTCCCGGAGCTGACGCGGTGGATCCTCCAGACCCTCTTGTTTCAGCTGCGCGATCGCTGCCTCGTCCAGGAGCGTCGACCGAAGCCCAACCCAGTCCCGGACGAATTGCTGCCACTTGCGAGATTGAAGCTGCGCCATCGTGGCCACCCACTGCCAGTAGATGATGTCGTGTTCGGCTGTGGCGTAGGGTGGGTGGGGGAACTCCACCGACGTGCCGAGGGAATCCATGACGAAGTGAGTCCAGCGAACAGTCTCGCGGAGCTGGGAATCGGCCTTGCGCCAGCGGTAACCGAAAAACCCCGCTGCGACCAAGCTAAGAAAAAGACAGGCGAAGAGTACGAGCTTGCTTCTCATACCGCATCTGTGTGGGATGGTAATCCATGGCCAAGAGAAAGCAAAGCAAGAGCAGTCCCTAGTTAGCGGTCGTTCGCGGAAACCCTGGCGGGCGCCGGCGCGAGTTGGCCCTTCTCGTCGAGCATCAGTTCGGGCACGTATGGCCCGCGCAGGGTTCGCTTCCACCAGTTTCCGATCGTTCGTCGCTCCTCGGACGTGGTGAATTCGTACATGTAGACCTGTGCGCGCAAGTACGTGGGCGGTGAGTCGGAAAAGGGATCGTGCGCAAGCAGCGCGGTGACGTCGGGCGAACCCTGCAGCAGTCGCCAGCACAGGAAAAGGAACCACCGATTCTGGCGCGCGTCGCCCAGCGCTGCAAACCACATCTGCCAGTCGAGGCGCGGCATGTATGGCGCCATGAACGCGGGTCGTCGCGCGAGATCGCCCGGCTTGTAGCGAAACTCGTACGCCTGCCACTCGCGCCGGTCGCGGCTACCCTCGATCACGATTTCGGGTCGATCGGTAGTCATGACCGCGAAGAGCCCGTAGGGATTAACGACGTGCAGAGGCGACGCGAGCAGATAGGCTTTCTGCACGGGACCCAGCCAATCCGATCCGATGCGAAACGCGTGCGAAAATGGGACCAGGCTCATGAGCAACAGCATCATCGCAATGACGCGGCGCGGCCAGTGGCCGTTGCGCGCACCGATCGGGGACGCGAGACGGGCCACGTCGGTCGACCGTGTCCACACGCCGTCATCGAGAAACGGGACGCACAAGGCCAGGGTCAGAATGTTGAAGAACCCGTAGTTACCGGTCACGATGATCAGAATCTGCAGCCCCGCGATCGCCGCGACGGCGGCGAATCGCACGCGCCGCGGACCCCAGAGGAAAAACGGTACCACGCCCTCGACCGCGAACATCACCAGCACCGAGAGTTTCTGAAACAGCGCGGGCCAGTGGTGTGCGTACCACGCCGGCCACGGCGGAAGGGGCTGTGTGAAGTAGTGAAAGTCGAGCGCGGTGAGCGACCGCCAGGTGGGATCGCCGCTCGTGAGCTTGGCCGCGGCCGACGAAATCATCAATCGAAACAAGAGCCAATGCGACAGCCAGAGCGCGGCGCGCGGCGGCGGCGGGTTGGCCGCGGCGTTGAGCCGCCATCGCCACGGCGCCATCAAGAGCGCGATGAATCCCGCTTCGAGCAGGAGACCGTCCCATTGGAACTGGAGGAACTCCTGGCCCGCTGCGACGAGCGAAAGATAACAAAGCCACGATCCCGCCAACGCCGCAACCGGAACGAAACCGATGATTGCAAGCAATGAACAGAGCGTGCCCGCGGCGCATATCGCGCGCAACGCGCCGTCGCTCGCGTTCAACCAGCAGAGCGTGGGCAGGTACCAGTATCGAACCGCGCCGACTTGTGACTTCACGGCCTCCAGGAATTCTTGAACCGGAAGGACGCCGTGTGCGCCCGCCAGCCCGATGATCTGGACCCAGAGCGAGACGAACGCAATCGCGTACGTCACGCCCATGAGGCGGAGGAATAACGCAGCGGTGCGCGTTTCGCCCGGTGGCACCACGTGCCTGCCCCAGAGCCAGGCGGTGAGTCGATCGGCGATGGGTCGGTGGCGTGCCACCGCGCGATAACAGGCTTCACTCACCGGAGCGACAAGCGGCACGCGTTGGTAGAACCACTCAGGCCAGCGTCGCCCCGCGCCGAGGGAGAGGGCGCGACATACCGCCTCCGCGCCGCGTGTGACGCGCCCGTCCGTTTCTATGAAATGGACAGCTTGCGCGAACTGCTCATTTGGAATACCGGCGGAAACGAGCCCGGGGAATGACCCGGGGTCCTGGTAGGCAACGTAAACGACGCGGTCACCGGTAGCGTGCCGCCACCGCTCGATCCAGCGGCGACAGAACCCGCAGTCGCCGTCGAACACCATCACCGGACGCTCGGGAGCGTTCATGCGGGGATGATAGCGCAACGGGCCCGCCGTTGTTTGCGGATCGAACGCTTGGCCCCAAAATGTGATAGGCAGAAGCTCGAATCGGCATTCCGCGCGAATCTTCGTTTCCAATCGAACGCGCGATCTGGTATCCTCGCGCACCGGACGATGACCCTCCGTCTAGTCGTACACGTGACGCGGCGCCTCGCGCAGTCGTTGTCGTTCCCCGCCGCTCGCATCTGGCCGCCGTCCAGGACATCAACACCGAAGTTGCCCGTATTCCGTGGGTTCAGACCGCCCAGGGAGGTTGACTCAATGGCCGTTCTCACACGTTTCCGTGTGCCGGCTGATTCGCGACGGATGTTCGCGACGGCAGCCTGGATCGCGGCGCTTTCGCTGGTTGCGACCGTCGCTTTCGCGTCGTCGACAGACTCGCTTTCCGACGAGGAACTCACGTATGCCGCCGGCACGATCGTGGAAGGCATCGTGACCGACGCGCAGAGCCAATGGAACTCCGGTCACAATCAGATTCATACCACTATCTCGATCAGCGTTAGCAACCTGCTCAAGGGAACGATGCCGCCTGGAGGCGTGCTGGTATTCGAGCAGTTGGGCGGGCAGGTCGGCGACATCGCGATGGATGTGACCGGCCTGGCCACCTTCGCGGTCGGAGAGGACGTGATCGTGTTCGTGCGTAACGGCTCCGCACCGCTTACTCCGCTCGTCGGGTGGGGTCAGGGCAAGGTGACGATCACCGTCGATGCGATCACTGGAGTTCGTATGGTGCAGGAGCGCGGCATTCCACGCGACGAGTTCGTGCGCACCATCTCCAGCATTGTCGCCAGACAGGAAGGGGGGGACAGACGATGAGACTCGGAACACGCGAATCAAAACCGGTCCGCTCGTTGTCGATCGTCGCAGCGCTGATCCTCCTCGCTGCGTCCTCGTTCGCGGGGGATTTCCGCATCTGGAGACCGGCCTACGTGGCCGTCGATCCGGGTCTCAAGCCCAACGAATGGGGACCCTTCATGCATTGGGACCTGCGGGAAATGCCGAACTGCACCGTGCCATGGACCATGGGAACGAACCCCGTCCCCAGCCTGGATGGCGACACACTTTTGAACGAACCCGCGGATCGTGACATCGCCCGCGCGACGTTCCAGGCTTCGTTCGCTCGCTGGGACGCGGTCGCCCCCAGCGAGCTGAACTTCCTCGAAATAGTCTCGGCCGTCCCGGCGGGGGGGCTCATCCAGGACGGGTGGAACACGATCTCGTTTGGCGACATTGGTCCGGACGGTTTTGGTGTGACCGACACTTTCCGGGAGGTATCGACGGGTCGGATCATCGAGAGTGACGTCGTACTCAACAGCAATCCGAATGCGTTGGCAGGCGGGGAACATCGACTTTGGGTGGTGAAGGCACACGGATCGGTACTGGACCGCGACCACGGACCCTTCGACTACAACGGGAATGGGATCCGGGATTGGGAGTGCGACGCGGGCAAGACCGCGACCCACGAAATCGGACATTTTATAGGCCTGGTGCACAACGAACCGCTCGGGGGCTGCAGCAACGACTCCAACAACCCGCTGATGGAGCAGTACACGTGCAGCACCATCGGGCCGCGCCTCGGGGGCTGGACCAACATCGTGCTCAAGGACCCGGATAAGGACGGCGAGAACTTCCTCTACTGTCCGGACCTCGGCGACGCGCCCGACCCATGGATGGGCGTGTTCAACCAGTATCCGACGCTGGTCCACGAGCCCAAGAAGGGGCGCATGCTCAACGGCGTCAAGCTGGACAAAGTGGCCAAGGGCGCCGAGCACATCTTCGGCATCAAGGAACGCCAGCCCGGGCGCAACTGGACCTACGAGTGGCTGGCCCGCAGGCAGAGTGGGGACGTGGACGCCGAGTGTGAGGCCAACATCGTGGACAAGGACCCCTTAGATGACGGCGTGTCGTGGTACCCGAACCCGCCCGTCTGGGGCCGCAAGATGACCGTGGTGGAATGGATGAGGTACGCTACCGACAACGTTGGAGACTCGCACGACTACACCGCGCATGCGCTGTGGGGCAACGCGTGGCTGGACGTCAACCAGAACTGCATCTGGGAAGAGCACTTCCTCCACTGGGGGCTCTCGATTGCCCCGCTGCCGCCGTTTCCCAACCAGATCTTCCTGACGTTGGCGAAAGGTTCCATCGCGCTCCCGCTGGTAGTGAATCCGGACCTGCCAGTGTGGCTGCGATGCCGGGTGGACTGGGGCGAAGACGTGGGGACGCAGGCCAAAATCGACAGCACGCTCAACGGGCCCGAGGGCGCCGCGCAGCACGGCGAGGTGGAGGACTATCCGTTCTACTGCACGACCCGCTACGAGCAGATGTGGTTCTGCTACCCGTTCCCGCTGCCGTTCCCGCGCTTCTCGATGGTGGTCATCGGCGCGCCGGACCCGTCCGACCAGACGTTCTCCGCGGTCGTGGACCAGAACGACTGCGTGCAGACCATCAACCCGGCGCCGGCCGTGTTCTACGTACCCTCGGCGGACGAGACCGTGGGCGACTTTCCAGTCCCGTCCATTCCGCCGTTTCCGCCGTACTACTTCCACTTCGGCTGGTGTCGCCCCAACTACCCGCCCGCCTCTCCGCCGTACGTCACGGCGCGGGCGCACATGGTGACGGAGGTGGTGCCGGCGGGAACACCGGCGCAGTTTGTTCCTCCCTATCTCCGAATCCCGACCGTGAACTGCGCGTACAGGACCTACCAGCCGGGCCAGCCGTCGTACGGAAACATCACGTTCACCGTGGGGGCGGTTGACTTCGAGAACGGCGGGTGGATCGACGGGCCCGATTCGCTGACGCGCGAGTGGGACGACACGCTGCGCGTGGACGTGCGCTACCGCGTGTCGTCGAACCAGGTTCCGCTGGCCAGCTTGAGCCCGTGCAACCCGATCTACAGCTCGCTCCCGCTCACGACGGTGGGATCGGGAATGGTGACGCCCGAGGATGCGTTCGAGTTCTCGTTGAGCATACCAGGCGACGCACCGGCCGGTTCGTACGTGATCCTCGAGGTGGACAGCCGGTGGTCGACGAACGGCATCGTGAACCACCAGATCATCGAGTTCCCGCGGCCCTTCAACCCGCCGACCGGGGCGGACGATACGCCCAGGCCGTCGCGGCTGGCGCTGGAGAACTACCCGAACCCGTTCAACCCGACGACGATCATCCGCTACGCGCTGCCCGAGCCGGCGGCCGTGACGCTTGAGGTGTTCGACGTAGCCGGCCGGCTGGTGCAGACGCTGGTGCGCGGCAAGAAGCGACCGGCGGGCGTCTTCGAAGCGGAGTGGAACGGCACCGACTCGGCCGGGCGTCCGGTATCGTCGGGCGTGTACTTCTATCGCCTGCAGGCGGGCACGGAGTCGCTCACGCGCAAGGCGGTACTCTTGAAGTGATATGGAAGTGGCTGGCGTCAACCTGACTTAGTCCTGGAGAGGGTCGGCATGCGACCCTCTCCTCGTCTTGGGTCGAACTGGAGGGTCCGGCCACTTCTATGTGGTCTAGTCGGTGGGCTCGCGGAACCGGCTCTACCGCTTCGAGTCCTTTCGCGGCTTGTCCTCCAGCGATTTCTTGAGCGAAGTCAGCTTGCTGACCCACAGATCCTGATAGCCGCTCACCCAACGCTCGTAGATCAGCCGGATCGGCACGACGTTGAGACTATTGATGCGCTGGCGGCCCTCCCAGCGATCCTGCACCAGCCCGGCGTCACGAAGCACGGTGATGTGCTTCATGACGCCGAACCGCGTCAGGCCGGTGAAGCGCGCAACGATCTCGGTGGTTGTGCACGGCCCCTTGCGCAAGAGGTCGAGGATCGACCGGCGCGTCGGGTCGGAGAGCGCCTTCCACACCAGGTCGAGGTCGTTGCTCGTGTCGCGCCGCTTGCGCGAACGTCCAGCGCTGCTCAAGGCCTAACGCTCCGCATCGTGCTTCAGTCTCTTCAGCATGTCGCCCCAGCCTTCGCCCAACCCTTCGCGCACCTCCGGCGGCACGGGGCCGAACACCTGATTCTGGAACACGAGTTTGGTACCTCCGGGGATCGGAGTGAGTCGGACGATCATGTGCCCCGCCACTGGATGCGACATGAACATCGGCCCGAACAGCTCGAGCAGCGTGGGCGGCTTGATCGACTGCACGAATCCCCACAGGTGACCGCTGCTGCCTTCGAGATCGCGGAACCAGCGTCCGCCGGGCCATCTCTCGAGGCGCAGCGTGATGGGGGACTTTCCTTCCTCTCCGTGGAGCTCGCACAGGCGAGTAATGAGCCCTTCGAAGACGTCCCCGGGGGCGGCTTTGATCTCGATGGTTTGGTCGACGTTCACCACAAAATCGTCCAACGTGGCTTGCTTCATGTTCTTACCTCCTGTTGGTGTGATGGGTGAACCGGGCGATCCGAAATGTACCGGCGGTTCACCGACATGTGACCAGATTATAACGTGACTAATTAGTCACGTCAATAGCCTTTTGAAGAGCCCGCCGGAAATTTCGCCTTCATTGTGCACCCCCGCGGGGGTGATGGCAAGGTGGGGCGCCGATGCGTTTGCACTTGTTTTTGCCTCCGGCGTTTTGGAATAATTTTGTCCATCCGAGGAGGGAAATATGGCCGCGAATCAGTATGACGCGATTGTGGTAGGCGCGCGCTGCGCCGGATCTCCGACCGCGATGCTCCTTGCCCGTAAGGGTTACAAGGTTCTCGCCGTCGACCGGGCGACGTTCCCCAGCGACACCATCTCGACTCACCTCGTCCACCCGCCGGGCGTGGCGGCTCTACGAAGATGGGGATTGCTCGACCAGGTCGTGGCGACGGGTTGCCCCCCCATCGACACGTATGCGTTCGATTTCGGACCCTTCACGATCTCCGGATCTCCCGGGACAAGAGACACCCCTGTCTCCTACGGTCCGCGTCGCACCGTGCTCGACAAGCTGCTCGTGGAGGCCGCATCCGAGGCGGGAGCCGAGGTTCGGGAGGGATTTACCGTCGAGGAGGTCCTCGTGGAGGACGGTCGCGTCACCGGCATTCGCGGCCACAGCAGGGGCGGCCAGCCGGTCACCGAGCGCGCGCGCGTGGTCATCGGCGCGGACGGCCGCCACTCGGTTGTCGCCAGGGCGCTGAGTTGCGAACAGTACAACGAGAAGCCACAACTGCTCGCGGCCTACTACACGTACTGGAGCGGGCTCCCCATGAACGGGCGCTTCGAGGCCTACATTCGCCACTACTGCTCGTTCGCGGCGTGGCCGACGAACCACGACCAGACCCTCGTCATCGCCGGCTGGCAGTTCGCGCAGTTCGAAGCGAACAAGAAGGACGTCGAAGGCAACTACCACAAGGTAATCAACCAGGCGCCTGCGTTCGCCGAGAGGATCCGCGCCGCCAAACGCGAGGAGCGATTCGCCGGTGCGGCGGTGCCGGGGTACTTCCGCAAGCCCTTCGGCCCGGGGTGGGCGCTGGTCGGCGATGCCGGCTACAACAAAGACTTCATCACCGCACAGGGGATCCAGGACGCGTTCCGGGACGCCGAACTGTGCGTCACCGCGTTGGACGAGACGTTTTCCGGGACTCGCTCGTTCGACGTCGCGATGGCTAAGTACCAATCCACGCGGGACGCACAGGTCATGCCGATGTACGAGTTCACCGCCCAGCTCGCGTCGCAGGAGCCCCCGCCGCCCGAGCTCCAGCAGCTCCTGGGGGCGGTACATGGCAACCGGGAAGCGATGGACGGGTTCGCGAGGGTCAATGCCGGGGTGACGTCACCGGCGGAGTTCTTCTCCGAAGAGAACGTCAAACGCATTTTCGCGGCGGCCGGCTAGCGGTGACTGCGCCGAGTGTTGACACGTAACCAGGAGATCGACATGCAAAAGATCACTCCGTTCCTATGGTTCGACGGCGAAGCCGAAGAGGCCATGAACTTCTATTGCTCCATTTTCAAGGATTCGAAGGTCGTGAGTGTCAGTCGATACGGTGAGGGAGGCCCAGGGCCGAAGGGGACCGTCATGAGCGCGACCTTCCAACTCGATGGGCAAGAGTTCTACGCGCTGAACGGGGGCCCCCAGTTCAAGTTCACCGAAGCCATCTCGTTGTTCGTCAAATGCGAGACTCAATCTGAGATCGATGAAATGTGGGAGAAACTCTCCGCGGGCGGACAGAAATCACGATGCGGCTGGCTGAAGGATAAGTTCGGCCTGTCCTGGCAGATCGTTCCGCCTATCCTGGGCCAGTTCTTGAACGACAAGGACCCTCAAAAAGCGAAGAGGGTCATGCAAGCAATGCTTCAAATGGACAAGATCGACATCGCGAAGTTGAAGCAGGCCTACGAGGGTTAGCCATGCCCGCCACCCAGGCCGAGAAGGCGAAGCGATTCCAAGCCTTGCACGCGCGCCCCGGTGCGTTCGTCATTCCGAATCCGTGGGACGCCGGGACGGCGCGCATTCTGACCGCCCTCGGCTTCGAGGCGCTCACCACGACCAGCGCCGGGTTGGCGTTTGCGCTGGGCCGGCGCGACGGCGCGGGCCTCGTGACGCGCGACGAGGCACTCGCCAATGCAAAAGCGATCGTGGATGCGACGGACCTGCCCGTCGCGGCCGATCTCGAGAATGGATACGGCCACTCGCCCGAAGCGGCGGCGGAGACGATTCGCCTCGCCGGCGAAATGGCCGGTCTGGTCGGCGGGTCGATCGAAGACTCGACCGGCGATCCCCGGAAACCGATCTACGAGTTCCAGCACGCGGTCGAGCGCGTGGCGGCCGCCGTCGAAGCGGCGCGTGCCCTCCCATTCCCGTTCGTGCTGGTGGGACGGGCCGAGAACTTCCTGCACGGCCGTCCGGACTTGGACGATACCATCCGCCGCCTGCAAGCCTTCGAACGCGCCGGCGCGGACGCGCTTTTCGCGCCGGGCATCACGAAGGCCGACGACATCCGAACGGTGTGCGCGGCGGTGAAGGGGCCGGTCAACGTCGTGATGGGCCCGAAGGGTCTGTCCCTCTCGGTCGCTGAACTCGCCGCCCTGGGCGTGCGGCGGATCAGCCTGGGGTCGGTGCTGGCACGCGCGGCGTTGGGGGGCTTCGTGCGGGCGGTACGAGAGGTCAAGGAGCAGGGCACGTTCACCTTTGTGGAAGAGGCTATCCCTTACGCCGATGTGAATGAGTTCATGATCGGGCGGTGACTATGGCAGCGTGGTTTTTGTTGCTCGTTTTCCTTGTCATCCCGATCTCGGCGCCGCGCGCGCAACTCGTCTGGTCGAGTCCGGCCGAGCGACTGCGAGGCTGGCAGGAAGATTTCGATTCCACGATCAGCGCTTTCCTCGCCCGCGATAGGAGCTTCGACGGAGACGCTCGCGTTCGGTTCATCCACGACGTGGGTCAGTTGCGAGACTCGGTCGGCACATTGACGGATGAGCAGCTGATCACGCGGCTGGCGACCGCGGTCGCCGGCGCCCACAACGCGCACACCCGCCTGTACCTCCTGCGCAACCGCACCGTGCTGCGACGATATCCCGTCCGGGTGTGGTGGTTCGGCGAAGATCTATACATCATTCGAGCGCATCCGGAGCACGCGGAGCTGTTGGGTGGCAGGGTCATTGCGATCGCCGGTCACCCCCCGGCTGAGGTCGCCGCGCGAGTCGCTCCCTTGTTCGCGGGCAATCGGTCGTGGGCGCGTTACATGAGCACCTATACGATGACCAGCCCGGAAGTCCTCAAGGGAGTGGGGATGCTGGGCGGCGACGGCGAGCTTGCACTCACGGTAGAAACGTCCGCGGGTCGCCGCGTCGAGCGCCGCTTGCAACCCTTGCCGCTGGAGCGATCGGATCAACCCTGCGAGGCGTGGTGGGACCTCTCGCCGACGCATCCGGGACGACAGGGGCCCTGGACCTCCGTGTTGCCGGCCGATACCACGCGCATGCCGCTCTATCTCAGGCACCTCACGAAGTACTACTGGACCCACCGGAGTTCGGACTCGAAGCTCGTGTACCTCCAATACAATCGTGCGCAGGACCAGCCCGACGGGGAGACGGTAAATTCGTTTGGCGATCGGTTCCTCAAAGAACTGGAGAGAGCTCCGCCGCAGAAGCTGGTGATTGATCTGCGGTTCAACACCGGCGGCAACCTCGAGCTCGCCGACGCGCTGTTCCGCGGCATCGCGGCGCTCCCCGTGGCCCAGGAGCGTGGTCGGCTGTTCGTGATTACCGGTCGGACGACGTTCTCGGCCGGTATCACAGCGGTCGCCGTACTCCGTCAATTGACCCGGGCGGTCATTGTGGGCGAACCGGTGGGCGATGTGCTCGACACCTGGTCGGAAGGTGGGAACATCCTGCTCCCCAACACCAAACTCACGCTGCACTATGCGAATGGATTTCACCCGTACTCGCGGCGCGAGTACCCCGAGTTTCGGCCGTACCACTACGACCTCAGTGTGGACGATGTCGGACCGGACGTGTTGGTGGAGACCACGTTCACTCAATACCTCGCCGGGCAGGATCCGGCGATGGAAGCGATTCTCGCGTTTCGGCCCTAGGGATCAGAAGGTGTTACACAGCCAGCACGAGTCGAAGGCCCGCGTCGACGCGGTTCAACACATCTTCGGAGAGAGACGTAACGCGCTCGGTCAGAATCCGCCGGTCGAGTGTCGCCAGCTGGGAAACGTTCACCACCGACTCCTTCTGTAACCGACTCTGCACAACGTCGAGGAAGACATTCCCGGGTGCACGGGCCAGGCCGAGGTTGGACGTGATGGCTGCCACCACCACCGTGCCGATGCGGCTCGCGTTGAACGCGTCACTCTGGATCACGAGTACCGGACGCCGGTAACCCGGGCCCGATCCTACTGGCGCCGGCAGGTTGGCCCACCAGATCTCGCCCCGCCGCAGCTCGGGAGCCATCACCAGTCCTCGTCGGTAAGGACCTGCTCACCGGCGGCCCTGATGAGGGGGTCCAGGTCGCGATTGCCCGTCTTGCTGTACACGGCATCGAGCGCTTCCCGAACGACGCCGACGCGGTGCTGCTCGAGGTAGCGCGCAACGGCTCGCTGATAAAGTTCGCTCCGTGAGATGCCGAGGCGGCGAGCCACTTTCTCCGCCGCCTCAAAGAGGTTGTCCGGTATGGAGATTGCGGTCTTCATGCCCGCAGTATAACCAATAGTATGACCAACGGTCAACCCCTGTTCCGGCCTCGCCTTGTTGCCGGATATCTGTTGTCCGTCTGCGATCGCGTCAAAAGAAGAACGATTTACTCGTAGCGGAGCGCCACGATCGGATCCATGCCGGCCGCCCGGCGGGCCGGCCAGATGCCGAAGAAGACTCCGACCGCCGCACTGAACAGAAACGCGAGCCCGATCGCGAACAGCGAGATGTTCGTGTTCCACTGGTTTACGCGCGAGAGCACGACCGCGCTGATCGACCCGACCAGGATTCCGACCAGCCCGCCCACCATGCACAGCGCCAGCGCCTCCACCATGAACTGGAGCAGGATCACTTTTCGCGTGGCGCCGAGCGCCTTGCGCACGCCGATCTCGCGCGTCCTTTCGGTCACTGACACCAACATGATGTTCATGATGCCGATGCCGCCGACGAGCAGGCTCACCGCCGCGATGCCGGCGAGGAGGCGCGTGAACGTTTTGGTCGTATTCTCCATCGTGGAGAGCAAATCCGCCTGACGCCGAATCTGAAAATCGTTGTCCCCACCGGGGCGGATCTTGTGCTCGCGACGCAGCACGCGCTCGACGTCGATCATGGCGACGCTGGACTGACTCACATCCTGCAGCTGCACCGTTATGGAACGCAGGCGGTCGGTTCCGAAAATGCGGTAGCGAGCGGTCTCGAGGGGAATCAGTATTTGCTCGTCCAGGTTGACGAAGGATCCCTGCGACCCCTTTTCGACCAGCACGCCGATCACTTCGAACTGGATGCCCCGAATGCTGATCTCGCGCCCGATCATCGCGGTCGAGTTTACGTCCAGCATCCGCGGGATCGACGCGCCCACCACCGCGTAGCGTTTGCGCGCCGCGTCGTCGCCTTCGGAAAACATCCGGCCCGCCGCCACCGCGAAGCGCCGCACGGCGACGTAGTTGGGCGTCGTGCCCACGACGCTCACGTTGATGTTGTGGCTGCCGCTTGCCACCTGGAGGTTGCGCGTGAGCTCCGGAACGACGGCCTTGAGGTAGCGCGCGTCGCGCGCGAGCGCCTGTGCGTCGTCGACGGTGAGGCTCACGCGGCTGTCGCTCGCCACTCCCATGCGCATGCTCTGGCCGGGGAAGAGCGTGAGGAGGTCGGGGCCGAGCGCCTCGATCCGCGCTTGCACGGACTTCTGTGCGCCGGTGCCCAGCGACACCATCGTGATCAAGGCTGCCACGCCGATGATGATGCCCAGCATGGTGAGCATCGACCGCAGCGAGTTGACGCGGATGGCCAGGAAGGCAACTCTCAGGATGTCGCGAAACGGCACGGCTACCTCCTCGCGTCGTTGGTGCCGGTCTGCGGCCGCGTTTGCGTCTGCTGCTGCATGCCGGGGATCCCGCCGCCGGTCATGCGCTGAATCCGTTCGCGCATGTCTTCCTGCGACGCGACGAGAGACGCGCTCGGAAGCACGACGACGGTATCGTTTTCATTCAGACCTTCCAACACCTCGATGTAGTCGAGGTCAGTGAGGCCGGTCTTGATGACCGCCGGTGCCGGCCGGCCGTCACGAAGGACGAACACGATGTAGCTTCCGCCGCCGCCGCTCCCGGATCGCATGCCTCCGCCGCCCCCGGACCTCGCGCCCCCACCATTGCCAGACCTCGCGGCACCGCCCGGGCCGGGTCGTGCGCCGCCGCCGCCGCCGCCCATACGTCCCGAACCGCCGGTGCGCAACGAATCGAGTGCTGCCGAGTCGAGTCCCAGCACGGTGGCGGCCGAGGCGGCGTCGCGTGGGGTGCGCAGCGCAGCGTACGGGATCGCCAGCACGTCGTCGCGGCGGCCGATGTGGATCTCCACCTCCGCGTTCATGCCCGGCATCAGCAGATGCCCGGGGTTGGCGATGCGCACGAGCGCGGGGAACATGGTGACGTTCTGTTCGATGATAGCCTGGGGCTCGATCTTGAGCACCGCGCCGGAGAACCGGCGCTCCGGATAGGCGTCCACGGTAATGGTAGCCTCCAGCCCCGGTTGGACCTTGCCGATGTCGGTCTCGTCGATGCGCGTGCGAATCTGGACCGTGTCCAGGTTCGCCATGCGAAAGAGAATGGTTCCGCCGCCCACGTCCTTCGTGGGCGAGGAAATCACGGTCCCGAGCTCGACGCTCTTGCTGATGATGGTGCCGTCGACCGGCGCCCGGATGCGGGTATCGTCCATCTGATCGCGCGCGTTTTCGAGCTCGGTCTGGGCGCGCACCACCTGTGCATTGGCGGTCACGTACGACAGCCGCGCGTCCTCGTACTCGGACTCCGTGATGCTTCGGGACTTGAACAGCGTCTCGGATCGGTCGAGCTTGGTCTTGGTGATCTCGAGCTGTGCGCGCGCCACGTCGAGGTCGGCCTCGGCCTGCGAGAGGTTGTTCTTCGGCAGCCGCGGGTCGACGACGGCCAGCAGCTGTTCCGCCTTCACGTTGACCCCGGTCTCGACGTTGAGATCGATGATCTCGCCCGACGCCTTCGACTTGACGTCGATGGTGCGCACCGGCTCGATCACGCCCGCGGCGGAAGCGGACACGACGATGGTTCGTCGCTGCACGGGTTGCTCCTCATATAGTGCTATCTTCTCCTTGGTGTGGCAGGCGAGCAGCGCCGCCACTGCGACCATCAGGCTTCGTCTCACAATTCCCTCCCGACCAGCGCCTCGAGTTCGGCGCGCGCGATCACATAGTCGAAGCGCGACTGGATGAGGGCGACCTCGGCGCTCGTCAGATTTTCCTGCGAAGACGTCAGGTCGAGGCTGGTCGCGACGCCGAGACGGTAGCGCTCGCTCTGCACGCGAAAGTCTTCCGTGGCGGCGGTGACGTTGACGCTTGCGATCTCGATCTGCTGGTAGGCGGCGTGCAACAACGCGACCTGCCGGATCACCTCGGCTTCGACCTCACGTCGCGCGTCGGCGGCGCGGGCGTCGGCCACGTCGCGCTGCGCGCCGGCCGCCACCTGGGCCGCTTCGCGGTCGAAGCCGTCGAAGATAGGCCACCCGAGCCCGAAGCGCCACGAGGACGAGTGCGAGTATTCGTCAAAGTCCGAAAACGGGGAACCGGTGCCCTGACGGCTGGCGCCGTACGTTACCCCGAGCGACGGCCAGTACCGGGAACGCGCCGCCGTAACCCCGGCGTGTGCGGCGCGGGCGGAGGCCTCGGACTCGAGGACCGTCGGGCTCTCGGTGAGCGCAAGCGCCCGCACGACGCTGGTGTCCGGGAGGGCGGGGAGCACGCCGTCCAGCACCGCGCGCACCAGCCCGCGCGCCCCGATCTGCCGCGCGAGTGCCGCCTGGGTGGCGGCGTTGGCCGCTTGCGCGCGAATCAGCGCCATCCGCGCGTTGCCGACCTCGACCATCGCGCGCAGCGAATCGGAGGTCGTGCCCGACCCGGCGCGCAGCTTGTCGGTCGCGGCATTCAGTTGCTCCTGCGCCCGGGCGAGCTGGGCAGTCGCGACCCGAACCAGTTCGTCGCTGGCGGCGGTGCCGTAGAAGATCTGCTTGGTGGCGAGGATGACCTGAAAGCGCTGACCCCGAAGGCCCGCACTGGCCGCGTCCGTGTTTGCGACCGCGGCGCGCCGATTCGCGAGACGGCTGAAGCCGTCGAAGAGCGGGAGGTTCGCGCTCAAGCCGAGCGTGTAGACGAACTCCGGCGCCACCAGCTGCCCGGTGTCCGGGTCGATGCGGCCCACGTTGCTGCGCGACGCGGACGCCGACGTCGCGAGGGAAGGTAGAAACGCTCCCCAGGCGGCGCGCTGGTTCGCATCGGCGACTCGGACGCTGCCCTGCGCCTGCACCATCGACGGCTGTACGGCCAGCGCGCGGCGCAGCGCCTCGTCGAGCGATACCTGCGCCGTCTGTGCGGCGGCGGGCGTCACGGCGAGGACGCCGACGGCGACCAGCGCGTGGGTGGCAACCACCCTCATCGCGTCGTCTTCGCCCGGCCGTGCTCGCGGCGGCGTGCCTCGCGCTTGAGCTCGCCCTCGCGGAACTTCTCTCGCTGCGCGGGCGTGAGCAGCGTTTCGATCTGGGCGTTGGTGAGCGAACGAATCGCCTCGAAGCGCGGGTGGACGTCCGCCCACAGCGAGTCGATGTCGACGCGGCGGCGGTCGAGAATCACGCGAACGGAATCCTGCTGCGCGGCATTCAGGCCCAGGTCGTCGGTCATTCTGTGGACCAGCCGTTCGGCGCCGTGCCGCTCGGCGCGGCGCGCGTGTCGCACCTTGCCGTGTGCGAACCATCCCATGGCCACACCGGCCAGCAGTACTATGACGAGCAGCGCAAGCGCTCGGAATCTGGAGCCGTTTCCCAAGGTGCCTCCCTTTTTAGTCGTCCTCGTTCGCGACCGTGAACAGGACGTCGGTCCCCGGCGAGTCGTCTTCGGTCATGAGCTGGGCGACCTCGTCCGTATTGGAAGCGGCGAGCGTGGTTGCGATCGAGACGTCGGTCCGGCCGCGGAGAGACAGGACGGCGATCGCGGCCAGGGCGACCGCGGCGGCCGTGACGACGCCCAGGCGGCTCCAACTGGCGAGCGTGTCCCACGCGCGGGCGCGCGGCCGCTCGAAACGGGCCAGCACGCGGTCCGTGAATGCCTCCGCATCGCCGGCGGGTTCGAGCGCCTGCCGAAGGGCGCGGCCCAGAGGCTCGTCGCGTTCAGAGTCCGATGGATCGTGTGTCATTCGATAGCCTCCTTCCACTCCGCGAGCTGCTCGCGAAGCCTCCGGCGCGCGTGGTGCACGTCGGACCTCACCGTGCCGATGGGTACGCGGAGGATGTCTGCGATCTCCGCATGCGAATATCCCTCCGCGTCGAACAAGGTCACCGCCAGGCGCTGTCGCTCCGGAAGCTCCAGGAGCGCGTCGCGCAGCCGGATCGCGAGTTCACTGCGCTGGGCCGCGCGATCCGGTGCTTCTCCGACGTCGACGAGCCTCTCGTGGAGTGGTTCCGCGCGACGGGCCGTCCGGCGCCGGCTCCGGTCGATCGCCGCGTTGGTCACGATACGCATCAGCCACGGGCCGAAGGGCCGGCTTGGGTCGTAACGCGCGAGGTTTGCCAGCGCGGCGAGGAGCGCATCCTGCGCGGCGTCGTCCGCGTCGTCGGGATTTCGCAACAGGATCCGCGCGACGCGGCGCGCTTGCGCGGAGTAGCGCCGCGCGAGCATCCCGAAAGCCCTCTGATCGCCGGCGAGTGTGCGCTCGACCAGCGACGCGTCGTCGCTACTGTTCATACGCGCGAGGAGGGGAAAACGTTGAGCGCCATGGCGAGGAATATACACCGCGTGCCGAACGTGGGTTGCCGGGATCTGTCGACCCCTTGACAGGTCGGCGCGCCCGGTGTATTTTACCTGTCGGTTATATAACCGGAGGGTATCCCAGCCATGTCGCAGGATAATCTAAGCAGCACGTTCTCGGCCCTCGCCGACCCCACCCGGCGCGCGATTCTCGCCCGCCTGTCCTCGGGCGAAGCGTCGGTCACCGAGCTCGCCGAGCCATTCGACATGAGTCTCCCGGCCGTCTCCAAGCACCTCAAGGTGCTCGAGCGGGCGGGGCTGGTCGCGCGCGGGCGCGACGCCCAGTGGCGGCCCCGCCAGCTCCAGGCCGGTCCGCTTCAGGAAGTCGACCGGTGGCTGGAGCACTATCGCCGCTTCTGGGATGAGAGCTTCGATCGCCTGGACGCACATCTGCGCACGATGCAAGCAAGGGGGAAAAGACATGAAACGCGAAGGAAGCAGCATGGCCGCAAGAAATGAGAATGCGAAATCGGCGGACCGGGAATTCACCATCACCCGAGTCTTCGACGCGCCCCGGGAGCTCGTGTACAGGGCGTGGACCGAACCGAAACAGATGGGGCACTGGTGGGGGCCGCACAACTTCACCAACCCGGTCTGCGAGATGGACGTCCAGCCCGGCGGCGCCTACCGCATCGTCATGCGTGGTCCGGACGGCGTCGACTATCCGATCAAGGGCGTCTATCGCGAGGTGGTGAGACCCGAGCGCCTCGTTGCCACCGTCGATGTGTCCGAGCATCCGGCCGAATGGCAAGACCTCGTGATGCCGAACCGTGCGAAGGACGACCCCAATCCGGCCGGGTCCATCCTCCAGACCGTGACCTTCGAGGACCAGAAGGGACGGACCCGGGTCACGATCCGGATGCAATTCGAATCGGCCGCGATTCGCGATGCGTTCGTAAAGACCGGGATGAACGAGGGATGGTCGGAGAGCCTGGATCGTCTGGCCGGCGTCCTGTCACACGCGGGGGAGAAGTGACATGGGCAAGAAAAACAACGGCGTTACGAGCACGGCCGATCGAGAGATCGTCACGTCACGTCTGTTCGACGCGCCGAGAACGCTGGTGTGGAAGGCCTGGACCGATCCGCGCGAGGTGGCGCTCTGGTGGGGACCCAACGGCTTCACCAACACCATTCACGAGATGGATGTGAGTCCGGGCGGCGTGTGGCAGTTCATCATGCACGGTCCCGACGGCGTCGACTACAAGAACAAGATCGTCTTCGTCGAGCTCGTGAAACCCGAGCGCATCGTCTACGACCACGTCTCGGGCCCGAAATTCCGCGCCACCGTGACCTTCGACGACGAAGGCGGGAAGACGCGGGTCACCATGCGGGCGCTCTTCGAGACGGCGTCCGCCCGCGAATACGCCGTCAAGACCTTCGGAGCCGTCGAGGGCGCGAAGCAGACCCTGGGTCGCCTCGACGCGCACCTGGCGAAGATGGGCGATCGCGTCGAGGCACCCACCGAAGGGGTGTTCACCGTCACGCGCCAGTTCGATGCGCCGCGCGAGCTGGTGTTCAAGGCGTGGACCGAGTGCGAACACCTCATGCAGTGGTGGGGACCGAAGGGCTTCACGATGCGCGTCTGCAGGGTCGACCTGCGCCCGGGAGGTGAGTTTCATTACTGCCTGCGGTCTCCCGACGGCCACGACATGTGGGGCAAATTCGTCTTTCGCGAAATCGTCGCGCCGGAGCGGCTGGTCTACGTTGTATCTTTCTCGGATGAGAAGGGGGGAGTGACCCGCCACCCGATGGCCAGGACGTGGCCGCTGGAGATGCTCAACACGGTGACGCTCTCCGAGCAGAGCGGCAGGACGACCATCACCCTGGCGGCGACGTCCATCAACGCGACGGAAGAGGAACGCAAGACATTCCGGGACGGGTTCGATTCCATGCGGCAGGGTTGGGGGGGAACGATGGATCAGCTCACCGCTTACCTGGCGAAAAAGGAGGGGAACCGATCATGAGCAATCTCATTGCGAAGTGGTCGTCCTGTGGCCCGAAGTTGCACAGTGTGCTCCGCATCGTAGCCGCCTTCATGTTCATGCAGGCCGGTACGATGAAGCTCTTCGCGTGGCCGATGGGGATGCCCCCGGATGGCAGTACCGCGCATTTCATCTCCCAGACCTGGATCGGCGGCGTCCTCGAGACGTTCGGCGGAGCATTGCTCCTCGTCGGCCTCTTCACACGTCCGGTTGCGTTTCTTCTGGCGGGCGAAATGGCGGTGGCGTATTTCCAGTTCCACTTTCCCCAGGGCGCCTGGCCCGTCATGAACAATGGCGTGTCCGCCGCGCTATACTGCTTTCTCTGGCTCTACTTCTCGGCCGCCGGCGCGGGGCCGTGGAGTCTGGACGCGAAGCGTAGGACAAGCTAGATCAAGGAGGTTCTGTATGGCCCGCTATGTAGATGGGTTCGTCATTCCGGTTCCGAAGAAGAACGTGCAAGTCTATCGCCGCATGGCGCGGATAGCCGCGAAGGTCTGGCGCGACCACGGCGCCCTCGAGTATCGTGAGTGCGTCGGCGACGACTTGAAAGTGAAGATGGGCGTGGCCTTCCCGCGTCTGACCAAAGTCAAGCCCGGCGAGACGGTGGTCTTTTCGTGGATCGTGTACAAGTCGCGCGCGCACCGCAACCAGGTCAACAAGAAGGTGATGAAGGACCCACGCCTCGCGAAGTTCATGGACCCGAAGGCGATGCCGTTCGACTTCAAGCGCATGGCATACGGCGGCTTCAAGATCCTCGTCGAGGCCTGAGCGCCCGGGAGGTTGCGTGGTGAGACTCATCGGCATCTCCGGCAGCCTGCGCAAGGGCTCGTACAATGCGGCGCTCCTTCGCGCCGCGGCGGAAGTCGCGCCCGCGGGCACCGAGTTCGAGATCGCGTCCATCGCGGGGATTCCGCTCTACGACGCCGACCTGGAGAGCGAGCGTGGCATTCCGGCCCCGGTCGCGGAACTCAAGGAGCGGATCGCCGTCGCGAGCGGCCTCCTCATCGCGACGCCCGAATACAATCAGTCGATGCCAGGCGTGCTCAAGAACGCGATCGACTGGCTCTCGCGACCGGGGAAGGACATTCCCCGGGTCTTTGGTAACAAGCCTGTCGTGATCATGGGAGCCACGCCGGGGCCGTGGGGAACGCGCCTCTCGCAGACGGCGTGGCTTCCCGTCCTCCGGGCTCTCGGGACGCGCCCGTGGTTCGGTAAGTCTCTCTATGTGCCGGCGGCGGCCCAGGTGTTCGACGCCGAAGGCAAACTCGTCGACGAGAAGGTCAGGAAGCTCCTCACAGACCTCATGGCCGGCTTCGTCGCCTTCGTGGATGGCAAGTGAGCCACCATTCTTCGCCCTTCCATGAACCCGTGGTTTGCAAGAGCGGCCATCCTTCTGAGTAGTATCGTGATGGTGGCCATCCGGGCTCCGCGCGGACGGCGGAGCCGCAGGGCCAGAGTGGCGATGAGCCGAAAGGGGCCGCGGGAACTCGTTCTTCTGACCCTCGCATGGCTCGGGTTCGTGGTGCCGTTCATCTGGGTCGCGACGCCGGTGCTCGCGTTCGCCGACTATCCGCTTCGTCCGGTTCCATTCAGCGCCGGCATCCTTGGCCTCGCCCTGGGACTGTGGCTATTCGCCCGCTCGCACGTCGACCTCGGCAGGAACTGGTCCATCACGCTCGAGTTGCGCGAGGGGCATCAACTCGTCACCCGCGGGGTCTACCTTCGCATCCGCCACCCGATGTATACTGCCTTGCTACTCCATTCGCTGGGGCAGGCGCTCGCGGTGCCTAACTGGGTGGCCGGGCCCTCTTACTTTGTCGCGTTCGCGCTCCTGTTTGCGTTGCGCGTGAATGTCGAAGAGCGGATGATGCTGGAGCAGTTCGGCACGGCATACGAGTCCTACATGGCGCGAACCAAACGTCTGGTGCCACGTGTCTGGTAGAGAGGTAATTCAATGAGACCCATCATCAAGTCCATCGAGTCTGAATTTCGCCGCTATCAGCTCCTGGCGGAGGCTGCCATCCACCAGTTGACCGAGGCCCAATTGGCCGACTCCGGACGCAGCGGCGGCAACACCGTCGCCACCATTGCCTGGCACGTCTCGGGGAACCTCAAGTCCCGCTTCACCGACTTTCTCACCAGCGACGGGGAGAAGCCGTGGCGCGATCGCGACTCGGAGTTCCTGCCGCGCCGCGTCACCCACGCCGAGCTCCTGGCGCAGTGGGAGGAGGGGTGGCGCGCCCTCTCCACTGCGTTGCAGGACCTTACCGACGGCGACCTGACGCGGTCTGTCATCATCCGCGGCCACCCGCTCTCCGTCAGCGAGGCGTTGCATCGCTCACTCGCCCACGTCAGCTACCACGTTGGCCAGATCGTGTTGCTGGCGAAGTCGATGCGCGGCGCCGACTGGGAGTACTTGAGCATTCCTCCCGGGCAGTCGGCCGAATACAACCGGAAGCCGACGCTCGAGAAGCCTCGCTAGGGGCAGGGACCCACCCCGCGGTACCCACCGCACGGGTCCGGCGGCGGGCCGTCGCCGTAGCACGGCCCCGGCCAGCATTCCTGCTGTATGATGAAGAGGGTCGAGGTGCCCATGCCCACCAGCGCACCGCCGATGGGACCACCCAGAATAGCGCCGATGATTCCGCCGAGGGCGTCGCCCCACCCTCGCCGGAGCTCCTCGTCTCTGCCCTTCGCAACCGTGCGCCCCTTGCCATCCGTTGCCGGCAGGCTCCAATAACTCATGGAGGCTTCGTAGACGGAAACCCCGGCCGCCACGGCCTCCGACGCTGGTCGGGTCGCGATCACGGCCGCCACTGTCTTGCCCTTCTCCGCCGTCGTTACTGCAAACAGCGGCTGAAGCTGGACCAGCTCGTCGTGGCTGAGAAGCCCGTGATCATGCCAGTACTGAAGGACTCTCACGGGATCGGCGCGGGAGGGGTCGCCGAAGCGGAAGTCATACAACGGATGAATGGCGCTGCCGATATCCAGGACGATCTTGCAATCGTCGACGGTCAGGTTCCGCGACGCGCCGTAGTGCGCAAACACCCGGTTTGCGGCTGCCACCATCCGTTTCAGATACTCCGATCGCGTCAGTGTTGACGCAGGGATCGACGCGGCGTCCATCTCCGCGAGGATCTCGTTGTGGACGATGCCGGGATCGACCGGCCGCGTCGTGGTGAAATTGTGGTCGAGCGGGAATTCGATCGACTCCAGCCTGGATTCATCGCCGCAGCCCGCCGCCTGCATCAGGGCGGCCATCAGTACCGCCCCCAACACATGTTTCTTCATTGCCCATCCTCCTCCTCCCATGAACCACATGCTCCGAGCGACGCGCCGGCGGTCGCGGTGCATGCGGAGTACCAAAATGCAAGTGCTTGATTATCCAGGTGCTTGCGCGCCAGTGCGTGGCCGACCCACGGGCGGTGGCGGTCACGTCTATTCGGGAAAGAATCGTGCTACTGCCGTCGCGACCGGCGGATACACGGACCCAGCGCCGGTTATCCGGGTGTCGCCATTCCGACACCGTATCGCCCCGTCATCCGCCAACGGAGCCGCTCTGTCCACGACACGGACGGGGATCGAGAGGGGCTTGCAACCTGGGCACGGTCTGGCTACCTTGAAACAGACCGTTTCCGCAGTATCCGTTCGCTCCCAAAGCAGGGGAGGTTTGAGATGAGAATGCCCGCCTTCGTCCCCGCAGTCTGTTGCGCGCTACTTGCTGCATCGTGCTCAAAGACCGGGCCGGTGCAGCCTTCCGAATCGGCCAGCGTCCCAATGACGTTCGAATCGGGTAGGGTTGTCGTGTACGTCCACTGGGACAACCAGGGAGTACCCGGCAAACGCGTCGAGCTGTTGGGGCTTCACCGCGTGCTCAAGACGAACGAAGCAGGGCTTGCCAAGTTTGTCGCGCCGGTTGGCGACTACACCTTGCGAGCATACGATATCAACCGCGGTGGCCCGGCGCTGTGGTTCATCGATACGGAGATCACCGTCAGGTCCGGCGAGGAGGTCAGGGTAGAAATAGTCGATTGCCTCCCGTGCGTCTGACACGCCGGGTCACTCTCCCATGAAGTCCAAGGGACCCTGACTGGATTCCATGGTTCTTCTCAAGCGCCCCGCCACCGCCGCCGATTGGAACGACGCGCGTCGCCTCGTCGAAGCGTACGCGGCCTCGCTGGACCTCGACCTCTCGTTTCAGAATTTCACGGACGAGATCGAACATCTCTCGACCGAATACGGCCCACCGGCCGGCGCCTTCCTCATGGCGGAAGCAAACGGACGCCGGGTCGGGTGCGTCGGCCTTCGTGCGTTCTCCGGCACCACCGGCGAGATTAAACGGCTGTATGTCGAACCGTCCGCGCGGGGACTGGGCGCGGGGCGCGCCCTGGCGCACGGAGTCGTGGCGCTCGGCCGGGAGCTTGGCTACACTCGCCTCGTTCTCGATACGCTGCCCTCGATGCGCGAGGCCCAGGCGCTGTACCTGTCACTGGGCTTTGAGCCGATCGCACCGTATCGATTCAACCCGGTCCCCGGGACCGCATTTCTGGAGTTGCAGCTGCGATGATTCGTAAGCTCAAAGACGGTCGCTACCGGCTCTACTCCAGGAAGGTCGATCCGAAGACGGGCAAGCGCCGCAACCTCGGGACTTTCGCAACCCGCGCGGAAGCCGAGCAGCACGAGCGAGCGGTTCAGTTTTTCAAGCGGCATCCGGGCCGGCGGAGCAGTCAACACTGAGCGGGGAGGGAGATGAAGCCGGCTTCTGGTGAATCGGCGCTGCCTCCTGCTCCGGCGCCTCGCATCGCGTCCGTCGATCTGATCCGCGGCGCCGTCATGATTCTGATGGCGATCGACCACGTGCGCGTCTATTCCGGCGTTCCCGCCGGCGGCCCCACGCCGGGAATCTTTTTCACCCGCTGGATCACCCACTTCTGCGCGCCGGCGTTCGTGTTCCTCGCCGGGACGAGCGCTTTTTTCTACGGCCGCGCGCACGCGGGTCTCTCGCGGTTTCTGCTGACGCGCGGCGTCTGGCTCATATTCCTCGAGCTCACGTTCCTGCGCGTGGCGTGGACCTTCAATTTCGATTTCGCTCACTACGAAATGGCGGGCGTGATCTGGGTGATCGGCTGGAGCATGATCCTGCTCGCGGGGCTGGCGAAGCTCCCGGTCGCGGCTGTCGGTACGATCGGCGTGGGTATCATCGCCGCGCACAATCTGATGGATCGCCATGTCGGCGCGCTGCTGGAGACACCTGGCGGCGGCGTATCGGCGGCGTTGTGGAAGATCTTCTACGTGGGATTCTTCGCCGGGCCGATCCAATTCGGCGCCGACGGCCCCTATCTGATCGTGCTGTATTCCATCGTCCCATGGGCCGGCGTCATGGCGGCGGGCTATGCGTTCGGGAAGGTGCTCACGATGGAACCGGCGCGCCGGGATCGGATCTGCCTCGGCCTCGGCCTTGGCGCCACGGTGCTGTTCCTGGTGCTGCGGGGATTCAATCTCTACGGCGATCCGCGTCCGTGGACTTCGGCACCCGGACCCGACGGCGCGTCGGCCATGCCGGCATTGTTCGGGTTCCTGAACGCGACGAAGTACCCGGCATCGCTCAGCTTCCTGTTGATGACGCTCGGCCCCACGATTGCGCTGATCCCGGGGCTCGAACGTGCGCGTGGCGCGCTCGCGCAATGGATCACCGTCTTCGGCCGGGTGCCGTTTTTCTTCTATATGCTCCACATACCGCTGATCCATGCGCTGGCGCTGGTGGTTTCGCGGACGCGGCTCGGCGAGGCGAGTCCGTGGCTGTTCGCGAATCATCCGATGGGGAGCGGGCCCGCGCCCGAGGGATACATCTGGAGCCTCGGGCTCTTGTACGCAATCTGGGCAGTGGCCATCATGGTGCTCTACGTCGCGTGCCGCTGGTTTGCCGGTCTCAAGGCCCGCCGGACGGACGGGTGGTTGCGCTACCTGTAACGTGGTTCACGAACATGAGCGTGATACCTGGGCGATGGCGGTGACGCGAAAAAGGCGCAGATATTGCTCGAACTGGGTACGCACAGACGCTTGGGGTCGCGCCGAGCCCTTTCGGGGAATCGCGGGATGCTTTCATGGCCGGCGATCGTTGGTGGTGTAGATTTTGGACACGAACCGCATTGCACAACACGTGGTCAGGCTCCTCCGGGCGATTCAATCGCGCCAGGTGATCTGGCCCTGGCTGACGCGCTCGTACAAGCTCCTCCTCGGCACGCTGGCGTACAACGTGTTCGTCCTCCTGTTTGTTCAGCCGCTGCTGCGAAAATGGTTCCCGCCGCTTAACCCTTGGGAGCACGTCAAAGGCGTGTTCGCGGGTTCCACCCGCACGACCTTCGAGGAGCTGGTTCCGGTGGTCGGTACCACGCTCTGGATTCTGGGTAATGGATTGATCTTCGCCCTCTTCAACCGGGACCCCCGCGCTACGCTCTCCACGCTGGCCGAAGGAGGCGCGCTCGCCCAGCTGGATCCGAGGGCGCGCGCCGGACGGTAGTCGCTTCCCCGTTGCGGCGGAGAGTTGGTCCGGTCATGACGCGGCCGGCTCGCCCCTGCGAACAAGCCGGCCGCGACTGCTCACGTGAGTGTCGCTACGTTCCACTCACTTTATCATCACGAGTCGGCGGGTTTCGACCGCGTTACCCGTGCGGAGCTTGAGAAAATACACTCCCGTGCTCGCCGTGCCACCCGACTCGGTAGCACCGTTCCATTCGATCACATGCGAGCCCGCTGCAAACTGGCGGTCGGCGAGCCGACGGACCAGGCGTCCGGCGACGTCGTAGATAGCCGCGTCCACGTGCGAGGGCACGCGCAGGTCGAAGCGGACCTGCGCCTGCGGGTTGAACGGGTTCGGATACACGGATTGGATTCGCAGCGGACTCTCCGCCACCGCAACGGCCGGTGTCGGACTCACAGGAATCGGTCCGACATAGTACGGCCGCATCATCTCGTGATCTTCATGCGAGAGGATGTGACAGTGCCACACGTATAGCCCCTCGCGATCGAAGGTCGCGACGACGCGCGTCACCTCACCCGGATACATGACGGCGGTATCCTTCCAGCCCGCCTCGCTGGCGAGCGCCGGCTTCGCCTGGCCGATGAGACGCAAGTTCGTCACGTCACCCGTCTCCTCGTCGACATCCGCTTGGAACCTCTGGCGATCGAGAATCCGGAAGGCCACCAGATGCAGATGGATCGGGTGCGCGTCGGCGGTGGTGTTGTAGACCTCCCACACCTCGGTGCTGTTGAGGGTTGGATTCTCCGTGATCGGGTCGTCCCACATGAGCGCGCCGTCGGCCAGTGTGCCCAGCTTCGTCTGAAGACGGTCATACTCGTCTTCCCCTTCGAACAGGAGAAGATTGCGGGGTGCCGCCGTCGGGGTCGGCATCGCCACAGGCCCGTGCACGGGCCGCAGATTTGTGGGCAGCGTGGTCAGCGGATACACGCTCGTATCGAGTGGCAGGTCGACGCGAAACGCCATGATCAGCCCCGTGGTCTCCGGATCGACAGCGTCCCCCTTCGGGAATGGAGAGCGCGCGGTGTTGCGCAGGATGAATGTCTTGCCCCACAGTGCCGGGTCCGAGAAGTCGAACACCATGTCCATGCGCTCGCCGGTGCCGAGGAGGAACCTCATGGTCGGAAGCGGCGCATTCAGAAGACCATCGTCGGTCCCAATCTGGTAAACCAGCGGGAGCGGTCCGTGGCTCATCGAGAACACGCCCTGCCCTGCATCCAACGTCAGTCGCAGCTCATAGAAGCGCGAGTCCGACCCGTTGAGCATGCGGAAACGATACTGACGCGGCTCCACGGACAGGATCGGCCATGCCGCCGAGTTGACGAGAATGACGTCTCCAAAGAACTCGGGCAGGTGGTTGGGATCCGGATCGCCGGGCTCCTCAGGCATCGCCGGGTAATACAGTTGTCCATCGGCGGTGAACATGCGGTCTTGAATCGCCATCTCGATCTCGTACGGGCCGGTCGGGAGCTGATTGGCTGCCACCAGCGCGTCCTCGTTGGCGTCGCGTGTCAGGTAGAAGCCCGCCAGCCCGGCATACACGTTGAGGCGCGTGATCCCCAGCGCGTGGTCGTGGTACCAAATGGTGCCGGCTTCCTGATCGTTGTCATAGTGCAACGTCTCCTTGACGAATCCGCTTCCCGTCTGCGCGAAGCCCGGGGTGAACCAGGCATCCGGCAGCCCATCGCTGGCGGATTCGTTATGCCCCCCGTGTACGTGCGTGACGAGTGGTACGCCGCATTCCGGATAACCTGGCGGGTTCGCCCAGTGCAGCGTTTGATCGACGGGTAACAGGTGTGGGAGCGGTCCCCCCGGACCGACGAGCCCGTTGGTCCAGCGGATGTCGACGGGCACGCCCTTACGCACGACGAGGCTCGGTCCCGGGTAGGTGCCGTTGTAGCCCCATATCGTCGTCATGAGTGGCCCACCAGTCGCCGGGTCGTAGAGTCCCAGATGCTGTTGCGCCTGCCGTGCCTCGATCTCGAGGTAGCCGCCTGCGGTCATGTCGATGCGGGCGGCGATGGGCAGCGGATTTACAAATTTGGGTTGTGTGGATGGGTCGAGCAGAACTTGCGCGGTTGCGGATGACACGATGAGCAATGCCAGGATCGTGGTCACCGGGGCCGCGCGCCTGAAATACGATTTCATGGAACGAACCCCCCTTATTTCGCCGCGTCGCGTCGGCGGGCGGCAAGGTCTAATTGAAGTGGTATGTGAGATGGCCTCCAAAAGCTCCGAAACTACATGAAGAAGAATAGAGGGGAACGGCTGGCAATTCAAGAGTAAATAGTCCTGTATTCATGTATCGACTTCTTTGCGCGGGGCATGCGCTGTAATACGATGTAATATATTTAGATATGCGCCGCCGGCCTCCGGTCGGTGCGGATGCGCACGCGACCCGAGGCCGACGGATCCGCGGCGGGAGGTCAGCGCCGCTACGGTCCCGTGACGAAGGTCCCCTCCGCGAGCGTTCGGTTACCGCTCGGCGCAATCGCCAGCACCTCGACCTTGTACAGCGTGTTCGGCGCGAGGAACGTCGGCGGCACGTGCATGCTCGTGGTTCCGGACGAGAGGCTTATTTCCAGCACCAGGCTGTTGGCGTCGCTCTCGACAATGACCTGATAGCTGTCGACGCCGGCGATCGGGGCCCATGTGACGACGACGTTGTCGAGGTCCATGACTTCGCCGTGGGACGGCGAAAAAACTGGTGCAGCCGGAAGATCGTGCGACAGCGTCGCCGAGCCCACCAGCTGCTCCCGGTCGATCGTCACCCCGCGGAACGTGTACTCACCCGCCGGGAATACGTCAAACACCTCCGTGGGCCCGGGCTCCGCGCCCTCGAAGCGCAGCTCGGTGAGACCAAGCTCCTTCATGCTTCCCCCGGCCTGGATGTCGAGGATGTTCCTCCCGTGGTCGTCGAGAATATCGACTCGCTTCCAGTCTTCCGCGTCGAGGAAGACCTGAATGCCCGCATCGTTGGCGCTGGAGTTGTACTCGATGAATATCTCCGCTGCACCGAAGGGAACCGAACCGACGAGTTTCTCAGCGCTGATGTCACCGGACGGCGCATCGGCGGAGGTCGGAGTCTGTCCCGACTGGTTCTTGCTGCACCCGGCGGCGATGAGAACCGAAACCGGCAGCAGAAAAGCGAGATGCCAATAGCGTGGAATCTTCATGATTGTCCTCCTGAGTTGTGAGATGTGCGCGTGAGGCGCGCACAGGAGGAACCCGTCACCAGGTGGGTTTGTGACGGCGCGGGGTCAGGTTCTAGTGATCCGGCGGGTGTGGTGGTGAGAGGGGAAGAACGTAGCGGCCCGCCGCATGGGCTGGGCTGCCCACCACGACTGTAAGATCTCCATCCTTGAGAAACAGACGCCGGGTCCCGACGTAAATCTCAACCCACGGGATATCGCGAGGTATCTCGATCTCATAGTCGGCCGTTGACCCGCTGTTCTGAATGGTCAGGCGATCGACGTCGGTTGTGAACGCCGCGGTGCCGCCGAGGACCCGTGTGTCGACAGTCGCTTCGCCGGTGAACGACACGGTAACGACCCCCTGCGCTTGTGGCTCCGTGAAATAGACCGTGAACCGATCCTTCACCAGAACCGCGATTCCGGATGTCACCGGCCGGGTTGTCGGCGCTGGCTCAGCGGGCGGTGGTGGTGGCGGCGGTGGCGGTGTCGTTTGGCCGGAGATCCACTCCTTCGCCTGATGCAGCAACGCCGGCAGCGGCGAGCCGGGGAACGCGTACGCGGCACCCGCGAGCGCGGCCGCGACCAGGAATCCGGCCGCGCGTCGGCCCCATCGGGCGTACGCGCTGCTCCGGTGGGCGACCAGCGTCGCGGTATCGACGGCGGGCGCGGGGTGGTCCACATGACGGAGCAGATCGAGGATCGCGGTCTCCTCGCGCTCTGCTTCTTCGAGCTGCCGCACACAGGCATCGCACTCGGCCACGTGCCTTGACAACGCCTCTTTCTGGCGCTCGTCGAGCTCGCCGTGCAGGAAACGCTGGATCTGCTCTTCAGTGAGATGCATTGGATTTATCCTCGTAGATATCCCGGAAGGCGCGCTTGGCGCGCGCCAGCAGGGTGCCGACGCTGGTCTCCTGGAGCTCGAGCGCCTGTGCGATTTCCTTGTAGCTGTATCCCTCCGCCCGCAGCAGCAGGAGCTGGCGCTCGCGCTCCGGCATCTGATCCAGTGCCGTCCTCACCCGGCGCTGCAGCTCGCGAGATGCCGTCGCGTGCGCCGGCGTGATCGGTCGATCCGAAAACGTTTCCGCATCCGGCACCACCTTCAGCAGACGGCTCCGGCGTGTGCGTGTGTTTTGGGCGTTGCGCAACAGATTCGTCGCCACGGTCACGAGCCATGCTCCCGGCGTGTCGGGAAGCGAACCTCGTTGGTAGAGCTTGACGAACGTTTCCTGCGCAATGTCGGCGGCCAGCTCCGGGTCGCCGCACGCGCGGTCGATGTATCGGTAGAGCCGATGGAATTGCCCGTCGAAGAGCTCAACGAAGTCGTCTCGAAACGATCCGCTCATCGGCCTCCATGCTATAGGAACCGGCGAGAGACGGGCTCTGTGACGCGGGAGCGATCAGAAACGCCAGTCAATTCCAACCACGAGGGGGGAAAGGGGTCTCATTTCGACCTGACTGCGCTCGCCGGTCGCAGGGTCGACGGCGACGGTCAGCACGTTCTTGCGGGCGAGGAGGTTGGTCGCCGTTCCAAACGCCGCCAGGCGGCCGTCGCGGCCCCCGATCTTCATGCGCCACTGTTTGCGCACCCCCAGGTCCAGGCGGAAATACGCGGGCAGCCGCGTCTCTCCCAGGGGTTCGGACCATCCGCTCGGGCTTCCGGCAAACTCGCAGCCTTGATCGATCAAGTTGCAGGCCTCCCACTCGAGTGATCCCACGGAGGCCGTCGTGCGCCGTCCGAACGCGCTCTCGAACCCGAGCCGGACGCTGTACGACGGCACCGGAAAGACCACCAGCCCGGCCTCGATCGAGTGCGTCGCGCCGTATTCCGGAACGTAGTGGCCCCCGGCGTACTCCAGGTTCACGCTCTGGTAGCCGTAGCTGGCGAGGATTCCATACCGCTCGCTCGCGGCGCCGGCCTCGAGCGCGAACCCGTGCGCGTCGCCGGATCCCTCGACGAAACCGTCGGTAGCGAACGGGTCGGCGCCCCGGGGTGCGACCAGCGCGAGCCCGTCGAAATCCCGGACGTATGCCTGCGCTCCGAAGCGCAGCCACGCATTCGGTCGGTGCTCGAGTGCGACGATGGCCAGATTGCTGTTGGCCACCGGGACCCCCGAACTTCCCGCGGCGACGTAAAGATCCGCCGGAAAGATATTGGAGACGATGGATTCCGGATTGCGCAGCGACTGCCCGAACTGGTGACGTCGCGCGGCGGTGCCGGAAAGTATCAGCGTGCGTGACAACCGCCAGCGAAGCTGGGCGCTCGGGCTGAAATAGGTTTCACCGTTGGAGAACGCGTTCGCCAGCGAAAGACCGAACTCACCCCGCGTGGTGACGGCTCGCGCGTGCTCGAGGAAGACCGTGGCGACGGGCGTGCGCACGTCGAACGAAAGCACGCCGCCTTCACCCGAAGCGGGCCGCAGCGTGTAGGAAGTCTCGATCTTTTGCGCGCGCACGCCGGCAGTTGTGTTGCCGCCACCGGCGGGGAGCTCGACCATGGCGACCAGCCCGTCGTCGCGGCGATTCGACGTGAGATGCTCCAGCGAATCCGCTACCGTCCACGCCGCGTCGGTGTTTCCGAATGCGGTCCATGATCGAAGCACGAATGACGCGCTTCGAAGGGGACGCCGCCATTCGACCCCAAGCGACTGGCTGTCCCAGGCGAGGGTGTTGCGCGCGGGGTCGATCGTGCTCGTGTCGCTTTCCACCGTCGCGGCTGCGTTGATCGCGCTCTGGCTTCCGTAGCCGATCAGGCGAAGACGGCCGCCCAGCGCTGGAGACTCCACCTTCCCGAGCCAGTCGAAGTTCTCGCCCCGCACGTGCGACGCCTCGTGCTTGTGGACGAGGAGGCCCGGAAACGCCGAGCTCACGCTCAATAGATATCCAACGCCCGTGCGCCCGACGGGACCGTCGATCGTCGCCCGTCCCTGCGTGGCGCTGATGCTGCCGCGTGTCTGCAGCCGCGAACCGGGCGCGCGTGTATTCGCCGACACCACGCCCGACAGCGCGTCCGGGGCCGCGGGAATCGGCGACGACGTGACCAGGTCCACGCTGGACAGCGCGTCGGGGTTCCACGCGCTGAAGGTTCCCGCGCTGTGGTAGGGGCTGAAGACCGGGATGCCGTCGACGAGATAGGCGACCTGGTCGGACGCGCCGCTGCGGATATGGATTCCGCTCGGTGATTCCGGGTTCAGGACCACCTCTCCGCCGCCCAGGGCTCGCAAGGCATCCGGTTCCGACAGGATGGGATGCTGGTACATGGCTGCCTGCGACAACGTACGGTCGGGGAAGTCGATGCCGGTGCCCTGCTCGAGGCCGCGGATCGGAACGGTGGCGTGCACGTCGATGGGCGGAAGCAGGATCGGATCGCGCCGCAGCTGGACGTTGATTTCGAGGGTTCCATGCTGCGGCACGAGCGCGTCGAACGCCTGCGGGGTGTATCCCAGGCGTTGAACGGTCACATGCCGTGAGCCGGGGGAAGCGTCGAGGAGGTAGCGACCGTGCTCATCGGTGTACACCACGCGGTGAGGGTCCGCGAACGACACGATCGCCTCGGCGATCGGCACGCCGCTCTCCGCATCTCTCACCGTGCCCACCACCGTCACGTTCGCCGACTGGGCGATGAGCACGATACCGGTCACACTTGCCAACCAGGGTCCCATGGTCTGCCTCCCGGATCCCCGGGAGCGCTCGAATCCGGCTCGCGGTGGTGCGGGGGTCACCCTCTATTGTAACCTGAACAGGAGCTGGTAGGATAGCGTGCGATGAAAGTCACGCATTTCAAATCGCCCGCCGAGTTCCGCAAGTGGCTCGCGAAGCACCACGCCGCCGCCGACGAGCTGTGGGTCGGCTACCACAAGAAGGGCTCCGGCAAGCCCAGCATGACCTGGCCCGAGTCGGTCGACCAGGCGCTCTGCTTCGGCTGGATCGACGGCATCCGCAAGAGCATCGATGACTCCAGCTATGCCATTCGCTTCACGCCCCGCCGCGCGCGCAGTATCTGGAGCAGTGTCAACATGGCGCGCGCGCAGGAACTCATTCGTGAGGGATTAATGCAGCCCGCCGGGCTCGAGGCGTTCGAGGCGCGGCAGGCGAATCGCTCCGGCATCTACTCGTACGAGAAACGAAACGAGCAGCTCGACGATCCATACGGGAAGCGGCTCAAGCGGAACCGGGCGGCGTGGGAGTTCTATCAGGCCCAGCCCGCGTGGTATCGACGGGCCGTCAACTGGTGGGTGGTGAGTGCAAAGAAGGAGGAAACGCGGCTCAAGCGGCTGGAGAAACTGATCGAATGCTCGGCGGGCGGGCGAACCATCCCGCAACTGACGCGGACGCGGAAGTCGAAGTGAGGGGCAACGACGTGTATAATAGCGTCGACGCGATAAGCCCACACACCCACTACACAGGAGGAGGAAATCCCATGCCTGCAATTCTTCGTACCGCCACGGGCACGTGGCACGGCGACCTCAAGGGCGGAAAGGGATCCATCGACAGCACCAGCGGCGTGCTGAAGGATACCCCGTTCACCTTCGCGACTCGCTTCGAAAACGCGCCGGGAACCAACCCGGAGGAATTGATTGCCGCCGCACACGCGGCCTGCTTCAGCATGGCGTTCTCGAACTACTTGAGCACGCAGGGTCACGTTCCCGACACGATCGCCACCAAGGCGACGATCACGCTGGAAGACGGGCGCATCCACAAGATGCACCTGGAGACCCGCGGCAAGGTGTCCGGTGTCGACAACGCCACGTTCAAGCGCCTCGCGGACGAAGCGGAGAAGAAGTGTCCGGTGTCGAACCTGCTTCGCCCGGGGCTCACCATCACGCTCGACGCGGCCTTGATGTAGCAGCTCCAGTTCGGCCCCTCACTGGCGCCGCCCGGCCGGATTGATTACCTTGGCCGTACGGACGCCGCCATGGCCGGCGGCGCGACAGGAGCAACATCATGTCAATACGAGCGGTTAAGCGAATTACCCAGTCCCAGCCCACGATGGAGGGGGCGGGGGTCAAGCTGCGGCGTGCGTTCGGATTTGGGACCACGGACGAGTTCGATCCGTTTCTCCTGCTGGACGACTTTCGCAACGAGAACCCGGAGGACTACCTCGCCGGGTTTCCGTGGCACCCGCACCGGGGCATCGAGACGATCACCTACGTGCTCGCCGGGGAAGTGAGCCACGGTGACAGCCTGGGCAACCGCGGCACGCTCGGCGCCGGCGACGTGCAGTGGATGACGGCGGGCAGCGGGATTCTTCACCAGGAGATGCCGCAGGGTGACGCGCGGGGGCGCATGCACGGTTTTCAGTTGTGGGCGAATCTGCCGCGCTCGCTCAAGATGACGGCGCCGCGCTACCAGGACGTGGTGGCGCGCGAGATTCCCGAAGTCACCGACGACGACGGGACGATCGTTCGCATCGTCTGCGGAGACTTTGCGGGCAAGCGGGGTCCGGTGGATGGAATCGCGGCGGACCCGCGCTATCTCGACGTGTCGGTGCCCGCGGGCCTGCGCAAGACGCTCAAGGTCGAAACGCCCCGGCACGCGTTCGCCTACGTGTTCGAGGGCTCGGGGACGTTTCGCGACGCATCCCAGCCCCGCGCCGTGATGACGGACCGGGTGGGCCCGGCGGGCGAGGAAGTGCGCGACGAGATCGGCAACCGCTCGCTCGTGCTCTTCGATCGCGGCGATGAAGTGACCGTGCAGGCGGGGGACGCCGGCATCCGGTTTCTGCTAGTCTCCGGAAAGCCGCTCGAAGAACCCGTCGCCTGGCAGGGGCCGATCGTGATGAACACGCCGGAGGAACTGCGCCAGGCCTATGCGGAACTGCGCAACGGGACGTTCATCAAGAACCGATGATGCGACTCTAAATGGACTTCATCATCTCGTCGGACGCGAGCCTCCTCGACATCGACGCGATCCACGCCTATCTCTCGCGCTCTTACTGGGCGAAGCACATATCGCGCGAACTGGTCGAGCGTTCGATCCAGGGCGCGCTGTGCTTTGGCGTGTACACACCGGAGCGGCGGCAGATCGGCTTCGCGCGCGTGATCACCGACCGCGCCACCTTCGGCTACCTCTCCGATGTTTACATCATGGAGGAGTATCAGGGAACGGGCATCGGGAAGCGGTTGGTCGAAGCCGTGATGGCGCACCCCGACCTCCAGGGGCTGCGCCGGTTCGTGCTTGTCACCCTGGACGCGCAGACGCTCTACGAGAAGTTCGGATTCACGGCGCTGGCTTCCCCGGAGACCTACATGGAGATTGTGCGCCGCGGTCTTTACCTGCCGGGTGATCGCTGATTGCCGACGTAGCCCCGCATGACGAAACCGACCCGCCCCCGATCCGCGCTTTCGGTGCTGCGCACGACCGAAGGCCTCATCGCGGCGCTCGCTGTGCTTGCGATCGTCGTCCACCTGGTCCTGCGCTACGTCGTCCACACGCGCGGGGCGGTGTTTGGTGTTCCCGCGTACCAGCTTCCATTGCTCGCCGCGCTCGTCTTCGGCGGCGTTCCGCTGGTGGTGGAACTCGTCCGCGGTCTCTTTCGCCTCCAGTTCAGCTCCGACCTGCTGGCCGGGATTTCGATCGTGACCTCGGTGATCCTCGGCGAGTATCTCGCCGGGACGCTGGTGGTGCTGATGCTCTCCGGCGGGCAGGCGCTGGAAAGCTACGCGGTGCGCAGCGCCTCCTCGGTGCTCCGGGCGCTCGCGCGGCGCATGCCCTCGACCGCGCATCGCAAGCTCGACGGCAAGATGGCCGACGTCCAGCTCGACGAGGTGACAGTCGGCGACCAGCTCGTCGTGTTCCCGCACGAGATTTGTCCGGTGGACGGGACCGTGGTCGAGGGGCACGGCGCGATGGACGAGTCGTACCTGACCGGCGAGCCGTACGTGATGTCCAAGGTCCCCGGCACGAGCGTGCTCTCCGGCGCGATCAACGGCGAGGGGGCGCTCACGATTCGCGCGGACCGGCGCGCCGTCGATTCGCGCTACGCGAAGATCATGCAGGTGATGCGCGAGTCGGAGCAGCACCGCCCGAAGCTCCGCCGGCTCGGCGACCAGCTCGGCGCGGTATACACGCCGCTCGCGGTGGGAATCGCGGTGGTGGCGTGGGCGGCGAGCGGCGACGCGGTGCGCTTCTTGAGCGTGCTGGTGGTCGCAACGCCGTGTCCGCTGTTGATCGCGATTCCGGTGTCGATCATCGGCTCCATCTCGCTGGCGGCGCGACGTGGGATCATCATCAAGGACCCCGCGGCGCTGGAGAAGATCGGGACGTGCCGCACGGCCATGTTCGACAAGACCGGCACGTTGACCTACGGGCAGCCGAAGGTGACCGAGACCGTGGCCGCGGCGGGGTTCTCCGGCGAGGAGGTGCTGGCACTGGCGGCGAGCGTGGAGACGTACTCGCGCCACCCGCTGGCGACGGCCGTGGTCGCGGCCGCGAAGAAGGCGGGCCTGGTGCTCCACGAAGCCGGCGAAGTAAGCGAGCGGCAGGGCGAGGGACTCCGCGGCGTGGTCAACCAGCGCCGCATCCTGATCACGAGCCGGAAGAAAGTGCTCGCGGAGCACGCAGAGTGGGCCGAGCGCCTGCCCGCATTCATCGGAGGCATGGAGTGCGTGGTTCTCGTCGACGGAGGCTACGCGGCGACCATTCGCTTTCGCGACGAGCCGCGCGCGGACGGCGTTCCGTTCATCAGCCACCTCAAGGGGCGGCACCGCTTCGAGCGCGTGATGCTGATCTCGGGCGACCGGGAGTCCGAGGTCCGCTATCTCGCCGATGCGGTCGGCATCGAGGAGGTGCACGCGAGCCAGAGTCCAGAGCAGAAGCTCGTGCTGGTGCGCGAGGAAACCAAACGCGTCAACACCGTCTTCCTGGGCGATGGGATCAACGACGCACCCGCGCTCACCGCCGCCACGGTCGGGATCGCGTTCGGGCAGGGGAGCGACATTACCACCGAGGCGGCCGGCGTGGTGATCCTCGAAAGCTCGCTCCAGCGCGTCGACGAGCTCATGCACATCGGGCGGCGGATGCGCTCGATCGCGCTGCAGAGCGCGGTGGGAGGGATGGTGTTGAGCGCGGTCGGCATGGTGCTCGCGGCGCTGGGCTTTCTGCCGCCGGTGGCCGGTGCCATCGCGCAGGAAGTGATCGACGTTTTGGCGGTGGTGAACGCGCTCCGGGTCGCGGTCCCGCCGAAGGTGCTCACCGACTATTGAGCAGCTCGCGCATGGAGGCAATCGCCTTCGCGTTGACTGCACCCGACGGGCGCGAACCCGCGCTGACCGCTTCGACGTTCGCGCCGCCGTGGATGCGAGCGAACGCTTCCGCGATCTGACTCCGGCACGAATTCTCGACGCAGCCCGGAGAATAATCCGTCGCCGAATCCCGCGCAACTTCGCTAGAATGCCCCCGTGGACAACCTGTTTCTCAAGGACATCTTCGTCATCTTCGGCCTCGCGGTCGGCGTGGCGCTGGTGTGCCACCACCTCCGGATCCCGGCGGTCGTCGGCCTGATCATCACCGGCGTGATCGCGGGCCCGCACGGGCTGCGGCTCGTCAGCGACGTCGGCGCGGTCGAGCGCCTGGCCGAGATCGGGATCATTTTTCTGCTTTTCACCATCGGCCTCGAGTTCTCGATCGATTCGATCGGCCGCGTGAAGCGCCTGTTCTTCGTGGCGGGGCCGCTGCAGGTCGTGATCACCGCGGGCGCGGTGTTCGGGGTCGCGCGGACGTTGGGAGCGGGGGCG
>Ga0184629_10000077_pt1 | contig 37490 bp, 28 predicted proteins | sample PLM4_32_b1_FD_133158 | JGI IMG/M metagenome (GOLD analysis project Ga0184629, IMG submission 133158) | Groundwater sediment microbial communities from an aquifer in East River, Colorado, USA - PLM4_32_b1 | ecosystem: Environmental > Terrestrial > Soil > Riparian zone | place: USA: East River...
AGAAGTTGACCTAAGCCCAATATTCGGGCAACCGGTCCTCTTAAGTTATGCGAGGAGATAAAGGCAAATTGTTCTAGCTTATAGTTGTATTCAACCAAATCCTTTGTTCTCTTTTCAACTTGAACCTCCAGGTTCTCATTTCGCAGTTTAATTTTTTTATGCTGTTGTTCAATAATTTCCTTGGCTTCTGCGAGTCTAAGATTCTGCTCGGCTACTCTATCATGCTGAGAAGAAATCTCTTCCTGCTGCTCATGAAGCAAATTGTTATTTAGCATTAATTTGATAGACTGAGCCTGGATTTCACGGTTCAACTTCTTGGTTCGTTGAATGCTTCTGTATAATAGGAATATAACGTAGCTTAGTAAAATAAGACCTAGCAGGGCGGTTGTTAAAATGTACCACTGTTGTCTGAGTTTCCCCTTTTGCATCAGTAATTCGTTTTCCTGGAGTTGCTTGGTTTTATTCAACAGGATGATCTCATTGTTTTTCTTTTCCGTTTGGTTCACACTTTCCAGCGAGGCGATTCGGTTACTGAGTGTATTACTGAAAACGGAGTCCTTTAGTTGTTCATAAAGAATTGAATAATTTATAGCTTTTTCCAATTTCCCTTGTGCCATTAACAAATCCCGCTGATCCTTAAACACATCAATAAGAATTGCTCCTGCCTTAATTTGCTTCGATAAGCTTTCAGCCTTTATTAAATATTTATCCGCTTTCTGATATTGATGGAGTTTTGTAAAAAGAGCCCCTAATCGTTCATTAGAATAAGCAATCCCCACGGCATGACCAGTGGCTTCTTCCAGGGCGAGACTTTGATGATGATAATAAACGGCACTGTCCAGGTTATTTAGTTCTTCAAACACGAGGCCAATGTTATAGAGTGAGGCAGCGACCCCGATTTGATAATTAATTCTTTTCCGAATGGCCAATGACCGGTTAAGGTGACTCATGGCTTCAGGAATTTTGTTTTCTGACAAAAAGGTTAACCCTAGTATATTGGAGGCAGCGGCTTCCTCTTTTGGATAACGAGCAAGGCTTGGCGATAACATTATCTTTTCGATATACGCTTTTGCTGTTTTAAATTCGTTTATATCGTAATAGATCCAGGCAATTCTGATCCATATTTTTATGATTTCAAATTCAAAATGATTGTATTCCGCTATTTTTAATGCCTCGAATAAATTTTTAAGACCGGCCTCGTAATTACTTATTTCTTCCAGTACTTCTCCAATGTCAATTAATAAATTGGTCAATTCCAGCGGGAAGGAATTCTCTTCGTAAAATGTTCTGGCTTTATCAGAAAGGGTAAGCGCTAATAAGATATTTCCCTCTCGCGCATAGACTATTGCTCGCTGCTGGTTAATTAATGCAATAGATTCATTATTCACCGTATCATTACCTAACGCTTTTTGTGTTCTACTCAGATAATCTTTAGCTTGACTAAAGTTCCCTTTGTTCACATAGTACGCGGCCATTCGTGTTCCGATGTAAGGCAAATATTTTATTAACTTGAATTTCTCCCTGATCGACCAACACTTTTCAAGATAACTGAACTGAGTCTCCGACTCGCCTAATATACCGTAGTAGTCAGAAAGTGTGAGATATAAAAAGGAAAGATAAAAGGGATTGCTATTATCTTTTAGCAACTCGAATGAACGATTGTAGTAGATCAAAGCCGTATCTAATTGATTTGCATTTTGATAATTTAATCCCAGGTAGGCCATGGCATACCCTTCTAAGTCCTTTGCTTTAAGCCTTTGGCTTAAGGCAATACTTTCTTTAAAAAGCTGCCGCGACCGTTTATTATTGAAGACACTAAATTCATTCACCGCCTCACTGATTAACGAAGTTACTTTACCACGTCCATAATGAATTCTATCTGCCAATTCGTAGGCGTCATGGGAGGCTTCCTTAGACTTGTTATAATTGATGGACACAAGAGATCGGGCATATTCCACCAAGGCATCTACCTTGGCTTTGCCATTAAGCGATGGGATTGTATTTTGAAGACTGTCAATTTGTTTAGTTTGGGAATAGGCTGAGGAAAAAACAAAAAGAGTTAAACAAACTAAAAGGTTTTTTTTCCAAGAATGTAAGCTCCTGATAATGGAATCCATCTTCTTATTTTTTGAAAAATCACTTTAATTTAAATGAGTTGAAATCATTGCAAACATCAGCACCCAAAGATTAGGACTTTATATTGAAAGTAAAAGGGAAGAAAAGTAAGAATGTAATAATTCGATTCGAGTGTGGAATAATAATGAGAGGAATAACTTATTAAGATATCCCAACAAGCCTTTTACGTGTAGATGTTATAAATTAGGCCTGCTGCAGGCCCAGACAAGCTATTTTGTTAATATCAGGCTAATTTGTGATTCAAAATGGTCAGGGCACGAATCAAAATTGTATCAAAAATGATGGCATCTATTGAATTCTTACAGCCATCAAAAATGGTTGGATGATACTCAAAAATGCCTCCTGAATGCAGGACTTCAATTTGAGCCGTCAAGACAGCATTTCGATCATTACAAACGAGATCACAAAACATCAACAAAAAGCCCTTCCGGATCTTTCTTATTTCTAATTGCCGGAGTCTAAAACGTATCTTCAAAAATCACTTTTTGATTTGATAATTTTACGTAGTCAACACTACCTGTCCCCTGGAATACATAATCGATTCCGATAATTTTAGACTTGATGATGTCATGGTCCACTTCAAACGACAATTTTCCATTCAAAAATACTTTGGCGTTCCCATTGGATGCCTCAATCTTCACCTGGATAAAGTTATTAAAATCAACACCGAAGGCGGATAGGTCGACTTGCTTACCCGGTGCGCTGAATCCCGTAAAAAAGAACAACATATCTGAAACACAACCCATGGTGCACAAGGGAATCCCGATGGCCGTTCCTTCACACAACAAATAGATATTCGTCTTCTGACATACGGAAGAGCCTTCCTTGTAGTCATTGCGCACTAACGTTTCAAAAACAAAATTGTCTGAATAGATCGCCCCGAAATCCTGCACATTTAAATAGTTGATGAATGGCGCCTGCGGGACAAGACTGATATTTTGAGATTGTATTTTATCGATTGATAACCCCATCTTACCATTCGCCATTATATCTTCTCTCTTAAAATATACCGGCATGGGTGAAGCATCAATCGCCGCAACCCAACCGTCGGATTCAATTAAAATGCCGTGCTCCTTTACAATCTTATCCTCGACCACCAGCTTTGCTTCGAAGTAACCGGGAAAGTAATAGATCAATGTACGTTGATGCTGGTCCTTGGATACTTTCGTTCTCCGCTTTATGTCCCATGATTGCTGGATAATGACGGAGTCCGTGGGTGCCTGAGTAGCTTCGTAATCAAAAATGACAGAATTAGGCACACCCTTTGTCAGCGTTTTTTTAACACTAAAGGAGTAGTCTTCAAAATTAATTTGCCTTTCCTTTCCCGCGATAAACCAAATGAAACTACCCACCGCCACCGTTAGGGCGGTAAAAATTAATACTTTTGTTTTGAATACTCTAGGATTTGCAGATGATGTAACTTGAATTTTCGCATCTGTTTCTGTCGATCCGTTGGTTGTGTTGGATCCATTTTTTACTTTAAAATCTCTCCAGTTCTCATAACCGATAAATTGCACCAGCGTGCTGAGTGTAAATGTATTCGGCAAACTGTCATACTTCACCTTTCCCCAGATTCTCTTCAGTGTGACGTGGCTCACCGGTACTTGTATTTCATCTTGTATTCTCTTACTCAATGCAAGAAAGTCCTGGTTTGTCCAATCCCGGCTATCACCCCAGCCCAATTTGGTTTCAATTAGTTTTTTAGTTTTTGAAAGCAATACCTCCTCTGTAACCATATCCGAATAAAAATCCTGAACAAAATTAAGGTCTTATAATCGATTTTCCCTGTGTTCGTACGCTGGCGCCAAAGCTTTAGTGCATGTACCGATTTGTTCCAACATGAACAACCCTGAAATAGGACTGTCTCCATGCGACGGACGTACATTAATCAAATCTTGAAATCCATGGAGGCCCTTATTATTAAAGCAGGACGTATATTCTATAGCATCTGCGTGATAACCATCGGTATTAATCAACTCATTTTCGCAAGCTTCCGAGGGGTGATCTTTCCCCTTTCGCCTGAGTGGCAGACAAACCCAGAAATTTGGCCCTACCTTACGGGCGTGGCACTCATTTGCGCAAGCGTCGCAATCATCTTCTCCGGGAAAGGAAAGGAAGTTGCCCTCGGATTAGGCAGCATACTCCTTGCGCTCGTTGTTTTCTGGCATCTGCCATACTTACTCTTTATCCAGCCTCATAAAATTATACATCTAGGTTTATGGGCAGATGCCTCTAAAGCCCTGGCGTTAGCCGGTGGAGCTTTTGTTGTTGCGGGATCCTTTTCCAATGAAATAAAAAATGCTGGAAATGAATCCAGATTCATAACGCTTCTGGAAAAACTCATTCCCTTTGGCCGGATTTTCTTTTCCATAACGATGATCGAATTTGGGATTGATCATTTTCTCTATACCGATAACATCTCCATGTTGGTGCCCGGGTGGATTCCATGGCATATCTTCTGGACTTATTTTGCCGGAGCAGCGCTCATAGGTTCCGGTACGGCGATCATCTTTAAGATCAAGTTAAAATCAGTTGCGCTGCTGCAGGGCATAATGATCTTCCTTTGGTTTATTTTTCTGCACGTACCCCGTGCTGTCGCGGATCCTTTTGTAGCCAATGGAAATGAAGTAGTAAGTTCAGCTGATGCGTTGGCTTTCAGTGGGATTGCTTTTATTATCGCCTTCGGGAAAACGACTCACCCGATAAGGAATGAATAGGTAAAAGTAAAATTATGTTAACCCTATAAGAACAAAGTGTGAATAGAATTTTCAGCATTGATTTTACAAGAGGCCTTGTCATGATCATCATGGCCCTGGACCATGTCCGTGACCTGATGCATGTAAACGCTAACCAAAGCCCGACCGATCTGGCAACGACTACACCATTGCTGTTTTTCACCAGGTGGATCACCTATTTATGCGCACCCATATTTGTTTTTCTGGCCGGGCTATCGGCCTACATTTATTTAAAGAACAGAGGCGATATTTCCCAAACCCGAAGATTTTTGCTGACCCGCGGCCTTTGGCTGATCTTATTGGAGTTTGGTCTTGTGAATTTCGGACTATTTTTTGACGCAGGTTTTCATACGCTTATTTTCGAGGTGATTGCTGCGATCGGTTTCGGATTTATCATTCTTTCCTTACTGCTCAAATCGAGTTCGAAGACAATCGGCTTTATCGGACTCATAATAATATTTTGCCATAACCTGTTTCCCTTAATTCCGTTTGGTGAAGGCTCAATGGCAAAGACCATTATACAACCCTTGTTCTCACTGAATGTATTTGCTATAACCCCCGAGAGAATTTTTATTATGGCCTATCCCCCTGTTCCTTGGCTGGGGATAATGATGGTGGGCTTTGCCGCAGGAAAACTATTTGAATTACCTGACGACAGGAGAAAAGCGAAATTTCTGCAGATCGGATATGGGGCTTTGCTGTTGTTTGCAATACTCCGGTTTATAAATATTTACGGCGACTCGTTGCCCTGGTCTTCACAGACAGATGCTTTGTACAGCTTTCTCTCTTTTATGAATGTTACCAAGTATCCGCCTTCGCTTTTGTTTTGCTCCATCACGTTGGGAGTAATGTTTTTGATCCTTGCATGGGCGGAACATACTAAAGGCAAGTGGATGGATATTGTGGTGGTTTATGGGAGAGTTCCCCTGTTTTATTTTTTGTTGCATTTTTACATCATTCATCTCACTTTGCTTGCCATGATGTTTTTGCAGGGATTTACCTGGGCTCAGTTGGATTTTGCTTCGGGAGGTTTTGGCAGGCCCAGAGGAATAGAAAGCGGAGTATCGCTATGGGCAATTTATGTAATATGGGTTGCCCTTGTTCTGGTTCTATACAAACCCTGTCTTTGGTTTAGCAAATACAAAGCAGAACATCAACAATGGTGGTTGAAGTATAGTTGACTATGATTTTACGGAATTGTTAAGACCAGCACTAGAGTTTCCGATAACAATGGGCCAAAAAAAAGCATGTCCGGTTAAGACATGCTTCGTGATTACATTAAGAACTAAAAACTAAAAGTGAGAATCTTCCGGGCTTTTCACTATTCACTTTTCACTTTTCCCTTTTCCCTCTTTTCCCCTCATTTCCCACCCTTACTATCAAGTTCTTTTGAAATGGTGTCGTACTTTTCTTTTAACGCCTGGTCAGTCGCAAGCGACTTCTTAATGGCGTTGAAAGCTTTCAAGCCAACATACTCTTTCGCCAGCGCCTGATAGGTAGCATTAATCTTTGCCGTATCTTCAGTTCGCTTGGCAGCAACTTCTTTTACGAAAGCAATCTCCTCGGGAGAAGCTTTTGCCTCAGCCAGTTTGGCTTCGTCACCGATGATCTTAAATAATTCATTGTAGCGTTCCACCTTCATCACGGTAGTCTTTTGTACCATTTCTGTAATGGTGGTGGAAAGGGTTTGCTGCATTCCCTTTACGGAATCCATGGTGATGGCATATTTTTTTAAATCTTCGTCTGTGAACGAAGGCGAAGCGGTTTGCGCACGACTAATGCTTGTAATCGTAAGCAAGAGCAAAGGCGTTAAAATTCTCAAAAACTTCATAGGTTATACATTTTTTTTAATGGTTGCAAGTAGCGGAACTACAAAGGTAAAGAAACTTTGGGCTATTCTCACAAAAGAAAAAAGTCCGAAATCGTTTTCGGGTATGATAAAAATCAAAATTTCATTTTTTTAAGAGCCGGATTCCGCCAAATGATCCATTAGCTAATTATTGAATGGCAGGCGATGTGACTACCTCACAGACCTTATGCGGCTATTTGTAGCCAAGAGACAGTAGTAAGTTCAGCTGACGCATTGGGGTTTAGTGGAATTGCTTCATTCTCGCACTTCTGGCACTTGGTCTATTAATCTATTGAATTTGAAAGGCGGAATCCTTCGCTTAATTGAATAGGTAAGTCCGGAATTGATGAGGTACTTATGGATACGGTATTCAAGTTTCGTTAAGCATCAGCCTTTTCTTTTATCGCATACCTCTCCGGATCATTTTCAAACGATACTTTGCAGCCGTCACAGCAGAAAAAATAATCCTTTCCTTTATAAGGTATCACATGTTTGGCTGTGCTTTTCTGAATTGGGATATTACAAACCGGGTTGATAAAATATTCGTCCAGGTTCAATTGCGAGACGTCATCTTTCCCCTCCGTTTTTTTATCATCGCGCAAATGCGAAATGATTTCCGCCAGGATGCTGATCGCCACTTCCTCCGGCAACTTTGCGTTGATGTTGAGGCCTGCCGGTGTTTTAATCCGTTTCAATTCTTCAATGCTTACGCCTTGTTTTTTGAGTTCGTTATAAATAGCGTTGGCTTTTCGCAAACTCGACACAAAAGAAATGTAAACGCTGCAGGAGCGGACAGCCTGAAGCAACGCTTGAGAATCATTCTCACCTTGCGTACAAACAACCACATAGGTATTGGAAGAGATAAGCTCAGCTTTTAATTGGTCATCATCAATGAGATGGTCTGCGTCAGGGAAGGCTTCTTTCTCCACGCCTTTAGACAGCGCAGTAATCTCGTACCCGGTGGCCTTACCGAGTTTACATAAAGCCCTTGCAATTTGTGATTTCCCTAAAATAATAATATGCGGGCGCAGCAATACAGGCTCGATGTAGATTGAAACAGAACCTTTGCTATGGCAGGTCATGTTGTAGGAAACCACCCCGGGTTTTATCACCTCCTCTGATCCGGGGGCAATGTTTACCATGCGGGGCTTGCCCTGCTGAATTGCCAATAAGGCTTCTTTCAACACAATCCCCCGTGTGCATCCTCCGCCAATCCATCCTTTAATGGTGCCGTTCGGGAGAATAATCGCTTTGTCGCCCGGTTTACCACTGGAGGGAACCTCACGATTCACTACCATGGCGATAGCAAAAGGGGTTTTCTCCTTCAATAGCTGCATATAAGTATCCAGGAAATCGTTAGACATGGGCCAGGTATTTTTCAAGTTCTAAAATACTATCTAAACTATGCGCAGAACGGAACACGTCAATCTCCGGCAAAGCCGCTTTCATTCCTTGCGCCAAAGGTTGATATCCGGTCATTCCTTTTAAGGGGTTGAGCCAGATCAGCTTTCTCGTTCTACGCTTTATTTTACTTAATTCCCTTGACAGCAGTTCTGGTTCCCCGGTATCCAGTCCATCGCTCAGGATGATGGTCATTGACCTTCCGTTGAGGGACCTTTTTGCATACATATCATTAAATGATTCAAGGCAAGCGCCAATCTTGGTTCCACTCGACCAGTTGTCGACCCCTGCCGACAGATGCGCCAGCACCTTCTCCAGATTTTTGCTTTTCAGGTATTCTGTAATACGGATAAGTTTTGTGCTGAAAATGAATGCTTCTATATTTTGGAAATAGGCGCGCAGGGCGAGTATAAAGCGAAGAAGGTAAAAGCTGTATTTGTCCATAGAGCCACTGACATCGAGCAAGATGACCAGACGATTCCTATCCGGTTTTTTATTTTTCAATTTCAATTCCAACATTGTTCCTCCCCGGCCGATATTGCTGCGAATCGTTTGGCGGATGTCTACGATACCCTTGGTGGTTGAATTCTTTAGTTTCTTTTTCAGGCGCCTGCTCATTTGTTGCCATAAATTAATGGCCAGTTTTTCAAGAAAAGCACTGTCAATGTCCGTCACTTTGGAGAAGTCTGTTTTCCTGAGTTTTTCTATTTTATTCGCACCAGAAACTTCACTGGCATCTTCTTCTCTGGCTTCTTTGTTACCCCCTTTCCCTATAAAGACCAGCGAGCGAACAGCTGGCTTTTGTACATTGATTTTGCTCTTAATGTCAAAACTGCTCTGGCTGTATTCGTATGGTGTTTCCCAATAATTTGAAAACAAATCGTCAAACAAAACGATGTTATCGGCTGAAGTGCAGAAAACAGATTTTAAAGCATATCGGAAATATTTTTTGTCTTGTATCAGACCGAGCGATGCCACCCTCAGTGCTTCCTGTGCTTCCCGTATCCCCACGTTCATGTCATGGCTTCTGGCATATTCTGCAAAGCCCAGAATAGCTTCGGTTATATTCGCGTGGTCTCGATAACTAACCGGCATACATTCACAAGTTTGACTCTTCCATCAACTTCGCCAGCCCTTCGGCTTTAATTTTCTCTGTGTCAGCATATGACTTCAATACAGAACCTAAACTTCTGCGGAAAGATTCCTCATCAAGTTCCTTTCGACCTAACGCATGAAGGCTCAATGCCCAGTCAAGCGTTTCGGAAATACCGGGTGATTTTTCCAGGCCCTTTTTGCGCAATACATGGATTACACTTACCAATTGTTCAGAAAGCTTCTGGTCGATGTCAGGCAGGTGCTTATGAACGATCTTTACTTCCTTTTCAAAGTCCGGGTAATTTACCCAATGATACAGACACCTTCTGCGGAGCGCATCACTCAACTCACGGGTGCGGTTGGAAGTAAGGATTACTAAAGGAGGATGAATGGCTTTGATCGTGCCAAATTCAGGGATGCTGATTTGATAGACTGATAAGAGTTCAAGCAGGAACGCTTCAAATTCCTCGTCGGCCCGGTCAATCTCATCAATTAATAGCACAGGCGATTTGGTTTTGCCCGAAATAGCTTTCAGCAACGGACGGGCCATCAAAAAATCCTTTCCAAAAATATGTTTCTCTTTTTCAATGTCACTCTTTTGGTTCGACTCCTGGATTTTTATCGAGAGCAATTGCTTTTGATAATTCCACTCATATACGGCCGAGTGCACATCTAACCCCTCATAACATTGAAGCCGGATCAGTTCTGTGCCGAGGTGTGCCGCCAGGATATTGGCTACCTCTGTTTTACCCACACCTGGATTGCCTTCGAGCAGCAACGGCTTTTTAAGGTCCGTCATCAGGAACAAAATAGTGGCTAACTCTTCGTCAACTACGTATCCTAATTTGTCAAAAGACTCAATGAAACCGGAAACCTCCTTGATCATAAATTACTTTTTATCACCACCAAAAATTCCACCGATGGTGTTCTTCAATACCGAGCCCATCACAGCCGCGCCACTCATGGAATTGTCTACTTCCTTGCCCGCCAGCTTAGCTTTAAAATTATCTACGAACTGCCCGAGCAGTTGATCAGAAACATCTTTGATCAGGCGGGCGCCAAACTGGGCGAGCATACCTGATATGGAAATATCCATAACAAACTTTACCGAAGTGCCACCCTCCACTTGCACTAAGACACCATTCATAGTCATGTCCGCACTTCCTTTCCCTTTCGAGTCAATACCTTTTCCAACCAACGTCATTCTATAATTGGTGGAATCTAACTCGGTGATGGTAATCTCACCATTGTAGCTTGCCTTTACCGGGCCGAATGAGGTCGTAACTTGTCCTTTGTAGTTACGGTCATCAATTTTTTCGGTAATGGACGCTCCCGGAACACACTCCACGATTTTGGTGGGATCGCTTAAATTTTCCCACACCTTTGCAATCGCCTGCTCTAGCTGAAATTCTTTTTCGATAGTGGTTCTCATAATTATAAGTTAGTGTTGAGATATAAGACATCCGATAACGCACAACATTATAAATACCCACAAGATTCGGAATACTGCCAATTATTCGGAGTAAAAATAAGGTGGCGTTTAAGCCACCTTATCACTAAAAACAAAAAGATGCTAACCGGATTACACTGCTTTCACACTGCTCCTTTTTCTTTCATAGCCTTCCACACTTTATAAGGGGTGATCGGTATGTCTATATTGGTGATCCCGTATGGAGAGAGTGCATCCATAATGGCATTGGCGATAGCTGGCGGAGCGCCTACCGTTGGCGATTCGCCTACGCCTTTTGCACCGATCGGGTGATGAGGACATGGTGTAAAAGTATGCCCTGTTTCCCAACTCGGAGATTCTACAGCAGTGGGTACAAGGTAATCCATAAATGTTCCGTTGAGGATATTTCCATCATCATCATAGATCAACTCTTCGTACATTGCCGGGGCGATGCCTTGTGTCAATCCACCATGCACCTGGCCTTGCACAATCATCGGATTGATGATGTTTCCACAATCGTCAATGGCAACAAACCTCCTTACTTTTATTTCACAAGTTTCCTTGTCAATGTCCACCACACAGATGTAGGAGCCGAATGGGAACGTCAAATTTGGAGGGTCATAATAGTGGGTAGCCTCAAAGCCTGCTTCCATACCCTGCGGGTGATTGGTGTAGGCAGCGAACACAATTTCCTGAATAGTCTTCGATTTTTCGGGTGCACCTTTCACTGAAAATTTACCAGGTTCCCATTCCAAATCTGCTTCACTTACTTCCAACAAATAAGCAGCGATCTTTTTCGCTTTGTCGCGGAGCTTGCGTGCGGCCATGGCGGCCGCTGCACCTGCCGTTGGCGTGCTGCGGCTGGCATACGTTCCCAATCCATAAGGTGCAGTGTCGGTATCGCCCTCTTCCACCTGAATGTTTTCGGCAGGAATGCCCAACTCTTCTGCAATAATTTGCGCATAAGTTGTTTCATGCCCTTGCCCTTGCGACTTGGTTCCGAAGCGTGCAATTGCTTTTCCGGTTGGATGAACCCTGATCTCTGCGCTGTCGAACATTTTTATTCCGAGGATGTCGAAATCTTTCGAGGGCCCCGCACCAACCACTTCTGTGAAACTGCAAATACCAATGCCCATGATCTCGCCCTTCTTCCTTTTCTCGATCTGTTCTTTTCTCAATGCATCATAGCCGATAACATCCATTGCTTTTTTTAGCGCTTGTTCATAATCTCCGCTGTCATAGCTCCAGCCCGTGGGTGATTTCCAGGGGAACTGTTCTTTCTTAATGAAATTCTTGAATCGAAAGGCTGCAGGATCCATGCCAATGGTCTGCGCAAACCTATCCGTAATCCTTTCAATTCCCTGCACCGCTTCGGTGACGCGGAAGGAACAACGATAGGCTACTCCGCCGGGAGGCTTATTGGTGTAAACAGCGTCTGCTTCAACAAAAGCAGTATCGTAATCATACGAGCCCGTACAAATTGAAAACATTCCTGCCGGAAATTTCGATGGGTTAGCGCTTGCATCGGTATAACCGTGATCTGCCAATACTTTGAAACGGATACCCTGGATCTTGCCGGCTTTTGTTCCGGCCATTTCTGCCGTGATATGATAATCTCTGGCAAAAGAATCGGCCTGAAGATTTTCACTTCTGTCTTCAATCCATTTCACAGGTTTACCCACTAAGAAGGACACGGCTATCGCAATTACATAACCTGGATAGACGGGGACTTTGCCACCAAAACCCCCACCAATGTCTGGCGATACCACCCGGATTTTTTCTTCTGTTAAACCAACATGTCCCGCTACCAATGCAATGACCGTACGGATGGCGTGAGGTGCTTGCGTGGTCATGTACATGGTGAGGTGATTGTTCACCTTATCGTAATCGGCAACACATCCACAGGTTTCAATGGAAGCCACATGAATGCGAGGGACATAGATCTCTTCCTTCACTGTTACTTCAGCTGTTTCAAAGAGCTTGTCTGTTTTTTTCTTGTCACCAACCTCCCAGTGCCAAATCCTGTTGTCCGTTTTTCCCTTTTTGTCGGTGCGCAATACCGGTGATTTGGGATCCGTCGATTTATAAGGATCCATCACGGGCTTCATCACTTCATAGTCTACTTCAACAGCTTCCACACCGTCTGCCGCGGCGTAGCGGCTGGTGGCGATCACCGCGGCTACTTCTTGTGCCTGGTACATTACAGTATCCGTTGGTAAGACCATCTGCGTGTCACTCATCAACGTGGGCATCCAATGGAGATTATACTTTTCCAAGTCGCGGCCCGTGATAACGGCTATCACACCGGGTACCTTCATCGCCTTGTCAATATTTATTTTTTTGATTTTGGCATAAGCATATGGACTTCTGGCGATGTCCATGTAAAGCATTCCATCCAGCTTAATATCATCAATGTAATGACCTTTCCCCTGGATGAAGCGTGCATCTTCTTTGCGCTTCATGGAATGGCCCATTCCGCTGATGGCTTTGGAGGTTTTGCATTCTTGTATCATGGTAGATTTTTTTTCGTAGTGATTATACAAAGATCGGTTCGGTGGAGGGCAACTTTTCGCCTCGCATTTTTGCCCCGGCATATTGAATGGCTTTCACAATGTTGTTGTAGCCTGTGCAACGACAAAGGTTACCTGAAATGCCCCAGCGTATTTCGTCTTCCGTAGGATTCGGATTCTTTTGAAGCAGTTCCACTGCCCTCATCATCATTCCGGGTGTACAGAAGCCGCAATGCAAGGCATGATTTTCCTTGAACCCTTCCTGTAGGGCATGTAGCCCTTCGGCCGTTGCCAGTCCTTCTACGGTAGTGATTTTCTTGCCATTGGCTTGTATTGCCAGGATGGTACATGACTTGACGGATTTTCCATCGAGCAATATGGTACATGCACCGCAGTGTGATGTGTCGCAGCCAATATGGGTTCCGGTTGCGTTGAGATTTTCGCGTATCAAGTGTACCAGCAAGAGTCTTGGTTCCACCGTTACTGTTTTGGATTCGCCATTGAGGGTGACGGTAATTTCTTTTTCCATGTATTCTGCGCTTTTAGATTTTTATTTAGCTCTGTCTATTGCCTTGCGTATCATTCGCTTCACCAACACCTTAACCATGGCTCTTTTGTATTCCACGTCACCTCTCAAATCCGCGGAAGGGTTGCAATCTTCAGCAGCAGACTGTGCAGCCTGCTCAATCAGGGCATCAGTAATTTTATTTCCCTTCAACACACCTTCTGAGCGACTTGCCCTGAGCGGAGTTGCGTTTACATTGGTAAGGCCTATACCGACCTGTGTACACGTTCCTTTATCTAACACTATATAAACAGCCACACCGGCCGTGGCATAATCGCCAACTTTCCGTTCCAATTTATGGTATGCACTACCGCTGCCCTTGGGGGGCATTGGTATTTTTATCTCGGTAAGGATTTCGCCTGCCTTGACAGCCGTAGAATAAAAACCAAAAAAGAATTCGTCAATAGGTACGGTTCGTGACCCACTGCCTCCGGTGATCACCACTTCGGCCCGAAGGGCAAGCATTAGTGCAGGGTGGTCATTGGCTGCATCGCCATGGGCAATGTTGCCTCCGATGGTGCCCATATTGCGCACCTGAGGATCTGCAATCAGCTTCGATGCATCGGTAAAAATGGGAAACTTCGAACGAATCAAATCCGATTCTTCGAGCATCACTTCGCGTGTGAGCGCGCCAATTTTCAGAAAGCCTCCATCCTCTTTAATGTAGGAAAGGCCCGGGACGTTGTTAATGTCGATTAGGTGTGCCGGTGAGGCAAACCTAAGCTTCATCATCGGGATGAGACTATGGCCGCCTGCCAGAATTTTTGCGTCATCCCCATGTTGTTTCAACAAAGCCAACGCTTCGCTCAACGTTGAGGGTGACGAGTAGTCAAAAGCTGCTGGAATCATATCGCTGTTGGTTATAAAAAGTTAAAGAACTAAGGACATATCCTTCCATTATTTACGATTGTATGCTTTTTTGAAAATCAGCGAACTTGAAGAAGTCCTGACCCTGCTCCTGTTGTGAGGCAGGGAAATTAGAAAAAATATTCTAACGTTTGCACAAACGATAGTTTTATTTATGCAAAGACGCCGAGACAAGACAATTTACCTGCGACAGGTTCTGGGTTATGACATTCCAGTTTTCGCCGAGATTGTCTGATAAGTAAATGTTGCCATTGTTAGTGCCGAATGCAAGGGTCTTTCCATGCTTAATAAATGCATGACGCAAAACCAAGTCGAAAGCAAATGAAACTGGAAGGCCGTGGTTGAAAGAGGTCCAGCTTTTTCCCCCATCCCTTGTTTTCCAAACGGTAAGTTTTAGTTCATAAGGAATACGCCGTTCATCACTTTGGGCAGGAATGACCCATGCGACAGAAGGGTCATCTTCATCAATAGCGAGGGCAAATCCGTAGGAGGGAAGCCCGGTTTTTCCGCTCACATTACGCCAATGCTCTCCGCCATTTTCTGTGCGGAAAATGCCGCAGTGGTTTTGCTGCCAGATTACATCCGGGTTGGCAGGGCAAAGCAAAATCCGGTGCGGGTCGTGACCAACTTCAGCGTGAGGGTTCGGCAAATAGGCGGCAACAAGGCCGTTGTTTTTTGGGTGCCAGCTTTTTCCTCCATCCAGTGTTTTAAATATGCCTGCACAACTTACGCCTATATAAACATGGTTACTGTCCCTGGAGTCGGTAATAACGGAATGAATGAAAGGAAAATCTTTACCAGCGCCAAACCATTGCTTGTCATCGAGGCGGCTGGGGTGGTTCCAAAGGCTTTCTGTCAAATGCCAGGTTTTTCCGTTGTCATCACTAAAAAACAATCCACCAGGTTCGGAGCCAAGCCACAAGCATCCCGGCCTATCCGTTCCGGCATGCTGCATGGTCCAAAGCTTCTTTAAAGTAGCTGGATTGCCAGGGCGTATGAAATGATTTTTGAAGTCAGGTACGCCGGCCTCCTGCCAGGTCTTTCCTTGATCCCGTGAGAAATGCAACTTTTCGCCCCAATGGCGGTGAGAAATACCTGCCCACCAGGTATTGATACGCTCGTCAATGTATACCATTGAAATGGGTAACCCTTCAAAATAAACATCCGCGATCTTCCACCGATTATTTTCTTCACTCAGAATGACAAGTCCCTTGGAAGTACCGGCAAGGAGTTTTGTGTGCATGATTTTGATTTACGATTTACGATTTTAGATTTCATGGAGAATATAACATTCTGAATTCTAAAATCTCAAATCATTACCCTCCGGAGAGCGCCTGGAAAACCAGCAACTCATCGCTGTGTTTAACGGTATCGTTCAGGGTCTCGCGGTCTTTTATCATATCTCCCTGTACAAAAATATTTACATGCTTGCGCAAGTGCCCATGGTCATCTACAAGATAACCGGAAATGCCCGGGTGCATTTTTTCAACGTTGCGCAGCACTTCCTTGACCGTGCCACCGCGTATTTCCATTTCTCTAAGCGAGGGGAAATAGCGCTTTAATGCCGAGGTGAATTTTATTTTAGCCATGAACAGGGAGCCCTCCGATCTGTTTTGAAAATTTTGATCTTAACAGCTTAACAAAAAAAAGGAAACTTCCGTTTGCCCACACCCCGACCACAAGCACCATACAACCCATATAATAATGAGTAATATTGCCGGAGTATAACTCACTGTAGGAAATAAAAGCGGTTCCCAGCAAAACAAGGGCAGCCGCGGCCAACGTTCTTCTTCCTCTGTAATTGTAAACTACAATGAGTAGTGTTGCCAAAGCCAGTGAAATGGAAATGAACGAGGTCCACACCGGAGTGTGTGTAATTGCTTTGGCGCTACACACCGTAATGGCGAGGGAATAGGCCAACATGCAAAAAGGGCACTTGGGTATAAGCGCGATGAGCATGGCGCTGAGAAAAGGCACAGGCGAATTTTTAATCGTCACTTTCCTTGCTGCCGCGTGTTTACAAAGACCTTTGCCTGCTTGCATTCAGTATTGTTTTGTTTCAATTTTATACCCTGTAATCAAATATAATCTTTTTTTTAAAGCAGGAACAAGATGAAAGAATTGCTGAGACCACTCCACGCATGGGTAGAACAAAAAAAAACAATGGTCTTGGCAAGGGTAATCCAAACCTGGGGCTCCTCACCACGTCCTGTGGGCTCATCCATGCTTATTTCAGGTGACATGGAAATGGCAGGCTCGGTGAGTGGTGGCTGTGTGGAGGGCGCAGTGTTGAAAGAGGCAAAATCCATTATGGGGGGAACGAAAGGAAAGCAGCTCCATTACGGCGTGAGCGACGACGATGCCTGGGCTGTGGGATTAAGTTGCGGTGGAAAAATACAAGTTTACTTACAGCCGTGGTTTGCCGGAGGGAGTTCTCCGCAGGAGGAAGTTACCGGGAAACTACTTGAGCTTTTGAGTGAAAACAAAACTTGCGCGCTTGTGACCGCCCTGATAGATGATGGTAATCAGAACACCTTGATTACTACTGATGGAACGAAGTATGGTGCTGAACTGCCTGACGAAGTTTTACAAAAATCACTCGAGGCGATTGAGAAACACACACACAGTACAGTAACCGTTGACAATGCCCACTATTTCATACACGTGTTCCCGCGAAGGAGCCAGATGATTATCATCGGGGCGGCTCACATCACTGCCGACCTCGTTCAGTTGGCCCATCAATTTGATTTTGAGACCATCGTTATTGATCCGCGCGGCACCTTTGCCAAAAACACAACATTTGCGGTAAGGCCTGACCAGGTTTTTGAAAAATATCCTTCTGAAGTATTAAATGATTTTGAATTGGACTCAAACACATACGCTGTTATTCTTTCGCACGACCCTAAAATAGATGACGATGCCCTTCAAATTTTATTGCGAAAAAAAGTAGCCTACATTGGCGCCCTGGGAAGTAAGAAAAACCATGAGAAGCGCAGCAACCGCCTTCTGGCAAAAGGCTTTACCAACGAGGACATTGCCCGCATCGATGCACCCATTGGGCTGGACATCAATGCCATCGGAGCAAAGGAAATTGCCTTTAGTATTATGGGTGCCGTAATCAAAGCGAAGAACGCTTATTTGTAAAAAAGAAAACTCCAAGGTTTTGGAAACCCTGGAGGCTTAAAGAGTACTTACGCCACCATTTCCAAGGCCTTTCTGAGAAAAACCTTCGCTAAATGTTTTCTGTATTTCTCAGCGGCGTAGTGGTCGCTTAAGATGGAGATCCCTTCGGCTGCAGCCTTGGAGGCAGCCTCAATAGAAGGAGCGTCTAATTTTTTTCCTGCCAACGCTTTTTCGGCAGCACCGTCGCGGAAGGCAAAGTTCGAAACACCCGTGTAGGCGATGTTCACTTTGCCATCAGCAGTTTTCACTACAGCACATCCGACAAGGGCAAACCGCGAGGCAGGTTGTGGAAATTTAAGGTAAACACTTTTACTTCCAGCCGCCACAGGAACATGAACAGCGGTTATGATTTCGGCCTCCTGGAGTACTGTGCTAAACATGCCCTTGAAAAATTCTGTCGCTTTTATTTTTCGAGTGCCCTTGGGGCCCTGCGCAACAATTGTGGCATCGGCCGCAAGAACAACGGCAGCCCAATCCGCAGCAGGGTCGGCATGGGCCAGGCTTCCGCCAATGGTGCCTTTGTTGCGAACCTGCACATCGCCAATGGAAGCAGCTGCTTGTGCAAACATGGGCAGCTTGCTTTGAATGGTTTTGTTGGAAGCTACCTCCTGGTGCGTAGTGGCTGCGCCAATGATAATTTCCGAACCTGATTCTTTTATTCCTCGCAAGGATGCAATAGATCCGATGTCCACCAATTTGGAGGGCGTGTTAAGCCGAAGCTTCATGGTCGGGATCAGACTGTGTCCGCCGGCTAATAATTTTACACTATCGGAAGATAAGGCTTTAATGGCCTCCTCTACTGAATTTGCTTTCTGGTAAGAAAAGGATGATGGTATCATTTGGATTCAAGATTTTAGGTTCTTGACGCCGGATTCCTGAAACTCGAAACCGGATTAACGAGCATCAGGCACCAGCATCGATTTAATTAAGTGCGTTCCAAACCCGTTCCGGGGTCAACGGCATACGGATGTCTTTTACTTTTTTACCGACGCTCCACAGGGCATCGATCACGGCATTCACAACGGCAGGAGTAGAGCCAATGCATCCTGCTTCGCCTGCGCCTTTCACCCCTAGTGGATTGTGGGGACAAGGCGTAACCTGGCTTGAAGTTTCAAACATCGGAAAATCATCGGCCCGCGGCATGCAGTAATCCATATAGGAGCCGTTGGCAATTTGACCATCCTCATCGTATTCAACACCTTCCATTAATGCTTGACCAATACCTTGCGCAACACCACCATGGATTTGACCTTCGACAATCATCGGGTTGATCACCGTGCCAACATCATCCACTGCAATAAATCGTTTCAGGGTTACCTTACCGGTATCTTTATCAATTTCCACCATCGCGATGTGGCAGCCAAAGGGATAGGTGAAGTTGACGGGGTCGTAGAAACTGCTGAAGTCAAGCCCAGGTTCAAGGTCTTTGGGATAGACATGAGGCACATAGGCGGTTAAAGCAATTTCTGCAAAACTCAACGATTTGTCCGTGCCAATGATGGTAAACTTGCCATCGGCAAAATCAATATCTTTCACACTGGCTTCTAGTTTATGGGCGGCGATCTTTTTGCCTTTCTCAACAATCTTGTCAATGCTTTTTACGATGGCCGTACCGCCTACCGCTATACTGCGCGAACCGTAAGTACCCATACCAAAAGCTACCGAATCACTGTCCCCATGAATGATATCAACATCCTCCATCGGTATACCTAATTTATCGGCTACCACCTGAGCGAAAGTAGTCTCATGCCCTTGTCCGTGTGAATGCGAGCCCGTGAATACACTGACTTTTCCGGTGGGCTGAACACGCACCTGGCCGACTTCATATAAGCCGGCCCTTGCACCCAGTGAACCCACTACTGCTGAAGGCGCAATTCCGCAGGCTTCGATGTAGGTTGAAAAACCAACGCCCAATAATTTTCCTTTCTTGGCAGCTTCCTTTTGTTGCTTCCGGAAATCGATATAACCAAAAGCCTCCAATCCCTTTTTCAAAACTCCCTCATAGTTACCGCTGTCATATTGCAGGGCCACCTGTGTTTGATATCCCGGTTGGTTCACGCCATCAAAAGGCGGGATAAAATTCTTGAAGCGGAGTTCCGCCGGATCCATCCCCATTTCCAATGCACCCAGGTCCATCAGGCGCTCTAATAGATAAGTAGCCTCCGGTCTTCCTGCGCCGCGATAAGCATCCACTACGTTGGTATTCGTAAACACTGCAGTGACATCTACATTTATTTTGGGTGTAGTATAGAGGCCTTGCATAAGGGTACCATGAAGGTAAGTAGGAACGCACGATCCAAAGGTTGAAAGGTAGGCGCCCAGGTTGGCAAATGTTTTTACGCGTAGGGCCAGGATTTTCCCATCCTTATCGAAACCCATTTCGGCTTTGGTTACATGATCGCGGCCATGCGCATCGAGCAAAAAACTTTCGGCCCGCTCGGAAGTCCATTTAATCGGAAGTCCCAATTTCTGTGAACACCATGTTACCAATGCTTCTTCTGTATAATGAAAAATCTTGCTTCCAAAACCACCGCCTACATCAGGGCCAACCACCCGCACTTTATGTTCGGGAATTCCTAAAACAAAGGCGCACATCAGCAGGCGGATCACATGAGGATTTTGTGTACTTGTATATAGAGTGTACTTGTCGGAGGTTGCATCATACGAACCGATGTAGCTGCGCGGTTCAATCGCATTAGGTGAGAGGCGCTGGTTTACGATGTCCAATGTGGTGACATGAGCCGCTTTCGACATTGCCGCATCCACCTCGGCTTTTGGATTACCGAGTTCCCAATCGAAGCAAATGTTGTTCGGTACATCATCATGTACCAAAGGTGCACCTGGCTTTACGGCTTCGGCAGCGTTGATAACACAAGGTTTTTTCTCATAGTCAACGATAACCGCTTCCACGGCATCTTTGGCCTGTTCACGGGTGTTGGCAACGATAAACGCCACAGGGTCGCCCACCTGCCTTACTCTATCAGCCGCCAACAAAGGGTGCTTTGGCTCCTTCATGGCAGTACCATTCTTAAAATTGACCTGCCAACCACAAGGCACACCGTTGACAGCGTCAACGTCGGCACCTGTGAAAATAGCGACTACGCCAGGCATGGCCTTCGCTTTGGCGACATCAACCTTCCTGACTTTGGCGTTGGCGTAAGGGCTGCGTACAAATGCGCCATACACCATACCCGGCAACTTAATATCATCGGTATACTTTCCTTTCCCGGTAATGAATCGTTTGTCTTCTACCCGTTTTACAGATTTTCCAATATATCCTGCTGTAGCGCTCATAGTCGTTGGGTTTACATTTTTTTGGCCGCGTATTGAATAGACTTAACAATATTATGGTAGCCCGTGCAACGGCAGAGGTTGCCTTCCAGGGCATGGCGGATTTCTGCTTCGCTCGGTGCTGAATTGTTTTTTAACAAATCGGCAGCCGTCATGATCATACCAGGTGTGCAGAAGCCACATTGAAGTCCGTGCTCCTGATGAAAGCCTTCTTGTAACGGATGAAGTTTGCCATTAGTAGAGAGGCCTTCAATGGTAAGAACCTCACTGCCATCCACCTGCACCGCGAGCAGGGTACAACTTTTTACAGCTTTTCCATTGACATGGACAGTGCAAGCCCCACATCCGCTGGTATCGCAGCCAATGTGTGTGCCGGTAAGTCTTAGGGTTTCGCGCAGGTAATGTGCCAAAAGCATCCGGGGCTCAACTTCGTGGCTGTACTCCACGCCGTTGACCTTAACATTGATTTTCACATTCATAGAATATAGATTTTTTAAAGACCGGAAAGGAATAGAAAGGAGAACACTAACTGATTGTAAAGTAGGGATTTTCATTGAATATGTAACACCCTTTATGGACGTTTAAATTGGCCCATTCGGACCATGCTTCAGGGCGCACCACAGCAGTCCGACCTAACAAATTACCTCCACATTTAATAGTCGCCTTTTCAACTTCCAGGCCTTGGGGGCAGTGCAGGGCTATATTTTTTGCCAGGGGATGTGATAATTTGAGTTTTTTAGCGATACCAAAGGAGATCAAATTAATTTTCATGCTTTGGCTGTCTTGATTCTAAAAACTTTTTCATTTCCCTCCATGAAAGTGTGGCGCAATCATAACGTTCCGAAAAGTCGTGTACTCCGGAGAAGGCGAGAAAATCATCTGATAAAATTGATGTTTCAGGTTGTATTTCTTTGTTAATGAAGTCAAGAAAATTATTACAAAGTTCCAATGCTTCTTCAAGCGATTTGCCTTCCATTGACCTTGTTAAAACAGATGTCGACGCTTTCGAAATTGCGCATCCAAAGCCATGAAAATGAAGGGCATTAATTTTTGTTGAACTGCTGTCGACAAAAATTTCAAACCGGTCGCCACAGATCGGGTTGTATGCTTTAATGGTATGAGGGGCATCTCCTATTTTTCTAAAATGAAACGGCGCATCATTGTGGGCTTTAATGATTTCAGTGTATAACTTTTTTAATTCACCCTTCACGACCAGAATTTTTTAAGTTCCACTAAGGCTTCGATGGTTTTGTCAACATCATCCCTTGTATTGTATATTGAAAACGAGGCCCTCACCGTGGCGGGAACACCCATTGATTCCAACAGGGGCTGTGCACAATGATGGCCAGCCCGAACGGCAATGTGCTCATGGGCTAGAAAGCTTGCCACATCATGTGGATGGATATTGTCTGCATTAAAGGAGACGATGCTGCCGGAATTTTCAGGGTTTCCGACGAATTTGAAATTGCCTGATGATCTCAACCTTTCTTTAAAATAGTTACGCAAATTACTCGTATGATTTGTTGTTTCATTCAAATCCAATTGGTGTATAAAATCGATAGCGGCCCCCAGTCCGATTACGCCTGCGATATTAGGAGTTCCAGCCTCCAGGTTGTAGGGGTAGTCCAAAAACTCAGTATGGGTGAATTCTACATTTTTGATACTTCCGCCACCATAAATAAACGGATCGACTTGCCGGGTAAATTTTTCGTTGCAATACAATACGCCTGTGCCAAGGGGTCCAAACATTTTATGGGCAGAAAAAACCAGGAAATCCAAATTCATTCTTTCTACGCTGAGGGGATAATGCCCCACGCTTTGTGCGGCATCAACCAATACCGGAATATTTTTTTTATGTGCCAGGGAAATAATTTCTTCTATCGGGTTAATGGTCCCGAGTACGTTTGAAATGTGTGTCACGGCTACCAGTTTGGTTCGATTGTTTAGCAGGTTATGCATAGCTTCTAAAACCAGTTCGCCCCGGTCATCGACCGGAATAATTTCCAGGGATGATCCGGTTTGTTTACAAACTTGTTGCCAGGGGATGAGGTTGGCATGATGCTCCATGGCGGAGACTACCACATTATCTCCTTTGTGCAAATTCTTTTTCAGAAAACCCTGTGCTACTATATTTATCGATTCAGTTGCGCCTTTGGTGAAGGCGATGGTGTCGGGGATAGAGGCTCCCATGAGGTTGCAGATTTTCTTACGGACTCCTTCATACCGTTGGGTGGCGTCGGCTGAGAGTTCATAGAGTCCGCGATGTACATTGGCGTTTTCTTTTTCGTAGAAATCGGTGATCGTTTGAATGACGGACCGGGGTTTCTGTGATGTGGCTGCATTGTCGAGATAAATCAATTCCGGCCGATGCGTGAAAATCGGGAAGTGGCTTTTAATAGATTTCAGGGACAGTGCCATTAATTCTAGATACGGACCTTAAAGGTAGCCTGTCCATTGAACAAGATTTGCTTTTTTGGGTCTAAACAACATAATTATTTTGTTGAACTTCGGGGGATCAATCGGACAGCGTTCCGGACAATCCCTCTTCGAAGACCTTTTTTCCTAACCCTCAGATCCTCCATTTATCGCACGACTTGTACCAGATCATTTGGTTTTGTACTTTATGTCAATTGTCCTTCCCCACTCTCCCAATGAAAACGCCATCCAACTTTCGAATGTTTCTTTCCGGAAAACAGACTGTCATCTGTTTCGGGCTTGTCCTCACTTCTATTTTCAGTGTCGCCCAAAAGAACCCATGGGAGCCACTTTTCAACGGTAAGGACCTGAAGGGCTGGGAGCAGGTGGGGCCTGGAAAATTTTTAGTGGAGGACGGAAAACTTAAGACCGTGGGAGGAATGGGGATGATCCTGTACCCGGCTAAAAAATTTGGTGACGTGGTGTTGCGTATAGTCTATACGGTTGAGGACGACGATGTGAACTCAGGCGTATTTGTCCGCCTCCCTGAAAAGCCTGCGGACGAGTGGGAGGCTGTCAACAAAGGTTATGAGGTGCAAATCGACAACGGCACCCGCCACGTTGGCGGTGAGTATCACTGCAGCGGCGTGCTATACTCCCTCACCAAAGCCATGGCGCACCCTCAGCGCAAGCCAGGTGAATGGAACGAACTCGAGATCACCCTTGATGGCCCGAGAACAATAGTCCTGCTGAACGGAGTGAAGGTTACCGACTATACTGAAGGTGACCCTGTCCCGGCTAAAACCCGCGACTTTGAACCCGACCGTGGACCGCGCCCGCTTACAGGATTCATCGGCATACAGAACCACGATCCGCTTTCGACGGCATACTTTAAGGAGATTTCCGTGAGAGCGTTGGCGAAGAAATGAAGCTATCGACTACCGAATGGCAATCGGTCTCCCCGGCGATCCGGAAGCTCCCACAAAGCGGATCGGCGTGAAAATGAACAGAAACTCATACACCTTGTCGGCCGCCAGCGATTCGAGATCCATATTTTCGAGATTGAAAATACCATTCTTCATCATTAACTCCTGGTGGACGGGTACCACAAGATCCGGGTTTGGATTCGGCATAACTTCCGTGGGCCCAGTATCGGCACCCGTCATACATACCTGTTTGGCAACGAGCCAGCGTGCTACCTCAAGGCCAATACCCGGTGGGTTGCTATTGAACTCCTGCGGCGATTTCCACAATTGTGCCCAACCGTATCGAAATACAATCACATCACCGGGGGTGATACTATTTTCCAAAATACCTTGTTTGGCGAGCGCACCCCGGACGTCGGCAAGAGTCACTTCGTAGCTGTTGGAAAGTCTCTCTACTGCTTTGTAAGCCGCTATGTCGACGAGGATCCCCCGCGTCACAATGGGCTTGACGTTCTGCACGCCGAGGTTACGCAAGCCGTCGGGATGGACGACCTCCTCCTGGGTGAATCCATTATAATAGACACCCTTCATCGTGCCATCACCATACTTTATCAGCGCACCGATGTGCCCGGGACCATCAAACTGTGTCCCCACTTGGCCCAGTTCACCCGTGATCACCTCCTCGTTTCCGAGTTGCATATTTTTTCCCGCTGCCGGGCCGGTATCTACTACCGAAAGCTTGAATGATCGTGTAGCAATCATGGGCATGGTTCGTTCGTAGGGATGGCCCAGCTCATAAACCTTGCCTTCCTTAGCGTATGTCAGTGCTTTTATGATTTTCTCCGGCGTAATCCAGTTCGATGCCCCGGCCTGGTCCTGGGCTCCCCAAAGGGCATTCGGCCACCAGGGTCCACGCTCACGGGTCTGGCTAATAACCGGGAAAGTTGCCGTTGTGATCATGAGAAATACAAAGAGGGTTTTCATAGGGTTCACATTAGACAATTAAGATATGCAAAACGCAGTGACAATTCCACAATCTCGTTTCTAAGGAATGGAGGAATCCCACGGTAAACAAATGAGCCTTGTCTCAAAAATGAAAATGAATCATACCAGTGATTTCAAATAAGACTGGTCGCTGGCAGTCAATAAATAAATGCATTTATCGTTATAGTAAAACAACTTTCTGAAGGGAAGGCCCATCATAGGCTAAAGGGTTCAGCTTTTTGTAACCTTCATTGCCATATCGGAGTATCCAACATTAGTTGTGATGGAAAATCAAAGAACCGTACTCGTAAAATAATGTTAACCCCCTTTTATGCTATTTAGTTACTTTCTGCTTGCGTTACGGAATGTAAGGAAACAACGTGGTTATGCTATCATCAATACACTGGGTCTTGCCATAGGCCTTGCGTCAGCAATATTTATTTTTCTTTATGTGCGACATGAACGTTCCTATGATGCTTTCCATCCCTTTGCCGATCAAACGTATCGACTTGGCTATCGCCTGGAGTTTAAGAATGGGCAAAGTGAGAACTACCCTGCTTCTCCTGCCGGATGGGACAATTACATTAAAGACACATATGCCGGAATATCAGCAATAACAAGTTTTACTTCCACGGGTATGCCCACCAGCATCCAATTCGAGGAAGCTGACAAAATCGTATTAACAGAAGATATCATCTGGGCAGAAACCAATTTTCATACGATCATTTCCATTCCCCTCATCAAAGGCGACTTCAAAAATCCGCTGAAGGAGGTAAACAGTTTATTGCTGTGTGAAAGTGCAGCGAAAGAACTTTTTGGCAATGAAGATCCGATTAACAAACTGGTCAATATCTCACATGCTTATATGACCAACGGTCAGAAGGTAACGATGATTGTTTCCGGGGTTTATAAGGATTTTCCTACAAACACTCACCTGCGGCCTAAATACATCCTTAATATTTTATCCCTGAAACCTTTTATTAAGGATCTCGAAACCATGCTCGATGCTTCGATGGCTGACCAGGAAGGGAATAATTTCTGGACGCAATCTTTCTTTGTCTGTAATGATGAGAGTAAGATTCCAGGAATCCAGGAGGATTTGCAAAAGCGCGCAAATGCCCTTATTGAAAGATTCAAGCTGGACTTTAAGTTCAAGCCCATTGTGAGAAAAATCACTGAAGCACATTTTGATCAGGAGGTAGACTGGAGCATTTCGAGTAAATCTGCTGATGAAAAATACATCTATGTTTTCATCTCCATAGCCATATTGATCCTGTTAGTGGCATGTATCAATTATGTAAACCTGGCTACCGCACGGTCTGTCAGCCGTGCCAAGGAGATAGGCTTAAGAAAAACATTCGGAGGATTCAGATGGCAGCTGTTTTTACAGTTTATGCTGGAGGCTTTTATTCTGGTGGTCATTGCTACTGCCGTAGCGGTACTGCTTGTCCTGTTTTTCATTCCTCAGTTCAATGATCTGACATCAAGGACATTTCGCATTCAGGATGTCTTTAGTGCCGACATGCTACTGCTTATTGCAGGTGTTATTTTTATCGTTTCACTTCTGGCAGGAAGTTATCCGGCATTGTTTGTTTCCGGTTTCGAGCCTGCCAATGTACTCAAAGGCAAGTTTGCTTTCCGGAAAGGATCAAATGTTTTCAGGCAATTCCTCACGACGATACAATTTGTTGTCGCGGTGATGCTACTTGCAGGTACGGTGATCGTTGTACGTCAGATGGACCTGATGCGCAACTCGAAGCTGAATGAAATGGGTAAGCAAATTGTCTCTATCCGGTACGGAGGCTTTACCGGTGTTGCAGATGATCAGAAATACCTTGCCTATAAACAGCTCATCTTACAGGATCCGGAAATTGAGGCCGTTACCCTCGCCAATCATTTACCGAGGCTTAATTTTTTCGGACCCATCAGCATGCAGATGCAGTTTCCTGAAATCAATGAAGATAAATATGAATGGTTCCAGTTAAATGGTGACTATGATTTTCCTAAAACCTTTAAGCTTAAAATTCTAGCAGGCAGGGATTTTGATCATAGCAACATTCGCGATTCTACAGCTATCCTGCTGAACGAGTCTGCAGTGAAAGCATTAAAGCTTACACCGGAAACAGCGGTTGGAAAAACGGTTGTGCGGCCAGCCCATGTGATGGGCTATAGCCAGCCCGATTCAACACGGGCTCCAATCACCGGAATTGTTATCGGTGTCGTTGAAGACTTTCCTTATAAGAGTATGCACCAGCGTATTGACCCACTCGCTATTTCACCCAAACCGCACTCGGATGACCGCATTATTCATGTGCGCCTGCCGGTCGGGAAGATCGGCGAAAAAATAAAGTCACTGGAAGCAAAATGGAAACAAGTGTTTCCGGAATTCGGCTTCGACTATTGGTTCATTGACGATGAGTTCGGGAGAATGTATGAGAATGAAACGCAGGTAGCAGCGATCACCGAAAAATTTTCTGCCCTAGCCATTCTCATAACGTGTGTTGGTTTGTATGGGCTCGCAGCGTTTTTTTCACAACAGCGAACAAAGGAAATTGGTATTCGCAAAACGATGGGAGCCAGCAATGCACAGGTTCTGATATTACTCTTAAGCATCTTTGGCCGATTACTACTCATTGCTTGCGTGATAGGGTTACCCATTACTTATTACTTCTCTGCACAGTGGCTGGCTGGTTTCTCCTATCAAACCAATCTCTCGCTCTGGGTATTTGGAAGTGTTGTGCTCACCATGGTTCTTATTACGTTTCTTACCGTAGGCTTTGAAACGTTGAAGGCTTCCATGGCAAATCCGATTGTGGCCCTTAAACACGAGTAGTTTTCATTTTCAGTACTTCAATAGAGATTATAGAGTTGTACAGCATCCCCGTCTTACGGCGTGTGATAAGTGAAGGAACTAATGGAGGTCAGTAGAAGCTCTTGCCAGAGGTGTTGTAACTCATTTTTTGACCTGCCACTGAATTCATGTTTTCGAAATGTAAAATTCGAATAACTTACAGTTATCAGTGATTCTATAAAATGGTATATTAGGTAGTATATTTTGCAACACTTGCCTATAGTTCATTTAGCAAAACAATGTTAATATGAAAACAGGATCAATTAGCTCACCACTTTCCCCTGCAAAGCAGGAAGGATTCATTGTAACAAAGGTTCTTCCGTATATCATTTCCCTGGCTGTCCTTGCTGGGTTGAATTCCTGTAATCCTAAAACAGAATCAACGCAGGTTGGGGACGATGATATTGGAGGCGTGATCACAGGTCCAAGTGGGCCGGAAGCAGGTGTATGGGTGATTGCCGAAACGCATGACCTTCCTACCCGGTTTGCCAAGATTGTAGTTACCGATGATAAAGGCCAGTATTTAGTCCCAGACCTTCCAAGTGCCAATTACTCCGTCTGGGTACGCGGCTATGGTTTGGTGGATTCGCCAAAGAAAGAAGCTAAACCAGGCAGCACACTAGACCTGGAGGCCGTGGTTGCGCCCGATCCCCATGCTGCAGCTGAATATTATCCGGCGGGCTACTGGTTTTCTCTGCTCCATGTGCCGGACAAAAGCAAGTTTCCCGGAACCGGGCCACAAGGAAATGGCGTTGCCCCCAGTATGTTAAACCAAGCTCAGTTTTTAAGGTCAATTAAATCAGGAACCTGCCTGGCCTGTCACCAATTGGGCAGCAAAGGCACCCGTGAGTTTCAGCCATCGATGGGAAAATTTAATTCCGCTGAAGAAGCCTGGGAACGCCGGTTGCAATCTGGACAAGCTGGCGGTAGTATGATCTCCACCCTGCACCAGGTTGGACGCGAGGAGGTACTCAGGATGTTCGCTGACTGGACCACCCGGATTGCTGAAGGTGAAGTGCCACAAGCACCACCCCGTCCACAGGGGTTGGAAAGAAATGTCGTCATCACACAATGGGACTGGGCCGATCCTAAAACATATCTCCACGATCTCGTTTCTACAGACCGGAGGAATCCCACCTTGAACGCCAATGGTGCGCTCTATGGTGCGGCGGAAGTAAGTGCCGATTATTTGCCTGTTTTGGATCCTATGAAACACGTGACGAGTCAGGTACCTCTGACGGTACGGGACCCGAAGACGGAACCTGCGACAGGGCCGGAGATGCCACAACCTTCGCCCTATTGGGGCAATGAGCCTATATGGAACAGCAAGACCAATGTTCACAATCCGATGCTCGATGACCAGGGTAAAGTATGGATTACCGCAACGGTGCGTCCGCCCGAAAATCCCGACTTTTGTAAGGAAGGGTCTGACCATCCATCCGCTAAGCTGTTCCCGCTTGAAAAGGCCTATCGCCATCTCGGTTATTATGATCCGGAAACTAAGAAGTATACACCCATCGGCACCTGCTTCAGTACACACCACCTGATGTTTGCGGAAGATGATAACAATACACTCTGGACAAGCGGTGGCGGAGATGTCATCGGGTGGCTGGACACCAAAAAGTATAAGGAGACTGGCGACGAGAAAGCTTCACAAGGATGGACGGCGCTCATCCTGGATACCAATGGCAATGGCAAGCGGGATAAATATGTAGAACCCGATGCTCCCGTTGATCCTAAAATGGATAAGCGGATCGCGAAAGGATTATACGCTTGTTCCCCTGCGGCGGACGGTTCAGTTTGGGGATCTTCGTTGGGATATCCCGGCGCTGTAGTCCGGCTGGATCCGGGATCACACCCACCTGAAACTGCGCTCGTGGAATATTACGAGCTACCGTTGAATGATGCAGGGGAGCCTGTGAATGGATTCTCACCGCGAGGTATGGATGTGGATCGCAATGGTGTGGCATGGGTAGCCCTGGCCAGCGGCCACCTTGCCAGCTTCGACCGGCGAAAGTGCAAGGGGTCGCTCAATGGTCCTAATGCAACAGGCCAGCATTGTCCCGAGGGGTGGACGTTCTATACTGAACCCTTGCCTCAACTTCAGGGTGTAAAGGAAGAAGGAAGTGCTGAGTCAAGCTACTATACCTGGGTAGATCAATTCAACACGTTTGGGCTAGGCGAAAATACACCGATCAATACGGGAAACGAATCAGAAGGGCTGCTGGCGCTTAAAGACGGAAAATGGGTAGTTCTCCGTGTCCCATACCCCATGGGATTTTATACGAAATGGATGGATGGCAGGATCGATGATCCTAATGGAGGCTGGAAGGGACGGGGGCTCTGGGCAACGGTGAGCACACGCGCTCCTTTTCATATGGAGGGTGGGAAAGGTACGACGAGCAAGGTATTTAAGTTCCAGCTTCGGCCTGATCCGTTGGCGAGGTAAAGCGTAGCGCGAAGAATCTGTTGAAGCGTAAGAAAGACGTGGTTTAAAAGCACTAATTGTTTTGGTTATTTTCCTTGCGCTGATTATTCCTCAGTTTGGCGCAAGTCTTGGATCGAGCAGAGGCAAGCGGGCGACTTGTGCCTAAGACGCACACATGAAGCTACTGCACAGGCTTGTGAATCGAGGATCAATAGATAAATATTTGAATGGGGCATTTCAAAAGAGCCAGGTACGAAAGAGCCGCCTTTTCAAACTCACTTCATGTCACTTGTGCAGACTGTAGAATTACTAAAGCGTGCGCACGTCATAGGGAGGGGATTTCCCGCCGTGGCGGGGAACACGTGCCACAGTTGCTCACTTTCTGAATGAGCAACTTCGCCATGATGGTTCTTTTTGTCAAAAATCAGACTTTACAATATATTAGGATCAGGAGTGTAGATTGTCGGAATGAAATCATTCATAATAGCGCTGATCTCCCTTATTATCCAAGCCGGGGAAAATCCCCGGAAGGACGAACAGAATGATGTGCAAATCTTAACCGTGCATCAGGATAAAAACGCAGGAACCATCGCTGTATTTCGAAACGAGGATCAGGGGCCCTTACTAACCCAAAACGCACTACCAAATATCCGACCCTATATACATCCCATTATAGCTCCGGATGGGAACGGAGTACTTACGGAATTCAGTCCCGCACACCATAAACATCAAACCGGACTTTATTGGGGTTTGAAACAGGTAAATGGCCGTGATTATTTTATGAACTGGCAAGGAGACTACTGGCGTCGGATTTCAGCAACGATTATTGAAGGGAAAGGGCAGCGGGTAAGGTGGCAGGTAGTTTACGAGTTGCTCGACGAAAAAGCCAGCGCTATCCTGACCGAAACCCAAAACTGGTCGATGCAGGAAACCAATGGTAAATTTCTTCTGGACCTGGAATGGCGAGGTGAAGCAAAAATTGACATCACCCTGGGAAAATTCTATGTCGGCGGTTTGTTCCTTCGCATGCCATGGCGCAAAGGCATTGCGGGTGAAGTAATCAATGCTGATGGAAAAAGAAACAGTGAGGCGGAAGGGCAGCGCGCCAAATGGAACGATCTTGGGATCCGGATTGATGGACGGGAAGACGCGGCGCACATCGCTATCCTGGATCACCGAGATAACGCTGACTTTCCCATAGCCTGGCGCGTAGATAACGAACTGGGTATGGGCCCTTCACGGCAAATTTTAGGAGATTGGAGTATCCGCAAAGGTGAAACCGAGGTGATCCGGTACAGGTTGATCGTTTACACCGGAGAGTTTAGCGCTGCTGCCATTACCCGTTTATGGAAAGAATACAGTGGTGAGTAATGCATCTTAACTCAATGTCGTTCAGTTAAGAATTCCATTACACAAAAGACCACGAAGAAGGCACAAAGATTCATATAAAGAAAGTCCCTTTGTGGACCTTTGGATTTTTGTGGCCCTTTGTGCCATGGCTGTATTTGTCAATAGCTAAGCGACATTTTAACTGTGTAATTTAAACAGATGAAACCATTCCTTCTCTATCTAAGTATATTCACATGCTTGCTACATGTTTCCTGCGAGCGAAATACTCACCAGAGATCTTCGGGGAACGAGGGTATCGATAAGTACGATAACTATACTGACTGGGCTATCTACCGCGGGGACAAAAAGTCCAATCAATATTCGGAGCTGGCCCAGATCCATGCGGCCAATGTTCACCTCCTTAAGCCAGTCTGGGAATATCACACCGGTGATCCCAACGGCCCATCCATGTATGCTAACCCCATCATCATCGAAGGCCTTATGTATTTCACAACGCCAAGGTTGGATGCGGTTGCCTTGAATGCGGTAACGGGAAAGGAAGTCTGGAAGTTCGAATCCGCCAGATACAACGATGACCAAAGGGTTTTTCGCGGGCGTAACCGGGGTGTGACATATTGGGAGGGCGCAGAAGGCAAACGAATTTTTCATTTCGTGAATGACAAAGTGTATGCGCTGGATGCTAAGTCGGGCGAGATGATCAAATCATTTGGTCAGGGAGGCTTTATCGATTTGCGTCAGGACCTTGGCATTGATCCCGTTAACGCGTCCATCGAGGTCACTACTCCCGGGATAATATACAGGAACTTCCTGATCGTCACTTCCCGCGTACCTGAGGAGTACAATTCTACCCCCGGACACGTGCGTGCTTATGACGCGGTGACTGGAGAATTCAGATGGATCTTTCACACGATACCGCAAAAGGGTGAGTTTGGTTACGATACGTGGGAGTTTATGGATGGTGAGACCTATGGCGGAGCCAACCCCTGGGGTGGATTTTCTGTTGACGAAAAAAGGGGCTGGGTCTTCTTTGCAACAGGTTCGCCTGCAAATGATTTTTATGGCGGCTTCCGGAAAGGAATGAACTTGTTTGGAAATTCCATTCTGGCACTGGACGCCTCCACAGGCGAACGAAAGTGGCATTTCCAGACCGTGCACCATGATATCTGGGATTATGATAATCCGGCGGCCCCTATACTGGTCACGATACAATCCAACGGTTCATCCAGGGATGCCGTTGTTCAGCTGACAAAAATGGGCCTCACCTTTGTATTAGACCGCGATACCGGAAAGCCTTTGTTCCCTATGGAAGAGATCCCCGTACCGGCGTCAACAGTGCCGGGTGAGGTTACCTGGCCTACGCAGCCGTTTCCTTTATTGCCACCTCCACTCGTACGCTTATCCCTGAGCGAGGCCGATTTGACCAACATTACTCCCGAATCCCGTGCTTCTGCTTTGGCGCAATTCAAAAAATATAAAACTGGTTTTATTTACACTCCGCCGTCTTTGCAGGGCACCATCACCACACCAAGTCACCAGGGTGGAGTGGAATGGGGTGGCGCTTCGTTCGATCCCGCCTCCAATGTGCTGTATGTAAACGCTAATGAAGCTCCATCCATCAATACACTCCGGATGTTTTACGATGTGGACAAGACGGCTACCCCCGTTGAACATGGTGCTATGCTATATAAGAAAAACTGCACGGCTTGTCACGGATTGGAAAGACAGGGAAATCCTCCGGTGTATCCTGCTCTCACTAACCTGAAAAAAAACGATGGAGAGATCCAAACCATATTGCGTCAGGGATCAGGCATCATGCCGGCCTTCACCCAGTTTTCTAATGAAGAGATGAATTCGCTTATCGCATTTTTGAGAAGTGACGGGGGTAATAGTAAGCGTAGTGAAACAGCAGGCATGCTAATCCGGTATTCGGTTCAGATACCTTTTTTTCTTGACTCAACTGGTGCACCTGCCATTTCTCCTCCATGGGGTACATTGAATGCCATCGACCTGGGTGCAGGCTCGATCTTGTGGAAAGTTCCTCTCGGTGAATATCCTGATTTGGTTGAGAAAGGTATCCGGCATACAGGGGCGAAAAACTTCGGTGGACCGGTCGCCACTGCAGGAGGTATCGTATTTATCGCAGCTACTCCTGACGAAAAGATACGTGCGTTTGATACCCATTCGGGTTCTGTTTTATGGGAGTACAAGCTGCCGGCAGGAGGTTATGCGACACCCAGCATATACGTGATTGATGGAACGCAATATGTTGTGATTGCTGCAGGAGGGGGAGGTAAGAACGGAACGAAGTACGGAGATTCGATCATTGCGTTTGCACTTCCTACGGAAGAAGCTAAGTCTCTTTCAACAAATAAAGTGGTGGAGAGTGAGTGGACTGACCTGTTCGATGGCCTTACCTTGAACGGCTGGGTACACCTCAACGGATCGCATAACTATACCGTTGAAGGTGGCGCCATTGTTGGAAGTACTGTTGAAGGAAGCCCAAATTCTTTTCTTTGCACGCGGCAGGAATTTGGAGACTTCGAACTTGAGCTGGATGTCATGATCGATAGTGTTACAAACTCCGGGATACAAATCAGATCTAAAGTAAGGCCGTTCACCGTGGGAGAAGGCTATGATCTGAGAGCTGGCCGGGTAAATGGGCCACAAGTCGAAATGCAACGGAACCACCGGCAGGGTACGCCGACTACAGGGCTCATTTATGGTGAAGCATTGGGTACAGGCTGGCTTTCTTCAGCGGAAAAAATACAAAACGGGCATCATTATTTGTATAATGAGGGTTGGAATAAAATGAGGATCTTGGCAAGAGGTCCACGCATCCAGACGTGGGTGAATGGACATCCTGTGGAGGATCTTGTCAACGAGGAAATGTATAAGACACATTCCAGTGGATTTATCGGCCTGCAAATGCACGGCATCGAGGGCGGCGGACCTTTCACGATGAAATGGAAAAATATCAGGATCAGGCCAGTTCCGTAAACAACTTTATCGGGGAACAAGGAAAGTTTTATTATTTACAATCCTAAAAATTAATCTCACGTCCATTAATGGTGGCCTTCATCAGGATGGAGCCCTGGCCCCAGGCATCGCTGTATTCTTTCACGAATCCTATACCGCTGGCTAATGTAATGGTGTACTCTTCATCGGCCATGCCTGCAACATCCAAATAGTATGCCTTACAAGCCTTCAATTTTTTAATGCCTATGTAGAGCGTTGTTATCGATAATGAAACGTTAGCTTCGCCATAATTGTCCAATGGGTAGGACCAGGCATCTCCATCTTGCCCATAGAGCCTGAATCTGTTTTCTTCACTATTATTTGCGCGACGCAAAATGTAAACAAATCCGTTATCATCAACGCGGTAGTAGGCTGTGTCCAGGATATTTTCTACCGCCGTGCCCCATCCGGAAATTATTTCATAGTAAGTATGATCATTCAGGTCAACGGTGGCAGTTACCCGCTTAAAGTAATGGCTGTCGTTCAAATCCTTGTTCGTTGATTCGAATATCCACGAATTGCCAATTTGTAGCGGCAGGTAAGTGTTAGCGTGTGTATTATCTGATTCTATATTAACAGGAGAATCATCACACGCCAGCAAAATCGTAGAGAAGAATAACAGGTTTATCGTTTTCATAATTACAGACGTCGGGGTTTACTGTTTGACACACCTTTTATTGAAAAGGTTGGATCCTTATTCAGGCTTTCAGTCCCTGTTGGATCAATGAGCTTCAATGGTATAGGGAGAAGTGTGATGTTCATTCCCCTACAAGTTATTCATGGCGAATAGCATTTATCGGATCAGATACTGCCGCCTTAAACGTTTCAAAGCCTACGGTAAGCAGCGTAATGAGCATCAATCCTAAAACACTAGCCGCAAAGATCAGTAGATCAAGAGGCTCCCGGTACACAAATGTTTTCAGCCATTGATCGCCCATATACCACGCCACCGGTACTGCAACAACGATGGCCACCACAAATATCTTGAAGAAACTAAGCAGGAACATGGCGATGACCTGGCCCACCGAGGCACCCAGCACTTTGCGTATACCCACCTCTTTTGTTTTTTGCTCAGCCGAGTAAGAAGCCAGACCATACAAGCCCAGGGCTGTAATGATCAACGCCAACACGGCGAAGCTTTTCGCCAGCGACGAAATTCTGCGCTCGGTTTTATACATCTTGCCGAATTCATCGCTAAGAAACCAGTAGTCGAAGCCTACGCCAGGCAAAACTTTTTTCCAGGTGGCCTCCAGGAATGCAATCTTCTCCGGAATTTTTCCGACGGGCAGTTCCACATACAGGATCTTATCCATCTGGTGTAGCCTCGGATTGATCACCAGCGGCTCAATACCGTGGTAGGCCGACTGAAAGGGAAAATTCTTCACCACGCCGATCACCTTTCCGCTACGGTTGGCAGACACTTCCAGGCCGCTTAAGCCCAGGGCCTCCTCGGCGGTTTTGTTCAGCGCTTTCAAAGCCGATTCATTGATGAGGTAGGAGGAGGAGTCGGCCGTGTTTTTGGGATAGAACAACCGGCCAGCCAGTAGTTCAAGCTGATATACTTGTGGAAAGTCGAAATCCACATTGAGCTGATGCCATTGATATTCCTGGTCACTTACTTCCGAAAAACGATATACCGCTCCCGTTGGGCCGAACCAGTCCATGCGAGGCAAGTGATTTGCCATCGTGACGTGTTCGATTTCGGGGTCTGCCAGTACGGCATTTTTGAAAGGTTGATATTTCGTATCGGGGGCCGTTCCGCCGTAGCGGATGGATAATATCTGGTTTCCTTTTTCGTTCAGCTTGGAATGCTGCATAAAATTCATTTGCCGTATGATGATCCAGGTGGCGATCACGAGGATCATGGAAACAATAAACTGCAGGGCAACCAGCGTTCGGCGGAAAAATTCGGCGCCTTTGCCCCGTGTAAACCTGCCCTTCAGCACTTCTACAGGTTTAAAGCTCGAAAGAAAAAATGCCGGATAGCTTCCGCCGACCAGCGTAACAAAAAGCAGCGTACCGAGAATGATCAAGAGCATTTCTACCGAGAACAAATCCGAAAATGTAAAAGCTTTATTGGAAAGGGTGTTGAAGGACGGCAGGATGAGGATAACCATAATCACGGCCATCACCAATGCAACGATCGCCATAAACGCCGACTCTTGCAGAAATTGCAAGGCCAGCTCAGACCGGCTACCCCCCAATGATTTGCGCATGCCCACTTCTTTGGCCCGCGTTGAACTTCGTGCCGTAGCCAGGTTCATGTAATTAATGCAGGCGATCAGCAGGATAAGCATGGCTACACTTACAAAAATGGCCAGGTACTTCTTGTCCCCTTTGCCTTCGATCTCCCAATCCGTTAGCGTATCGAAGTGAAGGTCGGTGACGGGCCGTATAAAATGCTCCAGCCTTCCACCCTCGGCCTGGAGGCTCGAATCC
>Ga0184629_10000078_pt1 | contig 37354 bp, 29 predicted proteins | sample PLM4_32_b1_FD_133158 | JGI IMG/M metagenome (GOLD analysis project Ga0184629, IMG submission 133158) | Groundwater sediment microbial communities from an aquifer in East River, Colorado, USA - PLM4_32_b1 | ecosystem: Environmental > Terrestrial > Soil > Riparian zone | place: USA: East River...
GAAGCCAGCCCACCGTCACCACTATAGCCGAGTGAACCTGGAGCTTTACCGGCAATCGTGGTGATCACGCCGGTAGACGAAGTTACCTTGCGAACAATGTTGTTGCCACCATCCGCGATGTACACATTTCCGGATACGTCTGCTGCAACGCCCAACGGAACATTTAGATGCGCTGCGGTAGCAGGACCTCCATCACCAAAATAAGGTGTTGGATCATTTACATTAAAACCCAGGAAGGTACCCGCTATCGTCGTGATTGTTTCCGTTGACGCGTCGATCTTGCGAATAACATTTGCAGCACCATCTACGAAGTAGATATTACCCTGAACATCTACGGCTATCCCTGTCACATAACCCAGATTGGCCGCCGTGGCTGGTCCACCGTCCCCGTTGTAATCAAAATCATTGGCAATACCGGCAATGGTAATAATATTCCCCGGTGTTGTAGCAGGTTCAGGGTCTGATCCTGTACAAGCCTGGATCAAAACCGAAACTGCAAAAAGAGTGGCTTTGAGGACGGTTGTTCTGGCGATGCCCGTCTGCTGCGAAGTGATCGTTTTCATCTTTAGAGATTTATATCGCCATAATGACGACGACCTCAAAAGGATACACTTTTGTCGCAACTTTAATTTGAAGGCATGACAACATTTGAGGTCCCCTGGCAGATCCCCGCTTGTAATGAGAGGCTCTATTTAATTCAACAACTTTTGCGGAATAGTAGTAATTTCTTCCAGCCAGAGGTTGCGATAAAACAGTTCGGCGCCTTCAGATTGGAGTTGAATTTTTCCCTTCATCAACGGTATCTCCCGATCTCCTTCGGCTTGCCGGGAACGATAGAGCACCATGGTGACTTTCCCATTTACGACATGTACGCTGGTGTCTCCGAAACAATAGAGGTCAATTACGTTCCATTCACCTGATGGTTTTTCAGCATCAGGATTTTTAACACAATTTCTTCCATTCGGCCCTTTCTCGCTGAAGGTAAGTAACGGACTGCCTGGTGTATAAATGAATCGTTTCTCATTTTGTCGTACGGCGGGTACGTCCGCGATACCGCCTGCCACACCCCAGTAATCTCCGCAGTCACCTTCCTGGATCTGAAACTCCTGCGACCGCATCCAGAATCCGCCATCCGCTCCATGCGTGCCGACAGCGTGATAAAGAAGTCCGCTATCACGTTTGGCATTGCGCTTAGGATGCCACTTTAGTTTCCCCCATTTGAATTCAAGTCGCAAATGATAGTTCTCAAAAGATTGTTGTGTTGAGATACCTCCAAACTTTTCGCCCGAAATTCGCAACGCAGGTTTTCCATTCTCCTTCACTACAGAGAATACGCGGTCGGGGTCATGGTTCAACCCAGTTGGGCTACCATCAAATTTGTTTTGAATGGTGTCATAAGCCGGTCCAATGTATGTATCCCATCCGCTCAGGTCTTTACCATTAAACAGCGTTATTCCATTGCGGATCAAATAAACAGAGCCGCTGAAATTGCTAAAAATCAATACACTTAAAAGGATTAAAGATGTTCTAAGCCTAAAGTAGTTCATGAAGGAGAATATTTAATATGCTTTCGTCAAGTCAATTTAATGCTTTTATAGTTTAATATTTCACACCTTATGCTGGAATACCATAACCGACTTACTTTGGATGCAATAACACATCGCCACGCGGAACTTAGCCTTAGAATGTGGAGGTGTTTTTTTAGCTTTCAGGAAACCTTTGAGGAAGGATTTTGTTTCCTCAACAGGCAGGAAACATAAAATACTCTAAATCATGAAAATACTACCACTCGGTTCACAAGGACTTCTCACATCGCAACTCGGACTTGGCTGCATGGGCATGTCCGAATTTTATGGATCCTTTGATGATGCTGAATCCATCAAAGTAATTCACCGCGCGATCGATCTGGGGATAACATTTCTTGATACCGCTGACGTTTATGGCCCCCATAAAAATGAAGTGTTGGTCGGTAAAGCACTTAAAGGCAAACGCCATGAAGTAACCCTGGCTACCAAGTTCGGCATCGTACGTGATCCTAACGAACCTTCCAAGCGTGGCGTGAACGGCAAACCCGAGTATGTGCGTTCCTCCTGCGCTGCAAGCCTGCAACGGTTAGGGGTAGACGCTATCGACCTGTACTACCTTCACCGGAAAGATCCTAATACACCCATTGAAGAAACCGTAGGCGCCATGGCTGATCTTGTAAAAGCAGGAAAAGTAAAAACCATCGGACTTTCTGAAGTGTCGCCTGAGACATTGCGAAAAGCCCATGCTGTTCACCCCATCACCGCATTACAGACAGAATATTCCCTCTGGAGCCGTGAGCCGGAAGATGAACTTTTTGATGTTTGCAAAGAACTCAATATAGCCTTCGTAGCTTACTCACCGCTTGGCCGTGGATTTCTCACGGGTCAAATAAAAAAATATGAGGATTTTGAAGCCAACGACTGGCGAAGGTTCTCCCCACGCTTCCAGGGAGAAAATTTTAAAAAGAATTTAGGGCTTGTAAAAAAGTTGGAAGCGATGTCGTCCAAAAAGGGTTGCACACCGTCACAGCTTGCCTTAGCCTGGGTGCTCGCGCAGGGCAATTTTATTTTTCCCATCCCGGGTACTAAACGGATGAAATACCTGGAAGAAAATGTTGGAGCGCTACAAGTCTCATTAACTCAGGAAGAGCTCAACGAACTCAATATCATAGCTCCAAAAGGTGTTGCTTCAGGTTTACGCTACCCTGAAGCTATGATGAAGCTGGTGAGTGCCTAGTGAATTTTATGGTTGCACGACAGACTAAATGTATTAGCCCAAGGCTGATATATTTTACTTTATTCCTTTCCCTTTTTTCCTTTTCTCCCGCAACACTTCAATAAAAGGGGGAAGTATCGAGACAAAAATGATCGCAAAAATTACGTACGTGAAATTCTCTTTGATGACAGGCAATCCGCCGAAGAAATAGCCTATAAAAAGAAAGCTACTCACCCACGCTACACCTCCGGCTATATTATAGGTAGCGAACCTTGCATAACGCATCGTGCCGATACCGGCAACAAATGGGGCAAAGGTGCGGATGATGGGAATAAAACGTGCGTAAATGATCGTCTTTCCGCCGTACTTATCATAAAACTGTTGTGTCTTATTCAGGTACTCCACTTTTAGAAATTTATAGCGACCACTAAAGGCTTTCATCCCAATATATTTCCCGGCATGATAATTTACCAGGTCACCAAGAATTGCGGCTACCATTAGCAATGCCCACATCAACACAATGCTCAGCGTCGTTTCCGGTTTGGCAATAATAGCCCCGGCTGCAAAAAGTAATGAATCACCGGGCAAAAAGGGTGTAACCACCAGTCCGGTTTCAGCAAAAATGATGAGAAAAAGGATAAGGTATGTCCAGGTCTGATAGTCATTCACAATATCCACCAGGTGCTGGTCAATGTGTAAAATAAAGTCAATCAGGGTTTTTATTAGTTCCATGCCTTCGAGGTAAGAGGCGCAAAAATAATCAACTTCCTTACAACCGGAACTATTCGATCGCTAACGAGCCATTACGTCATTTCGAGGAGTCGTCTGCGGCGAAGTCACGAAAATGACGACGAAGCCCGTCCCGCGTTAGCGGAAATCCCTGGCTGTGACGTGCGCACGTTGTAGTCTGGGGATTGCCTCGCTCCAGCACGCTTTCCTACGCTTCGGCTCGCAAAGATGTACTTAATGGATTTAGTCAATCTGAAATTTTCTGGTATAGATCTCCTTCGATACGCGCACGGTGTTGTCCTTCAGGTCCCGATCGAAAGGGCGATTAAGATTATTGCCTGCCAGGTCTTCAAGTCGTGCTTCACTTTCCATCAGATACGTGCCTTTTGACCATGACCCTTCAGGCGTAAACAAATAGATTGTCTCTTCGTCGCGGAGTTCAACGGTACCTGGAAGATACTTGCCTTGACCATCGGCAATACGAATAGCTTCCCGCAGCAGCACACCATCCAGCGCTTCATGAAAGTAAATAATGACTGGTTTCTTAGTGCCGGCTTCAGGTACCCTGATCGTCCAACGTTCAGGATCTGGGGAGAGGCTGTCGCGTGAAATAACAAAAAAATCTTTATGGTAATCCTGTTGCAGCGAAAGTCCCCGCGTATCCGTCCAGTCTGCACCGATCACCAGTCGATAGGTCGCTCCGTTCTCAATGGGCTCTCCCAATCGTTGGTTGGGCTGCAGGTCTCTTTTGATCCTGCCCGGATCCAGCCATAGGGTTAGCAATGTGCGGTCGATGTTCCATAGCTCAGGCTGGAGATCCAGAAACACGGCAGGTATTGTATCCCTCCCATTTTTTAACACTGAAATATGCTGCAGCGATTGTCCCTCACGCATCGGGCGCGAGAACTGGAGATAGATCTTCAGCAGGTTGTGCGGAAGGGTATCCTGTGTTGGATAGATGGCAGATAGTAGGGGCGCATCCTTATGATCGGTTTGTGGAATCTCAATTTTAGCAATCGGCCTGCCGGCCAACCGAACTTCATAAGTTAACCCTTGCGTAAAGGGAATCAGTGGCTCAAAAATAACAAGATCGTCAAGGAAGGAGTAGTCACCTAGAATAGAAGGCTGGTCTTCAGCAGTAAGCAGGCGTACCTGAAGGAGTGTCTTAATAGAATCGTCAGGAAGCTGTGCAAAATAGCTACGGGGAATAGTGATCCCGGTTGCCCGTTCATCCTTCCAAAGAATAGAAATGTGCGTAGTTTTAACGCCGCGGCCTGAACAAGCCAAGAGAAAAAAAAACAGGATCAGACTTTGCCATAACCAACGCCTGATCCATATAAAGATTAAAACCATCTGTCTGCCGAGCTCCAGAGATCAAGATCACCATTAGCCTTTCGTTGTAACAAGACTACCTGGCTATCATCAAGTTTATCAAGATGTAGCACATTCACTACCGGAAGCGTTACGAAGTTCACTCCAGCCGTAGCATAACTCTCTGCCACCGGCTCCGTCAGTGAGCCTTCATAGTTTTCCAGATTTTTATACTTGACCCGCATAACAGGGCGGCTGGAGTTCGCCATAAGTAGAATAGACTCGTCACCCTTCTTGAGGGTGATGATATCCAGCGGTGTATTGCCGCTTCCAAACTCTCCAACAGTTCTTCCTTTTACGTGTGTACCGGCTTTTAATTCATCCATAGCAAAAAGTACAAGCGGTGTACAGGTAAAGCTGGCTACCAAATATTTCTTGCCGTTTAGTTCGGCCGTGGTAAAAGTCTTGATCGGAGCATAGGTTTCATAACGACCATGGGCAGCATGGTAAATCTCTAATGAAGCTTGATCTTGCTTGTTCCCGAACGGAAAGGGTATGGTTCGGAATGTAGAACTAAACTCCTGGTTGGAAAGTCCGCTCACCAACACCCTGCCATCAGCATAATTCAGATCGGAGATTGCCCACACCCGCAACGGCCTGCCGCGCTGGTCCTTAGCATCTTCTGCTGGCGGATTGTTGATGGAAATAGTGCTATAAGAAATGTTCTTTAAACTCACGGGTAACACCTTATCTCCTTCAATGGTCAGCAAAACTGTACTGCCATCTGCGTGCTGCACAGCACAATATATTTTTTTTGAAATAGGATTAACGGCGATATCCTGAATGGTAATATTTTTCGCCTCGGTACCTAACAGGGCAGCGATCTTCAGATCCACATTTTTCATTTCAACAGCCGCAGCCTTATCTACCGCTATTTTGTCTTTGGTATCGATGGCAAATACAGATGCGCTTTTGGAATCCCCGATGAATAGAATGCCATCAGGCCCGAAGGCCAGTGCGCTTATGGATTGAATAGTGGGTGTTCCATTCTCAAAACCACCAATCGGAGCATGGCGATTCGTGCTGGCTACCAGCAACAACGCTGAAAGGCTTACAGCAAGGAGGTAGTATAGTTTTTTCATTTTTTTGAAAGGATTTGAATTATACTAAAAGCACAAATGCTTCAGGGATTTAAAATAGGGAATTCGGGCTAGGTTTCATAAACGATTTACGCGAACGGGGAGCTTTAATAGCCGAAGGCACGTTTGTCACTGCTGGATACTTCATTGCGTATGATACTTGGCTCGGTTTACTTATTAAAAAAGGAATTATGTAAAGGAGCCGTAAGCAATATGCTTAACCTATTTTCATCCAGTGACTAAGCAACCAACAGTATATAGTATATTGCGTAGATTACAGTAAAACCCTAAATCACCATGAAAAAGAAAATTTATATTGGCCTCGGTATAATACTTGTTGCCACTATTGGATTTGTAGGATATATCGCTTTTACGACCCGCGCACACAGCCCGTCCAAAACAACAGAATTTAGTTATGAGGGATTGGATATAAAAGTTGTGTATTGTCAACCCTACAAGAAAGGAAGACTCATTTTTGGAGAAGAAAAAGATGGTGCACTCCAGCCCTACGGCAAATATTGGAGGTTGGGTGCTAACGAGGCAACGGAAATAACCTTTAGTAAGGATATCAATTTTGCAGGTAACCCAGTAGGTGCGGGGACTTACAGGATGTACGCAGTACCGGGTGCAGCCACTTGGCAGGTCACTTTAAATAGTGAGTTAGGCAAGTGGGGCGCCATGGAAGCTGATCATGCATTGGATGTGCTCAAAGTAGATGTGCCTGCTGGAACAGCACCTTCAGAAACCGAACAATTTACCATCAACTTTGGCAGCGATACAACAGGAATAAAGATGGATTTTGTATGGGATAAAACGCTGGTGAGTGTTCCTATAACCCTTCAATAGGATTTTAAACAGGGCGGGCTTCAAACCTTGGTATAAACAAGTAACCCTAGGCGTCTCAAAAAACTATTTTATAATACGTGGCCCAACTCGTCAGGTCGGAGAAGAAAAGAAGTTTTTAGCGACACCTTAATCCGGGGATTAAACAATTTTGAAATTCATTCAATGACAAACCAGTTATAACTCTCTGGCTCCAGCGTAAAACTTAATTCAATTTCATAGTTCCTGTTGAGCTGATATTGTTTTTTTGCTGAATCCTTTTCTATTACCTGCGCCATAGTGGAAAGACCTGTGTAGTACAAAGGAACTTTTATCGTCCTATTTATTTTTTCCTTTGTGGGGTTGAAGAGCAGCAAAAAACCTTTTTGCTTTAACTGTGTGCTCACGTGGAGGATGCCGTCCCAATCTCTTCCATCGGCTCTTCGCAAATGAATAATATCGGCATTTAAAATGTCTCGGTACTTTTTATACCAACCTATTGTTTGCATGACCAGGTCTTTTGTGGATTCTGTATCGTAAAGTCTTGGCCCACGATAACATGCCTGCACACCGGCCCCATAGTATTGAAACATCAATTGTTCATAATCTTTCAGGTGTTCACTTAACGGTTCAAGCACCGCTTCGGGTCCCCCGCCCTGGTACTTGGTTAAAGGCACAAATCCCCAACTCATCGATGGAGTTTTCTCCCACGTACCATCATAAATATTCTGGCGATTAAGTATTTTTTGTTGTTCTCTCGAAAGTGAAAAATTCACTTCGCGGTAACCGATCGCAATTTTATTGGTGCCATCGAAAAAATACCAATCGGGAGCATTAATATAAATCCCTCTTTCATTTAACCAATGGTATAATTCTTTTTGCATTACCATTTGCCTCCATTGAGAATCCTCTAACCCTTTATGCCCGGGATGTTTTGTGGAAGCACAAACATCGCCTGGATAAGGCCCGTCATTTTCCCAGATATCAAAACCGGTTTGATTATAGAAATATTTTATTTTATCCCGGTAACGCAATCCCCATGAACTACCGAAGCAAGGGGCGTTTCCAAAAAAAGCGCCACCCGGCTTGCCTGTCTTGGGATTGATCACATCGTCTTCATCACTTATCCTTCTGCTGCTAAACAAAGTGTAGCTGCCAATCAATATTCCCTTGCTGTGGGCGTAATCCGCCAGCCCTTTCCAGCGCCGGATATTTACTGCGGAGGTATCTTCTGTATTGCAATGACTTCCAAAACTCAGGATGACTCCTTCATAGCCTGTTTCGGCACATTGGTTGATTATATTTTTTACTTCCTCATCATTTTTGCTGATCAGGTGCATGAAGATGGGATTTTGTGTCGTCCACGGTGCAACGGTACTGTACATTTTTCGAATGGTTAATCCTCTGCGTTCCCGGTCGTAACTGTCCATTAATAATTCATGCGTTCGAACTGATTTAAACAATTCCCCGGGTTGTAGTTCAATACCTGGCGCTTTTTCAGGATATACTTCCAATAGGCATGGCGTTTCATAATTATAATTAACCTGCGAAGTATAGACAGAATCGGTTTTCCAGTGTGTTGTCTGATCGCTGATATCGTAGCGCATCGCATTGTTGAAGGCATAATTCGTTTCAACATAAATGCCATGTTGCTTTTTCATTTGCTCCGGAGTGCCCACGACAGCGCTTTCTTCTTCTACTAATGCCAGGACTTCATTCACAACCCTGTTCAACTTAAAACTGGTCTTGCTTTTATTCTCAATCGAGACCCATTTCACAATCAGGGGAATTCCGTCATACAGTTCATAATTCACCTTTATCTTAAGACCATGAAGCTCTGCCAGCGGAGATTCAAACGCGAAAGAAAGTAGTTTACCTGAAGCTTGTTTTTTATTGACGGCCCAGGTTTTACATTTCCAATTCAGAAATGGAGAAATTGGTGAAACCGAGAAATTAATAAAATTAAAATCGTCTGCCCCGGCCTTAAAGTTATCTACCCACGAAGGGAGTAAATAGGCATTTTCTTTTTGGCCATGGAGGCCGCCTACATTATATTCTTTATTGTTCAGAATTATTTTTGCTTCCGGTTTTATAGCCCTCAGTAACTGTTGGCCATTCACAAGGTTCTTATAATCAACACAAGCCACATTGGGAGTTATTCGAAACGTCCGCTTAACCAACCCGTTATATAAGATAACATCTTTGCTATCAGCGGATTTATACACAGATGCTTTGACCGAAGGAGGTTGTACAAGCCAATCACGCTGAATGGATGTTTCTAATTGATCATTCCATACCGGAAGGGGAGAAACATCCTGCGCTGAAGCGGATGTTACAACTACACAAAGCACTAGCACAAAAGCTTTTTTCATTAATCCAATTTCTTTAAGCAACCAATATAATCGTTTGTTTCAAAGTATCATTCGTGTATGTGCCCTGAAACACAAGCCAGAAATCGGCGCAAACCTAATCTGTAAAGTCCGCTAAGAAATCGCTTTTTGTGGCCTTTGCGTTCCTTCTTAGCGGCCTCCTCGTGAACCTGATATATAAATGCAGTCATAAATTAACCTTCAATTCCGAAACCTTTATCAAATATTTTGCAAACAACGAACATAGAACTGTTCACTATTGAACAAGGTATTTAATCAAAACAGGCATTGGATGCCCTTCCGGTGACAATTTTTCAATGGCATATTCTTTGGGCCGTTCATGCAACTCTTCATAACTTTTCTTTGTCTTAAGAGGGCCAAACCGTTAATAATATGATAAAAAACTACCTTCTCATCACGCTTCGCAGTCTGCTAAAGAACAAATTATACATCTTCATAAATATTTCCGGTATGGCTATCGCCATTGCCTGCTGCATTGTAGCCTATTTCAATTTTGATTTTAATGACAGCTTTGATGCGCACCACATCAATGCTCCAACCCTTTACCGGGTTAATTCCGTACGGGAGTTTCAGAATGAAGTCACCTCATACGGATATGTTCCTATTGCATTGGGAAATGCCATTAAACAAAATATATCGGACGTTGATGAAGTCGTACGGTATTTACCCGATGGTGGTAATTTTCGTATCGGTGAAGAACTCTTTAATAGTGAAATCATATATGTTGACCCGGCTTTCTTTGACTTATTCACCTTTCAGTTTTTAGAGGGTAATGGCGACTTGAAGGATAAAAGTGAGATTTGTATCAGTGATAAATTGGCTGAAAAATACTTTGGCCTGGAAAAGGCTCTTGGAAAGCCTCTTACCCAGATGCTGGATAGCGGAAAAATGAAAGAGTATGTTGTCGCCGGAGTATTCAAAAAGCAGCCGACTAATTCAAGCTTTTATGCACCGGCCTATGCGCATCATGAGAACGCGTTCGGAACCGATCCGGAATTTAATGAAAACAGCTGGAGATACAGAAACACGCTGTTTGTTCAGGTAAAAAATTCCGCGCGTCTTGGAGCGATCCAGGCGCAGCTTAAGCCCTATACAGAAAACAACAATAAGATACGGGAGGATTTCATCATCCGGGATTTTGAATTGCAACCCTTTGAAGGTATGGCGGTCAGTGACAGCTACGGAGAAAAACAAGGTACGTGGACACGCGAAGGTTCGCCCAAGGCCGCCGTTGTAGGCATCGGCATGATGGGCATTTTTGTTTTATTGATCGCCTGTTTTAATTTAACAAATACGGCTGTTGCCATTTCCTCCAGGAGATTGAAAGAAATTGGTATTCGCAAAGTAATGGGCAGCTCCCGCAAACATCTGATCGTTCAGTTCATTGGTGAGACCACGCTGATTTGTTTCCTGGCCCTGGTGTTAGGCATTGTTGTGGGTGAGTATATTTTAATACCCGCCTTCAACGAATTGTGGCCAGAATTAAAGCTGGTTACAAGTTATTTCGGCAAACCTGATTTTCTGATTTTTATCGTTAGTACACTTTTATTCACAAGTTTATTGGCCGGCTGTTACCCCGCTTTTTACATCAGCAAGTTTCAACCTGCCAGTATATTAAGGGGCAAGCTTCGATTTGGGGGTACAAATTATTTTACAAGAATACTCTTGACACTTCAATTTGCAATTTCGCTGATCGGAATAGTTTGTAGTTTTGCCTTTACCGACAATGCACGGTATCAACGGGAATTTGATTTGGGGTTTGATAAGAAAGGAGTCGTGTTCACGTATGTAGCAGACCGGTCGGAATATGAAACATTTCGCAATGCGCTGAGCGAAAATCCGGATATCATTTCAATTTCAGGTTCAGAGCATCATTTGTATTCATCAGCTTATAATGACCCTATCAAATACGAGGATAAAGAGATTGAAGTAGATATATTAAATGTTGGTGACAACTATTTGAAAACCGTTGGACTAACCCTGAAAGAAGGAAGGGATTTTGAAACAGATTCGGAAACGGATAGAAAAGAATCTGTCATTATCACGGAGGGGCTAGCAAAACAACTAGGACTTAAAAAAGCAATTGGTGCACAGATCACCTGGATGGATACGGTGCAATACTACGTGGTGGGTGTAGTAAAAGACATTTATAACCAGGGGCTATGGGAGCAGATGGAACCTGTTATGCTTCGGTATGGATCAAAAGAGGTTGTCAAACATGTTCTGGTCAAAGCCGCTGCGGAAAAATTGGTTGCCGTAAATAAATTTATGGAAACCCGGTGGAAGGTTATTTTTCCGAACAAGCTGTACAATGGGCATTACATGGATGAGGAAATCGTAGAGTCAAATACTGTGAATAACAACATTGTAATCATGTTTGTCTTTTTGGGCATTGTTGCGCTGATGTTATCCGCCACAGGTTTGTTTACCTTAGTTTCCCTTAACATCATCAAGAAAATGAAAGAAATTGGTGTGCGTAAAGTATTAGGCGCAACCATGGGCAATATTTCGAAAGTAATCAACAAAGAGTTCGTAATCATTCTGCTTATCGCCTCAGTCCTGGGAAGTTTTGCAGGTTCCTGGATGTCAGGTATGCTGATGGATAGTATCTGGGATTACTACCAGACGGCGACGATAACGACGTTAGTCTATTCGACCTCCATACTTTTTGTAGCCTGCGTTTTATCGATCGGGTATAAAGTTTACAGTACCACGCGGCTGAATCCAGCCAATGTACTACGAGATGAATAAATTATTTGGCAAAAGAGCAATACCGTTTATTTAAGCCTAACTGTCGCAGCGTCTCCAGTGTCCGGGGCGCTGCGATTTTCTGCGCGTAGTATCTCTGCGACCGCTACCAATTTTTCATCCGTTAAGGGATTTTTTAGATGTTCAACTTCCGGTCTTTCCGATTTTCGGGCTGTCCTCAACTCTAATATTAAATTATTTTTTTCATCACAACGCGTTGACGCGTGACACTCAGCTAGATAAATTTCATTTGACTTGCACAATATTTTTTTATTTTTTGTTATTCTGGTGAAACCAATGGAATAGTGTAATTTTAAGCATGATCATCAGCATTTTTGATAACGAATTTCTGACCTGTGAATTGGATGATTCATTACCCGTTTTACGGCACCGCTGGAAGCACGCAACGGATGGGGAAGATTTCAGATCTAATCTGCTCAAGGTATTGGAAGAATTCAAAAAACTAAAAAATTCCTATTCATTATTGGCTTGGTTAGCCGATACTACATTGCTAGGTGAATTGGATGAGGAGACTGAGCATTGGTTGGTTGAGGTCTGGGAAGATTTGTTATTTGCTCAGCGGGAGGTAAAGATTCATGCCGTGATTCTGGGGAACAGCATTTTTGCCGACTATCCTATGGAAAATTTTAAACAGGATGCTGAGCAAAAATTTCAGGACTATGATGTCCATCTCGGAGTTTTTTCAAATCAGCAGGAAGCCTACGAATGGATCAAAGAACAACAACTTCTTATTCTAAAAAATAATTAGACAATAGAACATTGTCAGAACCATTTGCCTTAACTTCCTCTACACTACAAATGTGCAGTCTAAAACCGTGCTAAAGATAGGTATCATCGGTCTGGGCGATATTGCCCATAAAGCATACCTCCCTGTAATCAGTAAACGAAAAGTAGAGGTTCATCTTTATACCCGAAATGAGGCCACGCTGTCTCATGTAAGTGAGTTATACAGATTTAAAAACATCCATCAAAGCCTGGAGTCCTTAATCAACAGTGGAATCAAAGGCGCCTTTGTGCATGCTCCTACAACATCGCACTATGCCATTGTAGAGAAGCTCTTATCCCACAACATACATGTATACGTCGATAAGCCCCTTACCTATGATTATGCCTCATCAGAAAAATTAGTGGCACTGGCCGAAAGGAAAAATTTAATCCTGACGGTTGGTTTTAACAGGCGATACGCACCCGCTTATCAAAAATTAAAGGAGCTGCAAGATCCTAACATGATCATCATGCAGAAGAATCGCAAATCCTTACCGGGAGATGTGCGCACCTTTATTTTTGACGACTTCATTCATGTTATTGATACGTTGTTGTTTCTTTTTCCTTATCCCATCGAGAAGTTGATAGTTACCGGAAAGAAAAAAGATAATATGCTTTACCATGTTGTGGTTCAGTTTGTCGCTGCGGATGGCGCTACTGCGATAGGAATCATGAACAGGGATAGCGGAACAGTAGAAGAAAAGCTGGAAGTATTCACTTCCGGAGAGAAAAGAGTCGTTTATAACATTTCAGATGTTGTAATTCACCAGGACAAAAATGAAACGAAGCTGGGTGCTGACGATTGGGACCCTATGCTGCATAAGCGTGGATTTGAGCGGATCATTGAAGATTTTTTACAATCCCTGGAATCGGGTACAGCATCACAAATTTCTAAATCGCATACATTGCTTTCCCATAAGATCTGCGATGAAGTAGTGCAGAAATTAAATGGGATCTGAAATGGCATAAGAATGCTTCGAACCATTCCAGCCTGTAAAGAGGTATTAAAACAATGGACAGTATAAAACAACGAAAATTTACGATGTAAACTATCATTTCAAAACTATTCTTACATTGTAATAAACTACTTTTATGTCCAACACCTGGCTTCATCAAAAATCCATTGTGGTCATTGGAGGTACTACGGGTATAGGGCTTGCTGCTGCACTGGCGTTTGTAGAGCATGGGGCAAAGGTTGTCGTCGTTGGTCGCAATGCAGAAAGCGTTCGTAAAGCAGCTTCCTTGTTGAAAGAAAATGGAGTAGCCATGGCAGGTGACGCGGCACAGCCGGATACAGCAATAAAAGCTATTAACGTCTGTATAAAAGAATTTGGTGGCTTCCATGGACTGTACCATGTGGCCGGCGGAAGCGGCCGCAAATTTGGCGATGGGCCCCTTCATGAAATGACCCTGGAAGGATGGAACGAGACCCTTTCATTGAACTTAACTTCTCTAATGCTGTCGAACCAGGCGGCTGTCAAAACTTTTCTGGAACAAAAAACAGGGGGAAGTATTTTGAACATGAGCTCTGTCCTGGGTTTCTCACCTTCTCCAAAATATTTTGTCACCCATGCATACGCTGCAACAAAATCGGCCGTGATTGGATTTACTAAATCCATCGCTTCCTACTATGCGGTGCATGATATCAGGATCAATGTATTGGCGCCCGCCCTGGTGGAGACTCCCATGGCGCAGCGCGCAGCCCATGATGACATCATCTTGAATTTCATCAAAACAAAACAGCCCCTGGATGGAGGACGTATTGGCCAGCCCACTGACTTGATTGGGGCCGCCGTGTATTTTATGTCTGATTATTCCAACTTTACAACCGGTCAGGTTTTATCTGTAGATGGAGGTTGGTCTATCAGTGAAGGACAATATTAATTTCTAATCATGCAGTCATTAGCCATCGGAATTGATTTAGGATGCACCAATATAAAGGGTGTTTTAATCGATAAAGATGGAAGCATACTGCATGAGGCGAAGCTCGAAACGAATGAACAGGATGATACGCATTGGAAGCGTGCTGTTGCTGAAATGATTCGGGGTTTTAAAAAGAAGGCAGCTAAAGCCGTTGATGCTATTGGATTGTCTGCTCCCGGTCTTGCCGATTCAGAAAACAGCTGTATTTCATTCATGCCTGGAAGATTACCCGGCCTTGAAAATTTCATGTGGTCTGACTGGATCAAAGAAAAAGTATCGGTGCTCAATGATGCTCATGCGGCCATGATGGCCGAAGCTACATACGGTGCGGCTCAAGGACTACAACATGCAGTATTGATTTCCTTAGGGACCGGTGTCGGAGGGGGTATTTTAATTAACGGTCAACTCTACCAGGGTTTAGCTCAAATGGCTGGCCATATTGGACATACAACGGTTAACGCTGAAACTTACAGTCGGGACGTGACAAACATGGCTGGCAGTATAGAAGATGCTATTGGAAATGCAACCCTTGCCGAACGTTCGCACGGAAGATATCAATCGACAGAAGATTTAGTAAACAGTTATCGGAACGGAGATCACTTTGCTACCTGGGTGTGGCTTTCTTCTGTGCGCAAGCTTGCGGTCTGTATTGCCTCAACCATTAACATTTTATCCCCCGAGGCTATCATTTTAAGCGGAGGAATTATTCAGGCAAAAGAGGCATTGCTTAATCCGCTTCAGGATTTTGTTGATCTCTATGAGTGGCGTCCTGGTGGGAAACAAACTCCGATTAAATTTGCTCACTTTTCCGATCGCGCGGGTGCTATTGGTGCGGCGGGTTTTGCTCTTTCAAAAATGAAATAACTATTCCATGACACCGACTCAGGATTATCTTCAGAAATGTCATCACCTGGCAGAGGTTGTGTCAAAACAAGAAGCGCTCATACAACGGGCGGCCCAAATGTTTTCGCAAAGTATATTGGCAGGAAGAATGGTACACGTGTTTGGCTCTGGTCACAGCCGCATCATGGTGGAGGAAATGTGGCCACGTTATGGGTCTTTCCCGGGCTTCAACCCTATCGTTGAGCTCTCCTTAACATTTCACAATCTGGTTGTTGGAGCCAACGGACAGCGACAAGCCATGTTTTTAGAGAACACGGTTGGATTGGCGGAACGTATACTCCGTAATTTTGATGTCAACCTTCAGGACAGCGCGCTGATTATTTCTTCCAGTGGCTGCAATGTAGTTCCCATTGAGATGGCGGAACTTTTTAGAAAGAAGGGAATCAGGGTTGTGGCCATCCTCACCAAGGAGCATTCTGAAAAAAGTAAAAGCAAACGTACTGATGGAAAAAAGCTAAGTGATTTCGCTGATCTGGTTTTAGACACCGGTGCGCCTGCAGGCGATGCGATGGTGTATGTTGACGGATTGGACACGCCCGTTTCTCCAGGCTCGACAGTGGGTGGTGCAATGATCATCAATTGTATCAAAGCAGAAGTTGCTAAACTGCTCACCGCTCATGGACAACCTCCCAAGGTATTGAGCGGAGCTGCCGTGGTGGGAGAGGAAAGAGCCATAGCATTATTTGAAAGCGCATACGATGAGCACGCACACCGGCTTGCTCGACTTTATGAAAAAGTAGGACAGAAATAAATACAAAAACCCATGCAACCCATACCGCTTCGAACGACCGTCATCGGCAGCTATCCCTTTCCAGGGTGGCTTGAATTTGCAGTGAAGAACCTGCATGAATTTGGAAATGCCGACAAAGAAGAAATGATTGAGGATGCTGTCATCGCAGCTATTCATGACCAGGTCACCGCAGCCCTGGATGTCATTACGGATGGTGAACAAACCCGGCTTGATTTTAATCTTTCTTTCTATGGATACCTGAACGGCATAAAAGAAAATACGGACGAACTGCGCAAGTGGGGACCCGCGGCGCACGATCAGCGGGGAAAAAATTCAATTGTCGATACCATTACCGCTCCCAATGGATTAGGTGTTGTTAAAGAATTTAAACGATTGCAGCGATTAGCTCCCGCCGGGCCGGCATTAAAAGCAAGCGTACCCGGTCCTTATACATTAAGCGGACGGTTGTTGCCCAATACACAATATAAAGACCGCTATGCAATCACGGAAGCACTCTTACCTTTTGTAAAAAAAGAATTGGAAGATCTTGTAGCCGCGGGATGTAAAGAAATAACGGTGGATGAACCTTCCATGAGTTGTTATGCTTACAAAGAAGATACGAAACGCTTTGTGGATATTTTCAATCGCACCGTAGGTTCCATTTACGGAAAATGCAGGCTCTCCACACATTTATGTTTTGGTAACTTCAAGGGCAGGCCTGTAGGTTATCGCAGTATCGCCCCGATGCTTCCGGATTTCCTGGACCTCAAGATCGATGAAGTGCACATTGAAATGGCAAACCGTGAGTTTGCGGAAGTGGAGCTCTTAAAGGTATTTGCTCAACGAATGGATGTCGCTGTTGGCATCATCGATGTAAAAAATTATTACATCGAAACCGTAGACGATGTGGTGTCAAGAATTAAAAAATGTTTGCCTTTCGTACCCGCAGAAAAACTTGCTGTAGCCCCTGATTGTGGATTAAGTCAAACGGCACGTTGGGCCTCGCGGCAAAAACTTATTAATATGGTAAAAGGGGCAAAGAAAGTGAGGGAGACCTTATAATGATGGCTTCATCCCGTTTGATACCTGCCTTTTGCAAAGGCCTTGAATTACAGCAACAAATTCATCGGGCAAAGGAAAACGCAACAACTGATTATTTTGATACCTGGTGGCTTGGACAAAGTGGTTTTCTTATTCAGTGGAATGGTACCTGTATCCTCTTTGATCCGTACCTCTCTGATTCATTGACAAAAAAATATGCTGACACCAATAAGCCTCACGTTCGGATGAGTGAGTTAGTGATCAGGCCAGAATGGTTGGATGCGATCGATATTGTCACTTCCAGTCACAACCATACCGATCATTTGGATGCTGATACACTGATACCACTGCTGCGCGTCAATCCTGAAATTATTTTCATTATCCCGGAAGCCAATAGGGCATTTGTATGCGACCGGGTAAAATGCCGACACGATTTTCCCATTGGACTTAATGATGGCGAGAAGATTGAAGTGAAAGGTTTTACATTCAACGGTGTACCTGCTGCGCACAATACCATCGAACGGGATGAGAAAGAGCAATGTAAATTTATGGGCTTTGTCGTTCAGTTCGGCAAATGGTCAATCTATCACAGTGGTGATACATTATGGTATGGTAAAATGGTTGATATTATTAAACCTTTCCACGTAGATATTGCATTCTTACCGATCAATGGGAATGATCCTACCCGTGGCGTGGCAGGAAATCTGGATATCAAAGAGGCTGCACAACTCGGCCATCAACTTGGTGCACGATTGGTTATTCCGCACCATTATCACCTGTTCGAATTTAATACCGCAGATCCGAATGATTTTGCCGTAGAAGCAGAATCTATGCATCAGCCTTTCAGGGTGTTGAAGTTAGGAGAGCATTTTATTTTCAAGTGAGTGGCCATTCGTCAAAGGAGCCGAAGCGTTGAGCCTGAGTGTAAGCGCGAAGTCCGCATACCGGCTGGCTTCGTCATCATGTTCGCGACAATGTCGCCAACGATTCCTTTCATGACGTCGGCGATTCGTCAGCAATGACGATTCGTCTTGTATTATCGTGTTCTGCACTGTCTTAATATTTTGTCGAGATAAAATCCATCATTCTTTATAATGGTAAAAAATTCATTCATGTATTTCTTTATCCCTGCAAATTCCTTTGGATCAAAATAACTTTCGTAACGATTGATTACTTCATTAATTTTTGGCTCGAGATTGATATACTCCATGCGGACAAATGCTGTTACTTTTTCGCTCCGGCAAAATCCACGATACACACGATCGCGCACACTGGTAATACCCAGTGACTCGTAAAACGTGGCGTAGGGAGCATTGACAAAACCCGACATGTCAAAATCATAAGCGATTGGGATATAATAGCCATTGTTCGTTTGAATGATTTTCATGTTATGGAAGAAAGTTGTCGAGAAGTCTGTATTTGCTATCATATACTGAAATAAGTCATGCCGTATTGAACCTGTGTCCTGTAAAAGCTGGGGATGCATCTTATCTGCTTCAATAACTTTTCCATGGAACCGCCTGGCAACAGCATCATCGTCTTCTATAAAAAATGCTTTAAGTTGATGCGTTTTTATGTTCTTACCCCCCGTATCACTTAATGAAATGTCTACTAACCGTGTATTAAAAACATACGGTGTCGTGGGCTCATAAAGCTGATAACATATGTATTCCTTCAGGATCAGGTCATCATAATTTTTTGCCGTCTGACAGGGCAAAACCAATTTCAGACTTTTGGTTCCGGCAAATAAAGTTTTCTTTGCATCATTCTTTTTGATTTTAATTCTCATGGGTGGAAAAAAGCAATGCTTCCTCCGGAAATTACCTCTGGCTCTAACACTTACGGGAATCGAATCCCAGCTACCCTGAAGGTTCCTGTAGTAAAGCAGGGTAGGAAAGTAAATTGAGTCATTTGTATTTTTTTTAATATCCTGTAGTGAAATACTAAGGCGGATGGATAGCGGTTGTTCATCCTGAAAGAGCGGCGCTCTGTCAACATCCTGCGCACGAAGGCATGCCGCTAAAATGTGTATTAAAATAATCGTGATTGGTGCTCCCCTAAATCCCTTCATAGCAGAGACAATTGAAAGTGATCAAAATTTACATTAAAGTGAAGGTTGATCCTATACCATCAGGGAGTGGCGTGGATATATTTTCGCAAAAAACGGGTGGTCAGCTTATCAATATGAATAAGGGAAGGTAAAGGTGAAATTAGTATAGCTGAATGTACTCACCTATTTTCCAGGTTATGAGTGAAACAGCCATCCGCATTTGACAGCGATACGATATTCCTTTTCGTCAATTTCCAAATTAATGTGAAAGGACAGCAAGGTCGGCGGTTTTCAATTTCGGTGCTGAATTCCTTACATGGCTCGGAATTGTTTCATATGCTTTTCTAGGTCCCAGACGGGAACTAACTTCATAGCCTTGTGCGTCCTTATAGGCATCAAATATATCAATATATCCCATGACGTAATTGTGAATACCCATATAGCCATATTGATAATCAACTCGTGGAGATGGTTCAGGCATTCCCTCAATGTGCGTATGAATAATACCTAAGACCTCTAAGAGATTTCCTTCGAACTGTATGTATAACTTGTTATCTATTATTTGCACTGGAAGTCCGGATAGCCTTGCGCTTTGACTTGTGTTTTCTTTATTGGGTAATATTACCAGGCCCTGAGAAACAAAGAATCCGGCATTTTCTTTATAAACTCTTCCCTGTTTAAAGCTTGATTCCCACAGCACATTTAATCCGTATTCCAGATCGTGGAATAAAACTCCACCTTCAAAATGATTATAGGTTGCACTTAAGAATCTATCACCCGGCGTTACCGGAGTGATGGCGTGACGTAAACCCCGCTCGGAGCATGCAGCAAATGTCAAGAGTACAAACATAGCAATTAGAAGCGGATAGACTTTCTCGTAATCCCTTTTTAGATGCGAAATTTTCATGGGTGGAAAGTGCACAGCGACCTGGCGACTAACCACCCCGTATGGCTCATCTATCCATCCATTTGGATCACGAAAAAATGAGGATTCAGCGCTTTATTCAGACGCTACCAAAAACGTCTCATTCTTATGAAAAATTGATTCATAAACAGCAAAATCTCGATTTTTGATTCAATTTGAAGACTACCTTGAAAGGTACTTTTCCAAGGGATTATCGGATTTGTTTCTGGGAGAATTAAAGGCTGATTGCACCATTAAAGAATAACAGACTCAGCCCATTTTAGGAGAGTATTCCGAAGGCAACACGCCATACTGATCCTTAAAACATTTACTGAAATAGCTCGGATTTGAGAAGCCTACTTCGTACGCCACCTGTGAAACAGATCCCCAATGTTGATCCAGCAGCTGCTTCGCTTTTTGTAAACGGAAATCACGAATAAGTTCATTCACAGGCCGGCCAGTCAGGGCGGTTACTTTACGGTAGAATTGAGCACGGCTGAATCCAATCTCTTCCGCTAAAGATTCTACGCTTAATTGTTCATCTGTCAACCGGTTTTGAATGACCTCTTTTAATTTTGTTAAAAATCGCTCCTCTTCTGAAATGGCCTCGATCTTAGGTGCTTCACTCAATAATTCCAGACGGACCTTTTGTCTGATCTTGACCCGCGATGAGATAGCATTCCGCACTTTAATACTCAGCTCACTTTTGTTGAAAGGTTTCGTCAGGTAATCATCCGCGCCGTGAACTAAACCAACCAGTTTGTTTTCTTCCGTGGCTTTGGCCGTCAGTATGATTATCGGTATATGACTGGTGCGAAGGTCTTTCCTGATCTTGTCCGTCATGGTGATTCCGTCCATTTCAGGCATCATAATATCGCTGATGATAAGTTCTGGCCCTTCCTGAATCGCCAGTTCAACTCCCTGTCTTCCATCAGCAGCTTCAAAGAATTTATACTCCTTACCGAGTGATTCGATGATAAATTTTCTAAGATCGGCATTGTCTTCTACTACCAATACGCTTGGCTTTATGCCAGTTCCTTCTGCTTCCTTCTGAGCCAGCGTCTGTCCGTTATCAGACTCGAGGATTTCGGGTTGTTGCAGCGTGTTTGATTCAGCGGGTTCAAGGACTGCACTAATTTGGAAAGGTAGGGTAACACAAAATTCGCTTCCTTTACCTGGCTGGCTGGTTAATTCTATTTTCCCGCCCAACAGTCCGGTGAGTTCTTTTACAAGGGCAAGTCCGATACCCGTGCCAATCTCATGGTGCGCGCTTCCCTCATTTACCTGATAGAACCGATCAAATATTTTTTGCTGTTCTTCAGCGGCTATGCCAACGCCGGTATCCGAAACGATGAATTCTAATTGTTGAGAAGGTTCATTTTGTTTCACTTCGGCGTTAAAATTCACCTGGCCATGGGCAGGCGTAAATTTCATGGCATTGCCCAACAAATTGATCAGAATCGTTTCTGTTTTTTCCAGATCCAGCGTTCCGCGATAACGCTGCTGGGGTAACTCAATATTGAAAGTAATGTCCTTTTGACGGGCCAGTGAAGAAAATGAACTGGCGATGACATTCAAAAACGAATTCAGGTCCACTTCCGTCTTTTCCACCGTAAGACTTCCCGATTCTAATTTGGCAAGATTCATCAACTGGTTGATCAGCTTCAATAGTAAATCCGCGTTGTGCTGAATTACTTTGGCGCTCTCTTTGACTTTGGGGTATTTTGAATATTCTTCCACTAAGTTTTGAGCAGGACCTTTGATGAGCGTTAGCGGAGTCCGGAACTCATGGGAGATGTTGGTGAAGAAGGAAGTCTTCATCCGGTCCACTTCCTGTGCTTTCTCCAATTCCAGGTGCTCCATTTTCAACCTCGACTTTAAGCGTTCGCGCTGAACGATATTACGTCTTGCCAGAAATAAGATTCCAACCAATAAAAGTCCATAGCCCGTATAGGCCCATGCCGTCTTCCACGGTGGAGGGAGCACGGTTATGGACAATGTTCGTTCCTGATCGCTCCAAACTCCATGGTGATTGCTGGCTTTGACTCTGAAGACATAATTGTCTGCATCGAGATTGGTGTAGGTGGCGGTACGGTTTTTCCAATCCGTTTGGATCCAGTTATCATCGTAGCCTTCCAGCTTATATTGATAAAGATTCATCTTTGGCGCGGTCATTTGCATAGCTAAAAACTCAATCATAAAATTGTTGTGTTTATAATCAATGACCAATTCCTTCAGCATGACGATGTCCTGGGCAATAATAAAATCATCTTCACCGGCGGGTCGGTTGCTTACAACAGGAAACCGGTTATTTACCAGGAGCCTGGTTAGAACTGGATAGGTTTTGGCACTGCTGATGTTTAGTGACAATGGATCAAAAATCGTAACGCCATAGATGTCCGTCGTGATAAGAAAACCTTCTGTGGTCCTTTCCATGTTTTCGAACGCATGATTAATGCCATCCTCTTCGGTAAATTCTATCTGCAGGTTTTCTTTCGGATCATACATCATCGTTCCCCGGTGATTTGAGAGCCATAGCCTGTTCAGTTTGTCTTCGTGAATGCCCAGCACCTCATAGTTTTTTATGGCCGGATCTTTTTCAAATTTGTATGGATAGTTGTCTTTTCTTGACGCATATAGTCCATCCGTAGTTCCGAGATAAGTAATGCCATCTGCTGCCTTGAAGATGGAGTATACAGATCTCTCCTCCTTACTTACGTGCTCAAAACGCCCGTCATGGAATAAGTCTATTCCGGACTTTGTATTCACCCAGAAGGATTTCTCGTCTGCAGGAAAGAATCTAAAAACCAGGTTATTTGCAACAGAATTGGAATCACCTGGTGCGTGCTCATACCGGGTTACGGATCCGTCCTCGCCGTAAGGAATGTTTAATGCTATTTTATTTACTCCTGACCAAAACGAACTCACCCACAGATTTCCATGGTCTTCTAACATCCCAAGTACGTTATTCGAGGTTAAGGAATTTACATTTTTAGGGTCGTTGCGTAGCTGCGTTGCTAACTTCGATTCGATCATTCCAGTTGTTGGGCTGATCGGTAACCGCGTGATGCCCGACGCATAACTGGCTACCCAAAAATCGCTCTTGCCTTTTACAAAATCATAGACCCCTCCCTGGATCCTCAGTTGCAACGGGACTTTCCGAAAACTAAGGTTGTCGAGATGCCCCGATACGATGGGCGCAATATAGATTTCTTGCGACCATGAATCATTCCAGAGAACAGGGTCTCTCTTTGTTACCAACAGAAAATCAGTTCCGTTAGCTTCGAACGTCTCTATTGGGTCGGACTTATCTATCTTGTGATTATAAAAAGTAAGGTCCTGCTTCTTAAGTACACTGATTCCCTTACTGGTGGCAACCCAGATGTTCTGGTCGCGGTCAACGACAAGATCGTTTATCTCATTTGTGGCCAATGAAAACGGGTCATCTACCTCTTTCCTGATTTGAACAAGGGAGCTGTCTTTTGGATCATACCTGTATATTCCATCGTGACTCGCAATCCAAATAACTTTGTCCTTGTCGCGGTCGAGGGACTGAAGGTCAAATTTTTCCGGAAACTTGAATCGATTCGTAATCGTAAAATTCGAATCGATCCTTACCATTCCTTTTCCGAAGAACACAACCCAGAGATCGTTGTTATCAAGATAGGGAGAACCGGGACTCGACATGATGAAACTGAAAGTGGACGGATGATAAAACAAAGCAGAATCCTTGGGATCACATTTTGGGCGACTGAACTTCTCGGTCGCCTTATCAAATCTCCATATTCCTTGTTCAGTGGTCATCAGGAGAAAACGACCAAAGCTATGTGCAACGATGTTCGAGTTCCGCTTTTTTTGAGTCACCGCGTCAGGGTGAAGGTTCTTATAGTTCTTAAGTTCGTTCGTCTCAAAGTTGAACTTGAAGATACCTGCACCATTCGTTCCTGATATCCATATGATGGGTTCGTCTTTTTCAAAAGAAACAGCGTACACGGAATGCATGTCAGCATTTTGCAGCGGGGGCCTGATTTTTCTAAATGAATCCGTCGTCGGATCATATCGTACCATTGAAAAAGAATTATCGTTTGACATTGGGGCAAAACGGAATACCCAAAGGTTCCCGTTTCGGTCAATTTCAATTCTATCGATCCAGCCACCGGGTGAACTTAAAGAATCGCTTGGGTCAAAGTTGTAGACCTTAAAATTGAATCCATCGAAACGGGTTAATGCGCCTGAGCTTAATCCGTCTGTGTTGAAAGTCCAAATAAATCCAAGGCTGTCCTGACGAATCATGTAGGCCGCTTCGGAAGCCAGGCCATCGCGGTTATCGAAGTGCCGGAAGCGATAGGCGGATTGGGCGAAGCACGGAAGTTCAAAAAATATCAATGAAGTTGTTATAAGTACAGAAAAGATCAGACTATCTGTCCATTTCCGAGCTCTAAAACATATTGTTGCGTCACGGGAAATGTCGTTTTGAAAAACAACTTTTTTGAAAACAATTCGAAAGAAAAAGGCTATAGGACTCCCCAAAAAAAATTGATGAAAGTGGTGGCGTAGGAAAGGGACCCGGCCGAACATATTATGAAATCTATGAAAAAATTCAGAGACGCGAAAATCCAAAAGCAGATCAGGCGACAACGATCGTCCTTATTTTATTTTTCTTGACGATGAATCAGTCATTAAATCTCTACGCATCAACTAAGATCTTGAAAGGACATCATCCAAGGACGTCTTGGTTGTTTGCCTTAAAATAGTCACACACCTTATTCATGACACATTCAGGGCATTTAGGCTTTGTGGGCCTGCAGATTTCTCTTCCTAAAAATGAAATAGCCATACCAACTTCACCCCAATCCTTAGGAGCTAACAACTCCATCATTTGTTTTTCTAATTTCTTAGGGTCACTGCCTACTGCGAGGCCAAGCCTGGGAGCCACGCGTACGACATGAAGGTCCACTATAATTCCTTCTGCTTTCACGCCAGCTTCCCGCATAATAACGTTGGCCGACTTCCTTCCGATCCCAGGCAATTCAGTCAATGCTTCTAAGGTGGTGGGTATGTATTTATCCTCTTTGATCTGGCTGGACAATTCCAGCAGCCACTTAGTTTTATTCCGGAAGTTTCGAACCTTCCGTATGAAGGGGTAAAGCGATTCGGCATCAGCGTTAGAAAGTGATTTCATGTCCGGGAATGCCTTAAAAAGATCGGGAGCAAGTTTATTAATGTTCCGATCCGAATCCTGTGCGGAAAGTACGACCATTACGAGGAGTTGGTAAACATTGTTATAATCCAACGGATGTTTTTTGCCCTTGTATTTTTTAATCAACGGCTGTATTTCCTTCTGCCAATTCGTAGAAGCCATAGGAATCAAATTACCTGAATAAAAATAAGGATTAAAAATCATGGTTTACGAGTAGCGGACACCTTTCCCTTTAAATTCAATGATAATTTGAATACATTTGAGCTATGAAAACTTATATTCTCACGTTGGACGAATCGCAGGAGGATTTAATTCTGGCGTTGGCCAAAGCGTTGAAAATTGATCTTCAACTCATAAACGAAGCGGATGAAGACAAGGCTTTGTTGTTAGCTATGGAAGAAGGTAAGAAGTATGGCCGATTATCAGAAGGTGAAACCAAATCCTTCATGGATAGCCTTGGTAAATGAAAATCCTGGTTGATAAAAGTTTTGAACGTGATGCTAAACGATTGCCCATTCAGTTTCAAAAACAGTTAAGAGAAATTATTCAAAAGTTGGTCGTTGCAACTTCATTAAAGGAAGTTAGCTCCTCTAAAATGGAAGGAGCAAAGAATGCCTATCGTATTCGCATCGGAAATTATCGGATTGGAATTTATTTGGAAGGAGATCAAATTGTCCTTTCCCGTGTCTTAGATAGAAAATATATTTACAAATACTTCCCAAAGAAATAGTTGCTCATGCCTTCCTTCATCTCCGGCTGCGAATACCTCCCTGCGCGGTCGCTTCGGCAGGCAGCCGACATCGCGATTAATCGGGACAGGTCTTCATTTCTTAATCGATCAATATGCCCTCGTTAATTCAACCATACGAGTACGATATATTTATCAGTTACCGCCAAAAGGATAACAAGGGCGACCATTGGGTAAGTGGTTTTGTCACGGCCTTGAAAGATGAACTCGATGCTGCATTCAAGGACGACCTGAACATTTACTTTGATGAAAACCCGCGCGATGGCCTGCACGAAATGCACGATGTAGATGACTCGCTGAAAGAAAAAATTAAGTGCCTCCTTTTTATACCCATCCTTTCACGCACCTATTGCGACCCGCAAAGCTTTGCCTGGCAACATGAGTTTTTGCCTTTCCGGGATTTCGCTTCCAACGATACCTTTGGATTGAAAATTAAACTTGCCAACGGCAATGTGGCAAGCCGCATTTTACCCGTCCGTATTTATGAACTTTCCACCGAAGACACCGCCTTGTTCGAAGCAGAAACGAAAGGGCATATCAGGGCAATTGATTTTGTGTTTAAATCTGCCGGCGTAAACCGGCCGTTGCTTCCAGCCGATAAAAAAGAGGAGAACCTGGGGCATACTGTATATCGCGACCAGGTTAATAAAATGGCCAATGTAATCGGAGACATCCTTACCGCGATGCGAAGGCCCATGCAACCCCTGGCAAATCAAACGGGCAACAAGCAGGAGAACTATCCGCCATCACCAATATCCTCCAGAAAAAGAATATGGGCCTCTCTACTTGGCGCCATGGTCATAGCAGCCGGCATATGGACGGCCGGCAAGTTTATGGGTGGCCATCAAAATCAAATGGCAGAAGTGCCCGATAAATCCATTGCCGTTCTCCCATTTTCCGACATCAGTGAAACACACGACCAGGCTTACTTTAGTGACGGGATGATGATTGAAATCCTCGATCACTTGTTTAAAATAAAAGACCTTCGGATCATTCCCCGCAATTCAACATTGCGTTATAAAGATTCATCAAAGTCGCTCAAAGAAATTGCGAGTGAGCTGGGTGTTGCCCATTTGATTCAGGGGAGCGTTCGTAAATCCGGAAACCGGGTGAAGATTTCGGTTCAGTTGATGAACGGAAATAATGAACAATCTCTCTGGCAACAAACCTACGACCGTGAAATTGCCGATGTATTTGCCGTGCAAAGTGATATAGCCTCTCAGGTTGCTAATGCCTTGAGGATCCAGATTACACCCGAAGTAAAAGAAAGAATGGAAGCCATCCCCACCCAAAACCAAGAAGCTTATGAATTGTATTTGAAGGGCCGAAAGGAATACACCGCATGGTCAAAAGACTTCAATATGGATAGAGTGAAAAGTGGGATTGGTTTTTTGAAAAGCGCTATTTCGTTAGACAGTACTTTTTCGAATGCTTATGCCGCATTAGGTAATTGCTACTGGGTGCTTGGGCACCACGACCCTGACTACACTGTTGACCACTGGAAAAAATCAAAAGAGTATAGTAGCAAGGCTATTGAACTGGATCCGCAAAATGGATGGGCTTATACACAATTAGCAGTTGTTCAAAACGATTGGGAGTGGGATAGAAAGGCTGCTTATAGTTCGTATCGAAAATCCATAGCCCTAAACCCTTCGGACCTTGAGAATTGGAGTACCTTCTATTGGTTTCATATCAGAAGCATGAATTGTGATTCCATGGCGGCTGTATTGAACACACTCAAAAAACTTGATCCCACAAGAGAGTATTATGGTTTAGAGGTGTTCCTTCGGATTTGCAACAGAGACGAAAATGCCCTTAGAAATTTAAAATCAACCTCGAGCTTTGGTGGCCTATTTGAAATTGAAAGATTAATTATATTAAAGGAGTATAAACAGGCTCTTGAAAAAATTACCGTAAATAAAAGTTCTTTGTCTGATAACTATTTTCTATTGCTGAAAGGAGAAATATTGGGATTGTCAGGACAGAAAGCGGAGGCCATGCAGGTGATTGGTGAGATGGAACAACTTTCCCGGCAGCGGCATATTTGGCCATCTTTTTTTGCCCATCTTTATATGGCTGCAGGAGAGGAGGAAAAAGCATACCAATACCTGGAGAAGGCTAAACGGGAGCATGACCTGGATCTTCACCTCCTTCCTTATTTTGCAACATTCTACTTGAAGAATGATGACCCCAGGTTTCAGGCGTTCATGAAAAGGACCTGGATAAATTAAGAGGCAATACGCTATTTAACTTTTAGATCACGGGCTTTCACACGGACAACTTTCCATCCCTGGAAATAATTAAATCCCCATCCTCTTTCTTCCTGCGTTCGATTAGGCGTCGGATGGCCAGTTTCACACCCTCGGTAATTTTCTCCAGCAATTGATCGGATTCTGCAGTGCTCATTTGTATGACTGGATTTTTTTTCAAATATCCGTATTAAAAATGGTATTGGCCAAAGAAGCATTTCCTTCCGCTACCGAATACCCTGTTCCTTTACCTTTCCGATAAGATGAAAATAACTCCTCTGGCGGGCCTGGTTTCGAATCCAAAATCACCCCTCGCCGTCAGTAGTTATTTTACATTATGCAGCATGATCTGTAAGTACAACTTCCGGTATTCCATGAAATAAGGTAGATTCACCCAGGACGAAAATTTTGATTGTCTTAACACGGCTTAGCGAATGAAATTAGAAAGCGCATTATTCCAAAAAAGCTATCTCTATTTTATTGTTTTTTTTCTATTTGTACTTGCCGCTTTTTGGCTGACGTATTTCACTAAAATTTTTGATCAGGAGAATTATCGTATGCATGCCCATGGCATGGCCCTGATACTTTGGTGTTTCATGCTCATAGCGCAAGCGTATCTCATCAGCACAAAGCGGAACGTCATTCATAAACGCGTCGGTAAGTTCTCTTACCTGTTAGTTCCCTTGATCATTTTCACCACCGTTGATCTGTTAAAGTACAGGTTGCATGAAGTGCCGGCATTAGGTACCATGGATTTTTTCTTCATCGCCTTAGTGGTGAATGTGTTAATCGCTTTTGTGATCTTTTACGGACTCGCTATCTTCTATAGAAGAAAGTCGGCGCTCCATGCACGTTTTATGATATGCACGGTCTTCCCGATGTTCACCCCTGTCACGGATAGAATCATCCATATTTATTTTCCATCCGTATTGCCTTATCTCTATACCATAGAGGGGCACCCTATTGCGCCGGTGGCAGGATTTCTGATGGCTGACCTGATCATTATTGGGCTGGTCATTTGGGACTGGAGATCACACCAGCGATGGAATGTATTTCCTTTTGCTTTGATTGTCCTCCTGCTTTACCATTATTCGGTCCTGAACTTTTATAAATTTCAATTCTGGAGGTCCTTCAGTAGTTGGTTCATAAGAGGCTGAGTCCAAAATCCATTAGTTGTCTGTTTTATTGGTTTGCGGAAGTCAAAAATATCGCAGGTTTACAGTATACTGTAAACTATGAAAGTACGGTTATCGGAGTCGCCGTTACCGGAAGCTTCAAAGGGTTCGATGTGATACAAGAAGTATAATTCATATGTACGCGGATACATAAACTATTTTTTGCGAAGTAAATCAAAGACATGCGTATACTTCACCGTAAAACTTCGATTGCTCACATCCCCTCCCGTATAAACATCGTTATACACCACAAACAAACCGGTATTCGCCTGCTCCAGCAAATTAAACCGGATGTTTAATGACCAAAGATCCGCTTCACTGTTGTATTGAATAAAACTTTGAAGGTTAATTCGAGGTTTGAACGAATAAGAAATGCGTGCTCCAAAAATAGTGGCCAGAAAATCTCCTCCAGGTAGGTTCACGTCATTGATCGCAAGACTGTATTCAGAATTGAATTTGTCTCCGATCCGTATCCCTAACGTTCCGGTGTTCAGATAACGGGTCCCCCCAAAAGAGCCTCCTAAAATGGAACGTGTACTGAGGTATACCGGTTTGCTGAGGTTTGTGATCAAAACAATTTGAGCTTCCTCGTGATTGTACGTCCCCGCAGGAACAATGATGCCCTCCGAAATTTCAAACGGAGTAACTACTCCCTCCGTTGTAAAATTAATACCGGTGTGAATTTCCAGGCTATTGATCCAAACCCAGTGATTGTCCACGTGAAGGTAACTGGTCTCCTGGAATCCTGTAAAGTTCCAATAGCCACGATACGTAACATGAGGACGTAATTCCAAAAGGCCAAACTTGCCGTTCATCCGGAATTGTTTGTAAACAGAAGCCTCCGGTTTGCGGTAGGCCGAACGTAGTAAAAATCCAACTTCCGGGTTAAAGCCAACACCCACCTGAGAATATCCTGCTGTGGCGCGTAGTCCATTCCACTCATAACTCGCCAATAGTTTAAAAGCCTGTTCATCCGACACCGTATCCGGTGATTGTGTTTTAGCATAAAACCCGGATATCGTTGCTTTTTTGCCCAGCCCCCACTTGCCATCCAGGGCATAGGTACGGTTGTAATCGTTCTCCGCTTCACCCATACCCTGCCGGTTAATGAAGATAGCACCCACCGAGGAACGTTGCGCAAGCTGTTGATTTATCCGGGCAACCGTAAAATTGTTTTTTTCTATTTGAAGCTCTTCAACATCCTCTGTAAACAAATTTAAAAAGCCAATATTGGTATTCTTGATTTTTCCGGACAGCCGGGCGCCACCAATAATCGGAACAATTTCCCCCTCCGGGCCGATCCCGATCCGGCGGCTAAAAAAGAGATCCACTTCTCCCGGACTCCCAACTGAAAACTGGCCGGCATTTTCTAAAAAGAAAGGACGCTTTTCTGGGAAGAACAAATTGAACCGGTCTAGATTCACCTGCTCCTGGTCAACTTCTACCTGGGCGAAGTCAGTATTGTAGGTCAGGTCAAGCGTTACGGCCGGTGTAATACTGTACTTCACATCGGCACCAAATTCAGGTTTGAATTTAGTTTCTGATGGATCGGATTCGAAATCTCTGGATACCCGGCCCAAGGCATAGGGAATAAATTTTAGATTACCAGGACTTTGGAGATTCAAGCCTGTTAATGTTCCCTCCAAGGACAATCGCTTAAGATCAAACTGAATGGGTAACGGTGCCCAGTACGCAATCTCATTGCTCTTCCGAATATTGCGTTGAAAATTTATTCCCCAAACCTGGTCCTTACCGGAAGCAAACCGGAGTGTTCGTAAGGGTATAGCAAATTCTGCACTCCATCCAAAATCTCCCACCATTGCTTTCACGGTCCATGAAGCATCCCAGTTCAAATTAAATCCACCAATAACACCGGCCTGTAAACGGGCGACGGAAAAATTACCCTGTCCTTCATTATCAACTTGTCCGTCATATTCAATGCCGATGGAATTGGTTCCAAACATAAATCCATTTTGGCCATCGTGGTAAGTGTCCAGGATAAACAGAAAGCTATCCGTATTGTCTAACGTAGCATCCCTTCGGGCATCGGAGACAACTAATTTTTGAGGTTCAGCATCAAAACACACTACAGACAAATAAAAAGTAGTTGACGTATAGCCAATGCGGATTTCTGTTTTTTCCGAGGCGGGATATCCTGCATTTGGTTTCGTCTGCCAGAGTTGATCGATGGGAGTCAGATTTTTCCAGACCTCATCCTGAAGCACATCGCCATCCATGATAGGCTCATTGTCCAGACTGGATGATTGTGCCGTTGGTCTTTTTGTGATATCGGGCATATTCACGATATCCTGGGCTCTCCCAACTTCTTCAAGGCCCATGACTAAAATCAATTGAAGGTAAAGACGTGCTGCAATACGGCTACTGGCCATGTCATCGGGTAATTTAATTCGCTTTAATATAAAGATTATTGAAAGAAAAACGGAGGTAACTTATGTGAGCGAGAGCCCGAGTATAGGTATATTTGAATATGCCCTCTCTGCTCCCAGGTTTTGAATATGACATATTCATCAGCTACCGCCATAAAGACAACAAAGGTGGGCACTGGGTAACAGAGTTTGTCGATGCATTAAAAACAGAACTTGAAGCCACTTTCAAGGAAGACATCTCCATCTATTTTGATGAGAATCCGCACGATGGCCTGCTCGAAACCCACAACGTTGATAAAAGCCTGGAAGGCAAACTGAAGTGTTTGATTTTTATCCCCATCATTTCCCAAACCTACTGTGATCTAAAAAGCTTTGCCTGGCAACATGAGCTTTGTGCCTTTAACAAAATGGCGAAGGAAGATCCGTTTGGACGAGACATCAAACTGAGAAGCGGAAATGTAACCAGCCGGATTCTTCCTACAAAAATTCATGATCTCAATCCAGTCGACAAAGCGCTTTTTGAAAATGAGCTGGGTGGTGTGATCCGGGCGATTGAGTTTATCTTCAAGTCAGCAGGGGTCAACAGGCCCTTGCGTGCTAACGAGGATCATCCGCATGACAATCTCAACAAAACTTTCTATCGCGACCAGATCAACAAATTAGCGAATGCTATAAAAGAAATTATTGAATGCCTTATACACCCTCAACAAGGTCCGTTAAGCAAAGCCACTGAATCTTCAAAAAAAATCACAAGCCCTTATTTTGCTTACTCGCCAAAACCAGCAACTAAAAAGAGGGTGTCCATGATGGCAGTAGGCGTGATTTTTCTGGCTTTGATTTCTTATTCCATTTTTTATTTAACCTTTCAAGGAAACGCGCCAATAGCAGCCCCCGGAAAATCAATCGCCGTGCTACCATTCGAAAACTTAAGTGGCGATAAGGAGCAAGAATATTTCAGCGACGGTATTGCTGAAGAAATCCTGAATGCTCTTGCAAAGATCAAAGATCTTAAAGTAGCAGGGCGAAGATCTTCTTTCCGGTTTAAGGGCACGGCGGTTGACCTTCAGGAAGTCGGAGAAAAACTAAAGGTAAGTACAGTACTCGAAGGTAGTGTGCGCAGGCAGGGGGACCGTGTCAAGATTTCGGTCAGGCTACTCAATGTGGAAGACGGTTATCAACTTTGGTCAGAACAATTTGAAAGCACCCTCAACGACATGTTTAAAATCCAGGAAGAGATTGCGGTCACAATTTCTCAGCGTCTTAAGGTCACGCTACTGCAAAATGAAAGTCTGAAAATAGGGAAGGGACTCACCCAGAATAGCGAAGCGTACGATGCCGTGCTCAAGGGTCGGTTTTTTTGGGAAAAAAGACTATTGAATGAGAGTGAAAAATATTTCAAAGAAGCAATTGAACTTGATCCGAACTATGCCGCAGCATATGTAGGACTTGCAGAAACCTATGTGATATCTCCCTTTTTCAGGTTCGGCGCTCCCCTCGAAACGATGCCGAAAGCACAGGAAGCCGCAGAGAAAGCTATTCATTTAGACAGTTCACTCACAGGACCTTACTTTGTCATCGCTTTTAAAAAGGCCATTTTTGATTGGAATCGCGACGAAGCAAGGGCCTACTTTAAAAAAGCTTTTCAGGAAGATTCGAAATATGCTCAAGGCTACTATTGGCATGCCCAATATCTCTACTGCTTTGAGTCAGACTTTGACGGAGCGGTGGCAGAAATGCGGAAGGCAGTGGAAACAGAACCGCTTGGCACTTATGCCAATTTCAATTTGGGCTTAGGCTTAATCTATGCAAGAAAGTTTAAAGAAGCGTTGGAGGCTTTCAGATTCACTATTCAGTTAAACAATTTCAACCCGCTCGCGTATCTACATCTGGGTTTTTGTAACGTAGGTTTAGAAAAATGGGATGAAGCTCAAAAATATTTCGAAACGTCGGCGAGTCAAAACAATGACTGGGCTAAGGCAGTGCTTGTGCATATTTATGTGAATAAGGGAAACAAGTTGCAAGCTCAAAAGTTATACGATGAACTCACTTCGTCAACCAGGACTGAATATTCGAGCCAATTTGTCCTGTCAGAAGCGGCAAGCTTTTTAGGAAAAAAAGACCTCGCGCATGAGCATTTTAAAAAAGCATTTGAACAACGTGATAATTGGCTTCCTTATATTTTAAACCATCCCATCCGTCTTCCTAACGATGTGCTGTCTGATCCGAGAAACATGGCGTTGATGAAAAAGCACTTTCCTTTTATGAAAGAACGGAGGTAAACGAGCTATAATTAATTCAAACGTAACGTAGCAAACTCGCAAAAGGCAAAGGCATTTCTCTTTCGTGGTGCAAGAAATTGGCAATGCTTTGACCTGAATGACTATATTTGAATATGTCCTCCTTGCTCCCGGGTTTTGAGTATGACATCTTCATCAGCTACCGCCATAAAGACAACAAAGGCGGGCACTGGGTAACAGAGTTTGTGGATGCATTAAAAACGGAACTCGAAGCCACTTTCAAGGAAGACATCTCCATCTACTTTGATGAAAACCCGCGCGATGGATTGTTGGAAACACACAACGTAGACAAGAGCCTGGAAGGTAAACTAAAATGCCTCATCTTCATACCCATCATTTCCCAAACCTATTGCGATCCAAAAACCTTTGCCTGGCAGCATGAGTTTTGTGCGTTCAACAAATTGGCAAGGGAAGATCAGTTTGGAATGGATATTAGACTGAGCAATGGAAATGTAACCAGCAGAATTCTTCCCATAAAAATTCATGACCTGGATGCCGAAGACAAATTAATACTGGAGACTGAATTAAGCGGTGCATTAAGGGCCATTGAATTTATCTATAGGGCACCAGGAGTGAACAGGCCCCTGTCTTCAGCAGACAAAAAAGAAGAGAACACTGCTAAAACCTTCTATCGCGATCAAATCAATAAAGTTGCCAAAGCCATCAAAGACATAATTATTGGCATGAGATCTGGCACATTGATTGCCTACCAGCAGACGGAACGTATTAGCCCTGAAGTACAGACTCGCGCGGCGACTTTTAAGGGCCCGATACCAAAAAAGAAAAGAGGTTTAAAAAAGCTGCTGCTCTTCGTGTTAATTGTTATTCTCAGTGGCGCCGGACTATATTTTTTTTCCCAGAAAAAAGACGTGGTCCTGATAGACCAGGAAAAATACATCGCAGTCCTACCCTTGAAAAATTTAAGTGATGACCCAAATAACCAGTTCTTTGCAGACGGAATTGTGGAGGATCTGCTCAACCGGCTCTCCACCATTGAAGGTTTCAGAGTAATATCACGGACATCATCTGAAAGATATCGTGAGCGGGGTGAAAAGTCCTTACCGCAAATCGCTAAAGAACTGGGTGTTTCCTATATCATAGAAGGCAGCGTACAGCGTGACGCCAATAAAACACGAATTAATGTCCAACTCATCGATGCTCTCCGTGATGCTCACATCTGGTCAAAATATTTCGATCGGGATTTTAAAGATATTTTTAAAATACAAAGTGAAATAGCGATTGATATTGCCCATGAATTGAACACTGTTTTAACTCCTCAGCAGACGACTGACATTCAACGAAATCGCACAGAAAATATCAAGGCCTATGAACTATACCAGCTCGGACGCTTTTATTGGAACAAGCGAAAAGGCGATGCCTATCATACAAGCATCGGCTACTACGAAAAAGCCATCGCCGAAGACCCCAATTACGGATTGGCGTATGCGGGGCTGGCAGACACCTATTTTCTTATGGGGCTCCAGGGGTTTATGGATCTGAAAGTAGGGAGAGATAAAGCCGAAACCCTGGCATTAAAGGCATTGGAATTGGATGATCGGTTGGCAGAAGCACATAATGTCTTAGGCTCGATGTATACGTACATCGATTGGAAGTGGGAAGCAGCAGAAAAGGAATATAGGATGGCCCTCAATCTCAATCCCAATTTTTCAACAGTCCACCATTACTATTCGGAGCACTTGAGCATTGTTGGAAAACATGAAGAGGCACGTAGGCATATCAATAAAGCGCTTGAACTCGATCCGCTTTCATTCGTAATCCGGGTCGTCAGCGTAAAGCTCTATTTTAACAGGGGACTGTTTCATGAAGCGCTTGATGAAAATCAACGGTGCAATGAATTGGATAAAGATCATATTTGGCCAGCCTTTTACGATTTCATTATCAACAAATACTTAAACAATGGCCCGGAAGCTCTGGCCGGTTTTAAACGGTACGCAAGCATAATCGGGGTGTCCGATCCATCTAGGGCAGACAGCATTTACCAAACTTCGGGTTTAGACGGCTTGATCCGATGGGGGGTTGAATTTTCTGACGCGCCTATTCACAAGGCAGAGTGGTATGCTTATTTAGGCGATAATGAAAGGGCCCTGGAAATGTTGGAGAAAGCATTCCAGGAGCATCAATGCCGCCCTGAATTTGCCTTTTTATATGCTTTCAGAGATCTGTATTCAACTCCGCGTTTCAACAAAATACTTGAGCAAATGAATTTGCCAGTTCACTAACCGGCACCCAACATCGGGCGCATCCGAATTTGTTCCCATGGTCTATAATTTTCTCTAGTTTACAAACCTGCTAAAACCTTGAAATCCATTATTGATTGCCAACAGCAACTACGTGAATTGCTTATGAGGCAATATAAATCGGATGGGTTTGAAGTTGAGATTGAATCAAGCTAAAATGGCCTTGAGCAAAGTATTTTCCTATATTTAATAGTGTCTTCCATACTTTCCGGTTTTGAATATGACATCTTCATCAGCTACCGCCACAAAGACAATAAAGGCGGCCACTGGGTAACAGAGTTTGTCGATGCATTAAAAACAGAGCTCGAAGCCACTTTCAAAGAAGACATCTCCATCTATTTTGATGAGAACCCACACGATGGCCTGCTCGAAACCCACAACGTTGATAAAAGCCTGGAGGGCAAACTGAAGTGTTTGATTTTTATCCCTATCATTTCCCAAACCTACTGTGATCTCAAAAGCTTTGCCTGGCAGCATGAGCTTTGTGCGTTTAACAAAATGGCCAAAGAAGATCAGTTTGGGTGCGACATCAGACTGAGAAGCGGAAATGTAACCAGCCGGATTTTGCCAGTACGCGTCCATGATCTGGACGCACAGGATTCAAAGATATTGCATGACGAGTTGGGAGGGCCTTTAAGATCCATTGACTTCGTCTACAAGGAAGCCGGAGTCAATCGCCCGCTTCGGTCCAATGAAGAAAATCCTTCCAGGAATCAAAACCAGACTCTATACCGAAACCGGATCAACAAAGTAGCCAATGCAATCAAGGAAATCATCGAGAGCATAACACATCCCAACGTTGTAGTCCCCGAAAAAATCAAA